>MDSY01084004.1_pt1 | contig 10523 bp, 10 predicted proteins | sample 811131 | NCBI WGS metagenome assembly MDSY01 (sample SAMN05326643, study PRJNA326480) | marine metagenome | isolation source: seawater | place: Atlantic Ocean: South West | collected 2010
AGAGCAGGATCCTGAACTCTTATTGCAGAATGACCAAAAGCTTCGTAAAACTCATTACCAGGTCCTGCAGTAACGATACTTACTTCGGCGTATTCTGAAAGTTTAATTTGAGCACCCAATCCAGCATAAATTGAAAGAAGTAATAAAAAAAAGAAATATTTTTTTTTCATAAAATTAACGTCTAAAAAAACTATAATCTACTCTAATTGAAAAAATATTTGAATACAGCGCATTTCCAACACTAGCAATATTCGTTAATGCATAGTCAATCTTGATCCCATTATATTTAAAGCCAACTCCAAAATTAGGTTGCACAGAGAGGGTTGAAGAGTTGTCAAATTCTTCTATGTATTGAAAGTTCCCAACTCCAGCCCTGAGGTATACCAATTCATCATAATCTAATTGAAATCCTATTGCAGGATTTATACTCAACCCATCAGAATAAAAAAGATCATTTGTTTTAGTAAAACGCATGTTTGTATTGACTTCAGTTAGTAGGTTGAAATCCCGTCCAATTTTCCAACTTTTTGCAACTCCTAATTGTAATTTTGGTTTTGTTATTTCAGTGGTTTCAGGCATTTCTTGGTTTTGTCCTGGTAATAAGGTGATGGCATCTTTAATTTTATCAAACTCATTGATATTGATTGCCCAACTATTAAAAGTTGTAGTAATATCTCTTGCCATCAGCCCAAATTTCCAAGAGTTACGCTCAAATTGAATTCCAAGGTCAAAACCAAACCCCCAAGAAGAAGCAAAATCACCTATAATTCTTCTAACAATTTTTGCATTTACACCGAATTTAACATCTTTCAAAAGTAATTTTCTCGCATATGCGATATTAAAAGCGTAATCGATACTAGAAAAAAGACTGATATTATTAAAATCGATATTTCCATTGCTATCGATTAATTCTGTTGTATTTAGAATATCATCAACACCAAACCGAACGATAGAGATTCCAATGGCGCTTTCCTTGTTTATGGGCAGCGCAAAACTAGCATGATTATAATTCGCAATTCCTGCAAAGTAAGAAGCATGCATTAAAGATCCTTGATAATCTTTAATACCAACTAGTCCAGCAGGATTCCAGTAAATAGAATTTACATCATTAGAACTGGCAACTACACTTTTACTCATACCCAAACCAGCAGCATCAACACCAATAGTTAAAAACTCATTGGAATATCCTCTAAATGCTTGTGCAGATAAAAAGAGGGGAGTAACTAAAATTAAAATTAATATTTTGTATTTCAAAGGATAAAAATTATCAATAACAAATATCTAAAAACATACTAAAATAACCCTAGTTTTTTAAAGATATTGTTTAGCGTAGCTCTAACTCAATGTTTTTTCTGATAAAACGTTCCATTCTTTTCTCTAACCAATTGTTTTCCTCAACTTTAAAAGAGCTCATAAATCCAACATGACCTCCGTAATCTGTTCTCTCAAAAAAGAAATTTTCTGATTTATAAGCTTCTTCAAATGGAAAACATTTTTTGGATAAAAAACTATCATCTTTTGCATTTATAAGTAAAGTAGGCTTTACTATTGTCTTTAAATAGGGTTTGGAACTTGCTTTCCTCCAATAATCTTCAGGACTTTTAAAACCAAAAACAGGAACCGTGTATAATTTTTCTAAATGTTTGAATTTTGTAGCTTTGAATAAAAGATCTTTATTTAAGTTGTACTCGGGGAATTTGTGTGCCTTGAGTAATAATTTATTTTTCATAGTTTTAAAAAATAGCTCGATGTATAGTCTGTTTTTTAATTTATCCATTTCTTTTTCTGCTGAAGCAATGTCAACTGGAACAGAAACAGCAATTCCTCCTTTTATTTTTGGGGATAATGTTCCTGACTTTTCTCCCAAATATTTTAATGTTAAGTTTCCGCCTAAACTAAAACCAATGATAATGATATTTTCGTAGCCATAGTTTTCTAATAGATGATTAATAATAAAGTCAACATCTTCTGTTTTTCCACTGTGATAAGTTTCTAAAAGTAAATTATCTTCTCCAGAACAGCCCCTTAAATTGAGACAAACAGTGTCTAAACCTATTTTGTTTAGATGTTTAGAGGTCGAAATCATATAGGTAGATTTAGAACTTCCTTCCAAACCATGAATTAATAAGGCCAACGTTTTTGAACCAACCAAAGAAAAATCTAAATCTATGAAATCATGATCCCAAGTAGTAATTCTTTTTCGTTCATAGTTGAAACTATTTTTTAAGAAGAGTGCTCTATAGATCGTATTGAAATAAGCATTCTTAAATGGAATTGTAGGAGAAAAGTCTGAAGTAAATACAGGCATAAAGTTTTATAATAATTACAAATATCTAAAAAAAATAAAGAATAACGAAAACCAACAAATTTTGATTTCTTATTTTAGCATATAAATTAATATTTAATGACATTAATAAAACACATTCCGAATTTAATTACGCTTGGAAACCTTTTTTGTGGAACAATCGCTACAATTTACGCTGTTGAGGGAGCTTTTTTTCAAGCGGGTCTATTTGTAGTTTTTGGAATTTTTCTTGATTTTTTTGATGGCTTTATAGCTCGCATACTAAACGTTACTGGAGAATTCGGTAAACAGTTAGATTCTTTGGCAGATATGGTAACAAGCGGTCTTGTACCGGGGATTATTATGTTCAATTTATTAACGAAAAATCAAAACATACTAGATCTTTCCCTCTCATCTGTTCTTGTACCTTTTTTTGGATTAGTTTTAACTTTAGGGGCTTGTTATCGATTGGCAAAATTTAATATCGATACAAGACAATTAAATTCTTTCATAGGTCTGCCAACTCCTGCAATGAGTTTGTTTGTTATTTCGTTACCTTTAATTCAACAATCTTCTGAAATTGAATTCATACAAAATTTGATTTCTAATAATTATTTTTTGTTTGGAATAGCTCTTTTACTCACGTATTTAATGAATGCTGAGTTGCCTTTATTCTCCTTAAAATTTAAAGAATACTCAGTAAAGAATAATGCTGTGAAGTATTTATTTTTGCTAATATCTTTACTACTAATCTTTTGCTTAGACTATCTATCAATCCCTCTTATCGTTCTTCTTTATGTTTTGCTATCCATGATAATTAATTATCGAAAAAGAAGGGGTTTAAAAAATTAAATTTTTTGATAGATTGACTTAAAATGTCTTCTTCCTTTTCAATTCAAAGTCTTTTCCTAAATATACTTTTCGAACCATCTCGTCAGATGCTAATTCTTCTGGAGTTCCTTCTTTTAAAATTCCACCATTATACATTAAGTAGGTTTTATCTGTAATTGCTAAAGTAGCCTGAACATCATGATCAGTGATCAAAATTCCAATATTTTTATTTTTTAGTTGGGCAACAATACTTTGAATATCTTCTACGGCAATAGGATCGACTCCCGCAAAAGGTTCGTCTAGTAAGATGAAATTTGGATCAGATGCTAAACAACGAGCAATTTCAGTTCTTCTTCTTTCGCCTCCTGACAATAAATCACCTCTATTTTTACGAACATGACCTATGTTGAACTCTTCGATCAAAGATTCTAATTTAATCTTTTGTTGTTTTTTTGATAAGTCTGTAAACTGCAATACTGACATAATATTATCCTCAACAGATAATTTTCTAAAAACAGATGCTTCTTGAGCTAAATAACCAATCCCTTTTTGAGCTCTTTTGTACATTGGATCTTGAGTGATTTCCTCATCATTTAAGTATATAGAACCTGAATTTGGTTTAACCATACCAACGATCATATAAAAAGAAGTTGTTTTTCCAGCACCATTAGGTCCTAAGAGTCCGATAATTTCACCTTGTTTTACTTCCAATGATATTCCGTTAACGACTTTTCTACTCCCGTAAATCTTTTGAATATTTTCTGCTCTTAAAATCATAGGACAAATATAGTAAAAGATTAAAATTGAAATCTTAATTAATTTCTAAATTACTTTCTTCTAGGGCTTCCCAATATTCAACAGCTTTTCTTAAATGAGGAATCATAATGGTACCTCCAATTAGATTTGCTATCGACATTGTTTCCATCATTTCTTCTTTAGAAATACCAAGTTTATAGGAAGCTTCAAGATGATATTGTACACAATCATCACACCTCAATACTGCAGAAGCTACAAGACCCAGTAGTTCTTTTGTTTTTTTTGGTAAATGTCCTTCTTTAAAGGCATTTGTGTCTAAATTGAAAATTCTTTTTATTACTTTATTATCTGAAGCTAAAATTTTATCGTTCATTTTCTGACGATAATCATTAAACTCTTTTACTTTTGTGTGCATTTTTTTGTTGTTTTTTAATTACAATTTTCGAAACCTTAATACTCACTTCGTATAGAATAACAATAGGAATGGCTACAATTATTTGACTAGCTACGTCAGGAGGTGTAATTATGGCGGCTACAATTAATACAACCACTAGGGCATGTTTTCTGTATTTTTTTAAAAAAGCAGGTGTAATCAAACCTATTTTAGTTAAAAAGAAAACTAAAACGGGTAATTCAAACAATATAGAAACTCCAAGTAACATATTGGTGACAAGTCCAATATGAGAGTCCATTGTGAAATTATTTTGAATTAAATCAGTAATTTGATAATTGTATAAGAAATGAATGGAGATCGGAGCTATGATATAAAAACTAAAAGCAATTCCCAAAAAAAAGAGCAACGAAGCTGCAAAAATAAAACCTTTTGAATTACGCACCTCTTTTAGCGTTAATCCTGGAGAAATAAACTTCCATAATTCCCATAATAGATAAGGAAATGATAATATAATTCCCAATATAAATGAAGACCAAATAGAGTTCATTAGTTGTTGGGTTGGTTTTAAGCTAATTAAATTATCTTTAAAATTTACACGACAAAAACTACTGTCTAAGCCAAACATATTAAAGAAATCACAAAATAGTTGATAGGTTATAAAATCAGATTTTCTATGGGCTAATAAAAAATTTTCATAGACCTCTTTTTGAAAGATAAATAAAAAAATTCCAAAAATTAATACAACAGATGCACTTCTCACTAGATGCCATCTTAGTTCTTCTAAATGTCCTAAAAAAGACATTTCTTTCTCTTTTTCTGCCATTAGAAAATTCCTTCTTTAATTAAATCATGAATATGAATAACGCCAACATATTTCTTTTTATCATTGACAACCAAAATTTGAGAAATATTATTTGCTTCCATAGTATTTAAGGCATCTATAGCCATTGCATCAAAAGCGATCTTTTTGGGTTTTGTGCCCATAATATCAGAGGCTTTAATTGCTGCAATTTCTGGTGTTTTAGAGAGCATTCTTCTAATATCACCATCAGTAATAATTCCGACGAGTTCATCCGACTCCATTACGGCTGTAACTCCGACTCTTTTTTCAGAAATCTCAACGATTACTTTTGCAATACTATCTGTAGTCTTAACTTTTGGAACTAAATTATTTTTAACTAAATCAGAGACTCTTAAATACAACCGTTTCCCTAAAGCACCTCCAGGGTGATATTTTGCAAAATCTTTACCAGTGAAACCTCTTAAGTTTAATAAACAAATAGCTATTGCATCTCCTAAAACTAGTTGTGCAGTTGTACTTGTTGTAGGTGCTAAATTATTTGGACAAGCTTCTTTTTCTACAAAAGCATTCAATGTAAAATCTGCATTTTTGCCTAAATATGAATCGATATTTCCAGTAATCGCGACTATTTTATTTCCATAATTTCTTATAAATGGGACTAAAACTTTAATTTCAGGAGTATTTCCACTTTTAGAGATACAAATGACTACATCGTTTTTCTGAACATTTCCTAAATCTCCATGAATTGCATCTGCTGCATGCATAAAGATTGCTGGAGTACCAGTAGAATTTAAAGTGGCAACAATCTTTGTCGCTATATTCGCACTCTTACCAATACCAGTCACAATTACTCTTCCTTTAGAATTAAAAATAAATTTAATTGCATCTTCAAAGTTATCGTCAATTAATTTAGTTAAATTAGCAATAGCATTACTCTCTGTTAAAATAGTTTCTTTTGCTGTTTTTAGAATTGTGTTTGTTTTTTTCAATGGTATGATATTATAATGATAATAAGTGATATCTTTAAAATAAGGAACAAGCAAATTTACTATAAATAATAGTTAGAACAAATATAATAGAAGGTTTGTGATTGTTTTTCGAAGTTAAACGAATATTTTAATAAATGGATTTATACATTCCTCTTAAAAGGTTTTTTGGATTTAATAAATTTAAAGGGTTACAAAAGCAAGTAATTAAAAGTATACTTGCTAATAAAAACACTTTTGTAATAATGCCTACAGGTGGGGGAAAGTCTCTCTGCTATCAGTTACCAGCATTAATGTCTGAAGGAACTGCTATTGTAGTTTCTCCACTAATCGCTTTGATGAAAAACCAAGTAGATGCTATCCGAGGTATCTCCGAGCATAATGGGGTTGCACATGTTTTAAATTCTTCATTAAACAAGACTGAAGTAAATCAGGTTAAAGAGGATATCTCTCGTGGAATTACAAAACTTTTATATGTAGCTCCAGAATCTTTGATCAAAGAAGAATATGTGACATTTTTAAGATCTCAGAAAATTTCTTTCGTGGCTATTGATGAAGCCCATTGTATTTCTGAATGGGGACACGATTTTAGGCCAGAGTATAGAAATTTAAAAAATATAATCAAAGCAATTGATAATGTTCCTGTTATATGTTTAACCGCAACAGCAACTGAAAAAGTACAGGAAGATATTTTAAAAACATTAGGAATTCCCGATGCAAATAGATTTAAAGCCTCTTTTAATAGGCCCAATTTATTTTATGAAGTGAGACCAAAAACAAGTGAAGTAGAAAAAGATATTATTCGTTTTGTAAAACAAAGAATGGGTAAATCTGGAATTATTTATTGTTTGAGTCGTAAAAAGGTAGAAGAAGTCTCTCAAATACTTCAAGTAAATGGAATTAAAGTGGTTCCTTATCACGCAGGTTTAGATGCTAAAACTCGAGTAAAACATCAAGACATGTTTTTAATGGAGGATTGTGATGTTGTAGTTGCGACCATTGCTTTTGGTATGGGAATAGACAAGCCAGATGTGCGTTTTGTAATTCACCATGACATTCCTAAAAGTTTAGAAAGTTATTATCAAGAAACTGGCAGAGCTGGTAGAGACGATGGTGAGGGCTACTGTTTGGCTTTTTATGCATACAAAGACATCGAAAAATTAGAGAAATTTATGGCAAGTAAGCCTGTTGCAGAGCAAGAAATAGGACACGCGTTATTACAAGAAGTTGTCGGTTATGCAGAAACGTCTATGAACAGACGTAAATACTTGTTACATTATTTCGGTGAAGAATTTGATGCTGAAAACGGTGCAGGAGCCAATATGGACGATAATTCTAGAAATCCAAAGAAAAAGCATGAAGCTAAAAAGGATGTAGTGTGCTTGTTGAAAGTTATTAAGAATACTTTACAAAAATACAAATCTAAAGAGATTGTAAATACCATAGTGGGAAAAGAAAATGCTCTTTTAACCTCGCATAAAACTCATTTGCAACCTTTTTTCGGAAGTGGAAAAGAGAAGTCTCCACTTTATTGGATGGCTTTAATTAGGCAGGTTTTAGTGGTTAATTTGATTAAAAAAGAAATTGAACAGTATGGTGTTATCAAGTTATCTCAAAAAGGGGAAGACTTTATAAACAATCCAACATCTTTTATGATGACAGAAGATCATTCTTACAATGAACAAGATGATAATTCTATCATCACAAATTCAAAATCTTCAAACACTGCAGATGACAAGTTGGTCAAAATATTAAAAGATCTTCGAAAAAATGTTTCAGTGAAGCAAGGGGTACCTCCATTTGCAGTTTTTCAAGATCCTTCAATAGAAGATATGGCAATGAAGTACCCGATAACATTGCCTGAACTATCAACTGTTCATGGTGTTGGTGAGGGTAAAGCAAGAAAATTTGGAAAAGAGTTTATTCAGCTTATTTCAAAATACGTAGATGAAAACGATATTTTAAGACCAGATGATTTAATCGTTAAAAGTACAGGAACTAATTCAGGTTTAAAACTATTTATAATTCAAAATACGGATAAAAAATTACCATTAATTGACATTGCTAAATCAAAAGGACTAGAAATGGAAGATTTGATAAAAGAAATGGAGGTTATTATTTTTTCAGGCACAAAATTAAACATTAACTATTCTCTCGATGAAGTATTAGATGAAGATCAACAAGAGGAGATTTACGATTATTTTATGGAAGCTGAATCTGATAAAATTCAAGATGCTCTTGATGAGTTCGATGGTGATTATGATGAGGAAGAACTTCGATTAATGCGTATAAAATTTATCAATGAAGTAGCCAATTAAAAGACGCTGCATTATTTTTATAAAGTAATAACTGTTAATAGGATTCCCAAAACAATCGCCATAAATTTCTGTAAGTTAAATTTATGATTTTCGGTACTTTCAAATAAGATGATTGTTGATATATGTAAGAAAAAACCAATAATTAAGGCTGTAATTTCAGTTGAAAAAGTTCTAAAAAAAGAATTTTTATCGCCAAGTAATACCCCCAGTGGACTCATTAAAGCAAAGGTAATTAGAAAAATAAATACTGTTTTTTTTGAATACTTTGTTTGGATTAAAAAAGTAGTTAAAACAATAGCAATAGGTATTTTGTGAACGACAATTGCCCATAATAAATTATCACCAATGCTATGAATTGGGAGGCCTTCAGAAAACGCATGAAAACTTAAACTAAGAAAAAGTAATGTTGGAAATTCTTTTCCACTTGTATGAATGTGTATATGGCCATGTTCTGCTCCTTTAGAAAACGATTCTAATACAGATTGAATTATAATTCCGATTAAAATAAAGATGCCTATATTGTTGTAATCACTAGTTTGGCTATACACTTCTGGTAATAAATGCAAAATAGTAACAGATAGCAAGTAAGCACCACTGAAAGCTAGTAATAAAGGTATAAATTTATTTTTAGGTTTAAAAATAAATACCAACATTGAACCAATAAAAACAGCGGCTATTAAAAGAATATAATTCATCGTGCAATAATAATTAATCTATCCGAGGTTTTTGACTCGTAGGGGGTTAACTGATAATCTCCAAAAACATGTGTAATATTGAAACAAGCTTTGTGAAAATAGTTTTTCATTTTGTCTAAATCTAAATATTTAACTTTTTCTTGATAAAACTGATCTTTTCCGTCAGCAAAAAAAGAAATATACTTAAAAATAAATCCGTCTTTTATTTCTCTTTTAATATGGAAAGTGATCTGGTCAACTATTTTGGTTTCTTCGGGAACCAAGTTTAATGTTACTTTTTCAGCATTTAAAAAGTCGAAAACAAAAAACCCATTCTTTTTTAATCCTTGTTTAAAATTTTTTAGAATTAAAAGATCCTCCTTATCGTCTTCAAAATAACCAAAACTTGTAAACAAATTAAATATGGCATCATAAGTATTGTTGAAAGGATAACGCATGTCATGAATATTAAACTTTAACGTATCATTTTCAAATTCTTTAGCGGATTTAATACTGTTCTCAGCTAAATCACCTCCAGTAACTTTATACCCTAACGTATTTAAAAATAAAGAATGACGTCCTTTACCACAAGGCAAGTCTAAAATATGAGTTGTTTTTGGTAACTTTAAAAAAGAGGTAATGTTCTTCATAAACAATTGGGCATCTTTATCATTTCTCTCTTTGTATAGAATATGATAATAAGGGGTGTTGAACCAATCTGTATACCAATCTTGTATTTTCATATTTAATTTTATGATTGCAAAAGTAACGAAATCTTATGTTTCAAAAAATGAAAAATTTAATTACTATAATTCCTATTAATAAAATGTATTTTTGTGCTCAATTTTATGAGTATGAATAAAGATTTTAAAATGACGGCTACTACACTTTTTGGTTTAGAAGGTGTTTTAGCAGATGAATTGAAAAAATTAGGAGCCCAAGAAGTAAAAGAAGCGGTTAGAAGTGTTTCTTTTAGAGGTGATATAGGTTTTATGTACAAAGCCAATATAGCCCTAAGAACTGCTGTTAGAATCCTAAAGCCAATAAAAGTTTGTAAAGTTTATGACGAAGAAGATCTTTATGAATCCATTCAGAAAATTAAATGGGAAAATTTTTTAGATGCTGAAGGAACTTTTGCAATAGGAGCGGTAGTAAATTCTAAGAATTTTACGTCAAACTCACATTATATTTCCTTAAAATCAAAAGATGCAATTGCAGATTATTTTCGCCATAAATATCATAAAAGACCTAATGTCGATCTAAAATTTCCTGATGTAAAAATTCACATTCATATTCAAAAGGATTGGTTAACAGTTTCTTTAGATTCCTCGGGTGATTCCCTACACAAAAGAGGGTATAGAACAGCAACAAATATTGCGCCAATAAATGAAGTGTTGGCTGCAGGAATGGTTTTATTGTCAGGCTATACTGGAGACGAAAATTTTATAGATCCTATGTGTGGTTCTGGTACTATTTTA
>MDSY01101275.1_pt1 | contig 10518 bp, 5 predicted proteins | sample 811131 | NCBI WGS metagenome assembly MDSY01 (sample SAMN05326643, study PRJNA326480) | marine metagenome | isolation source: seawater | place: Atlantic Ocean: South West | collected 2010
CGCTCTGACACAGGCCGGCATCGATATTCCATCCGGCAAAAAAGCGTGGGGTTATGCGCGGGCCACTGGTGCCAAACGTCTCCTTACGCTGCATCGAAGAAAACAGCGCGTTGCGGCTATTTTCAACGGCGTAGACGCCAGCGATACCGCCCGGGTTGTAACGTACCGGAGAGCCCTTGGCGATGTCGCCCGGGACCTCGACCTGACTGAGGAGTCGATTCTGTATGTCTCGATCATTGCCATGCGAGCCCTGGTAACCCTGTTCTCGGACACCGGCGGGCGCGCCGATGTGTGTATCTGTGGAAGCGATAATGCCAAATTTAAACGGATTCGCGCCCAGCGCTTGCTGTTCTGAAAGTCCAGCAGTAAGGGCATAGCGCACGAAGCTGTAGCGCGAAACACACCCCTTAAGCATCATGCCTCCACTGCCAAACTCCTCACCACAATCGGGGATGACTTCACTGGGTGGGCGTAGTTTTTCAAAATCGCACAGTTCATCCGCAGCACCGAGGACGCTGGCAATGCCGTTGCGGCATTCGGAGTCACCCTTTACCTGCATCATTTCTGCCAACGGCTCCAGACGAGCTCGCAAAGCTGCCAGTCGTTGTTGTTCTTGTAAGGGTAGGTCTTGATTTGTATAAGGAAACCACATGCGACCACTGCTCCAGTTACTATTATGCGGTATTGCCAGAGCGTCGCAGGTGTCGTTGCCTTCGATACAGGTTTCGTCGAGCCAGTCCCATAGCTGCTCCGGCGTGGGTGCATCTTTTGCGCTCAGCGCTGCTTGAGGCACTGTACTCGACTTGAAGATAACGTTGCGGTGCAGATTGCTGGCCTGATCGGCTAACGTGTATTCATAAGCGTGGAAAGTGGTGAATTCGCAGTTTTCGCTATGATCATGCCAATCTTCGGTGCTGCGCTGGTTCTCGCGCCACACCTCCACGGCTTTATCGCGACACAATGATCCATCGACGCCGCAGACCCTGATAGATCGGTCTTGTCCGAATATGGCAAAGCTGGCAAGCCGCATCAGGGACTGCATTTTTTCTTCTACGGGAAGCCGCACGTCGCCTCGATAAAGACGGCAAACTAAACTGGTATAGGCGGGGTCTTTAGCGCTGTAGCACAAACGCGTCTCTCCCAAGGCCTCGGCATGGTCGGTGACCGCGGCAAAGTCTAGCGGTGTACCGATGTCTAACATGGGTGCTTGATATTCTGGGGAATCACCGAGGAGACGCAGTGGCAGAGGTGTGCCACGCGCGAAGCTGTAGGCCTCGTCGACCGTAGTGGTGACTCCAAATGACGTAGCGTCATATGATGCAGCCGTATGAACATGCAGGTCGCCAAAAAAAGCTTTTTTCTCAGGGTAGTAATTTTGGCAGGGCTGTTGTGTCCGGGCGTTGCCTTCAAGGGTTTGTACAGACACCTGATCCCAGGTCGACAGAAGATCGGAATCGTCTTGAACCCGCTCGAACTCGAAGCGCAGCCACAGCAGCAAGGCCGCGCTGAGTACGATCAGTATCAGTGTAGTGCTCAGCGCGAATTTTATTGGTTTCTTCATAAACGGCAGGTTTGAATAGTGACCTTGTGAAGTTTAGTCTACCTCACCGTATCGCGCCATAGAATGTCTAGGGCTGCGGCTACGATGACCAGTCTGTTTTATTTTAGACAGCTGTCGAGTATACTAAGTCAACTTAAAAAGCGAATAACGAACCCTCTATGCTGTTTAGCTCCACAGAGTACTTATTCCTTTTTTTACCCATAGTTCTTTTGGTATTCGTGTATTTTTCGAGGACCGGAAGTACCGAGACCCAGATCAACTGGCTAATTCTTGCTTCCATAATATTTTATGGCAGCTGGAACCCTTATTTTGTCCTTCTAATCGTCTTTTCGATAGTAGTCAATTTTCTGATTGGCCGCATGTTGACGCTCCGCAAAAAGTACGGGCGTGTATGGTTGATCGTTGGCATTTTATTTAATATTGTTTTGCTGGCTTATTTCAAGTACGCCAACTTTTTTGTTGAGAATTTGAGCGCCTTGGGTCTTTGGCTAATTCCCATGCCCAAAATTATCTTGCCACTGGCAATTTCTTTTTTTACTTTTCAGCAAATAGCGTATTTGGTCGACGTTGCGCGAGGCGAATGCGAGGAGTACAAGTTTCGTCATTACGCACTTTTTGTATTATTTTTTCCGCAACTTATAGCCGGCCCTATTGTTCATCACCGAGAAATGATGCCGCAGTTTGAAGCCCTGCGGGCCAGGGAAAAGTTATGGCCAGATATCGCGATTGGACTTACCATTCTCTCAATAGGCCTGTTTAAGAAGGTAGTGCTGGCGGACTCTTTGGCAGAGTATGCAGATCCATTGTTCTCAGCCGCCGCGCGTGGCACGCCGATTAACACCATCGATTCATGGGTGGCAACTGTTAGTTTTAGTTTTCAGATATATTTTGATTTTTCGGGTTACAGTGACATGGCTATCGGCAGTGCTCGTCTGTTTGGCATTCGTTTACCGGAAAACTTTCGCTCTCCCTACAAAGCCTCGAGCATTATTGATTTTTGGCGCCGCTGGCACATGACCCTATCGCGTTTCCTTCGCGACTATTTATATATCACGCTCGGTGGGAATCGCAACGGCAGTGCGCAGCGTTATAGGAACTTATTCATCACAATGCTGCTAGGCGGGTTGTGGCATGGCGCAGCCTGGACGTTCGTGTTGTGGGGCGGATTACACGGTCTATATCTTTGTGTGAATCATGCTTGGCGTTACTTGCTTGAACGGTCAGGCTTGGAGCGGTTCGGCCGCAGTTGGCTGTTGACTCCGCTTTACATTTTTATGACGTTTGTCGCGTCATCTTTGGCGTTTGTAGTTTTTCGTGCCACAGAGGTAAAAAGTGCTCTGGCGATCATGAAGCCGGGATTTCTTCACTTCTCTATGCAGCCTCCTCCGATCTTGAAGGAACAACTGTCGTCGTCTTTTCTGGGTGAGTTTTCGGCTATCTTAGGGGTAGGTGTTGGTACCTACTTGCCAGTTTATGCCCTGCTAGTGACATGTGCGTTCGTGTGTTGGGCGCTACCAAATACACAGCAGTATCTGTGGCGATATGACCCTGTTATTGAAGGAGGTAGCGGTGAGACTACTAGAACGTCCTACTTCCAGTGGCGCCCCGACTGGATTGCTGCCTGCACTGTCGCCTTTTTATTGAGTGTAAGCCTGCTCAGTTTGTCTTCTGTTACCGAATTTATCTACTTTCAGTTCTAGCCATGAAATTATATTTACTGACTACTGCGGTAATTTCTCTGGGTGTTTGCTTGACCGTAGGACTGTTCAACTATGTGATAGATCCCTACGCGATTTACCACTACAAGGGCGCTGCCCCCGAAAAGATTAGCCGAATAGATCAGGTCTTTTATATGCGAATCACAAAGCCTTGGCAGGTGCGGCAGGCATCGCCCACGGAGGTTGTCATAGGAACTTCAAGGGCTGCTCGTGTGTCTTCGCAAACTGTCTGGGACAAAAAAGATAGCTACAACCTATCGGTTCCGGGGATGACAGTCTATGAAATGTCTAGATTCATTGAGCATGCTAACGCTAACGAGCATCTTAGCAAGCTAATGATAGGCCTGGATTTTGAAGCTTTTATTAGCCCTGATCCTCGTGTTCGACCAGGTTTTAATGAGCGACGGCTTGCCCGGGACACCGATGACCTTACTACGCTGCGGTATATATGGCAGATTGGCGTCGATGCCGCCGAGACATTGCTGTCTCTCCCTAGTTTAGCGCTCAGTTTGTCAGCGGTTTTTGGCACAGCGATAGTGCCGCGGATTTACTATGATGATGGTACTTGGAAGTCTAATGCGGCTAATTTGAAGGCTAGGGGAGCGTTTGTTTACGTTGGTAAGACAACTGTATTTGATCGGCGTAATGAGTCGATGGAAATGAATATTAACTTTGAAATTCTCGCCAATACGCTACGATTCGCGCATACACAGGATATCGAAACCCGTCTATTTGTGACACCGGAACATATATTTATGATCGATCTTTGGGAGCGTTTGGGCTTTGGTGGCCTCTGGCGTGAATTTCATCGGCGTTTGGTTGCGGTTAACAATGCAGTAGCGATAGAAATGGGAGCCGACCCTTTCCCGATTTTTGTCTTTAACGCTGAGTCCGGCATAGTTGATGAACCCATTTATATGGCGAAAAATGCGGGACAATCCTGGTTTGAGGATGGCGCTCATTTTCGCAAGCGTCTTGGTGATAAAATAATGGAAGCGACATGGACTGAGCGCGACGCCTTTGGTGCGCGGCTGGATGACCATTCTGTCGAGGCGTATCTTGTGGATGTTGAAAAAATTAGACACGATTTTATGGCATCTAATGCAGAGTTAACCGCAAGGTTGCGCCGAGCAATTTCTCCCGATCTGGAATAGCTTGCTGACCATTCGTAGTTTTATGTGGACTCTGTATTGGCTTAATTTCCGGTGTAAGAGAGTGTTTCTTTCTTCTGGCTGGAAACAGGCTCGGTAGTCTATAATTGGATTACTAGATCTAAAGGAGCGCCGGGTATGAACAAGTCACTTTTGGTTGGAGCTGTGTTTGGTGCCGGTATCGCGACCGCGTTTGGCGGTTTTGCTGGATATCGCATGTTGAGCGGAGCGGACTATGCGCAGGTGGTCTCAGTGACTCCGGTCACTGAGAGCGTGCGCACTCCGCGGCAGGAGTGTAGTGACCAGGTGGTGACGCGGCAAGAACCTGTCAAAGATACCCATAAAATTGCCGGCTCTGTGATTGGAGCCGTAGCGGGGGGGTTGCTTGGTAATGCGATCGGCGGTGGCGGAAAAAATACGGCGGCTAAAATAGCGGGAGCCGCAGCAGGCGGTTATGCAGGTAATAAGGCGCAGGAAGAAATGCAGAAGAGTGACACGTATCAGACAACGGAGCGTGTTTGCAAGACTGTGAACGATGTGAGCGAGCGCACAGTGGCTTATGACGTTAAATATCAAATCGGCGATACGATGGGTGAAGTTCGGATGGACCACGATCCAGGTGACACTATTCGGTTAACGGATGGAAAAGTGGTAGTTGCTCGTGCCCCGGTGGGCAGCGACGTGCGCGGTAACTAAAGACGCAGCGGTGTGATCTTTCGTGTAACTTCGGGCTGCATCTCAATAGCCCGCCACGACCAAAACGCTGGCCTTACTGTGGTGGCAGATCGCGTTGGTGTGGAGTCTACTTTGTCCCAGCTAGACAAGTTTTTTCGGATCGAGCAAGGTGGTGAGTTTCTCGCGAGGAATCTCCGTCATTTCGACAGCGACATCAAGCACGGGCCGTCCTTCCTGATACGCGCGTTTGGCAATTTGGGCAGCTTTGCTATAGCCCACCAACCCATTTAGCGCCGTCACCAGTATCGGGTTTTTAGCCAGATTAGCCTCGATGGTGTCATGGTTCACGGCGAAGTCGGCAAGACAGTTATCTGCCATTGCTGCACAACTGTTGGCCATTAAAGCGATACTCTGCAATAAATTGCAGGCTATCACCGGCAGCATCACATTGAGTTGAAAGTTGCCTGATTGGCCGGCCACGGTAATAGTGGTGTCATTGCCGATCACCTGCGCCGAAGCCATAGCGACAGCCTCTGGTATGACCGGATTAACCTTGCCGGGCATGATGCTGCTACCCGGCTGCAGTGGCTTGAGGCTGATTTCACCGAGACCTGATAAGGGCCCGCTGTTCATCCATCGCAAGTCGTTGGCAATCTTCATGAGGGCGACTGCCAGTGCCTTGAGCTGGCCTGAGAGTGCTACCGCCACATCCTGACTCGCAAGGGCTGCAAAAAAATTGTCTGCAGGCTTGAAGGCCTGCCCGCAGGCCGCATTGAGATGAAAACAAAAACGTGCAGCGAACTGTGGATCGGCATTGACTCCGGTACCCACCGCCGTGCCGCCCTGTGCCAATTTGCGCAGCTGCGGACGGCAATCGTTTATTCGCTGTTCTGCTTGCGAAAGCTGCGTGCGCCAGCCTGAAAGTTCCTGTGCAAGACTTATTGGCATTGCGTCCATCAGGTGGGTGCGCCCGGTCTTTATGCTGTCTGCCAGCTCCTCCTCGCGCGAGGCAATAACAGCGGTCAGGTGGTTCAGTGCCGGTATCAGTGTGCTCGTGAGTGCCAGTTCGGCGCTGACGTGAATTGCTGTAGGAATAACATCGTTGCTACTTTGACTGCAGTTGACGTGGTCGTTGGGGTGTATTGTCTGCCCCAGTTGACTACTCGCGAGACTGGCGATGACCTCGTTGGCATTCATATTAGTGCTGGTTCCGGAACCGGTCTGAAACACATCAACGGGAAACTGATCTTGATACTGTCCCTGTGCTATAGCGGTGGCGGCATCGACAATGCTCTGCGCTGTGGCTGCTTCCAGCAATCCCAGGTCGGCATTGGCGCGGGCAGCGGCAGCTTTGATCAGACCGAGCGCACAAATGAAATGTGCTGGCATAGTGATGCCGCTAATGTGGAAATTATCGATGGCTCGTTGAGTCTGCGCACCGTAAAGTGCTGACGCCGGCACCTGTATCTCGCCCATGCTGTCTTTTTCCGTGCGCATGTTACCCTTGGCGTTACTGCTGTCAGGACTCATTAGCAATCCGGTTTAGCACATAGGTCAACACTCCGCCGGCGCGGTAGTACTCCACTTCCACTGCAGTGTCGAGCCGGGACTGTAGCTGTATTTCGCGACGTTCCCCAGACGGGTAGTGAATCACAGCAGGCAGCTGCTGCTGCGGCGTTAGGTCGCCCTCCAAGCCGAGGATATCGAAGCGCTCATCGCCCTCCAGTGCTAGGGTTTTGCGTGTGTCTCCGGACATGAACTGTAGCGGAAGAACACCCATGCCGACCAGGTTGGAGCGGTGTATGCGCTCGAAGCTTTCTACGATTACAGCCTTGACCCCTAATAACAACGTACCCTTTGCTGCCCAGTCGCGGCTGGACCCAGTGCCGTATTCGCTGCCTGCTACAACCACGGTGTTGACGCCTCGGGACTGATAGTCCATCGCAGCATCGTAAATGAACATCGGCTCAGTGTTGCCATTGAGTCGGGTGTATCCACCTTCCCGCGATGGCGTCATTTCATTGCGAATACGGATATTCCCAAACGTACCACGCATCATGACTTGGTGATTGCCGCGTCGCGAGCCGTAGGAGTTAAAGTCGGTTTCGCTGACACCGTGCTCACGCAGATACTGTGCAGCAGGGCTGTCTAGAGGAATCGATCCGGCTGGGGATATGTGGTCGGTGGTAACTGAATCACCAAGCATAGCGAGCATAGGCGCAGCGAGGATATTATGTTGATTGCCTTGGTATTGTTCCTCGAAAAACGGCGGTAGCTGGATATAGGTAGAATCTTCTGAAAAAGCGTACGTGGCGCCATCACTAGTCTTTATCGATTGCCACGTTTGATCACCATCGAACACGGCCCCGTATTCTTTTTTAAACATATCGGTATGCACAGTCTGCACCAGGTCGGCGATTTCTGCGTTGCTGGGCCAGATGTCTCGCAGATATACCGGGTTGCCCTCTGTGTCATGCCCCAGTGGTTCCTGACTCAGATCTATCCGGGTGGTGCCGGCCAAAGCATAAGCGACCACTAGTGGCGGAGATGCAAGCCAGTTAGCTTGCACTAGTGGGTGGATACGTCCTTCAAAGTTACGGTTGCCGGAGAGTACTGAGCAGGCTATTAAATCATTGGCGGCGATAGTCTCTTCCACAACTTCCGGCAGCGGCCCCGAGTTTCCTATACAGGTAGTGCAACCATAGCCCACTAAATTGAAGCCTAGCGAATCTAGTGAACTTTGCAGGCCGGCCTTCTTTAAATAGTCGGTCACCACTTTTGATCCAGGTGCCAGTGAAGACTTTACCCAAGGCTTTCGCTGTAAGCCACGCGCGAGAGCCTTCTGCGCAACCAATCCAGCACCAATCATCACTGCTGGATTGGAGGTGTTGGTGCACGAAGTAATGGCCGCGATGACAACATCACCGTGGTGCATTGATTCCGCAGTACCGGCAAGTGGAAATGCCGCGTCTAGTTGATCGGATTTTCCATCCAGCTCAATAAATGCATCAACTGCATCGCGTAAGCCTCTGACCGTGACGCGGTCCTGTGGGCGTCGAGGTCCAGCGAGATTAGGTTCAACCGTCGACATATCCAACTGTAGTTTGGCGGCGAAATTAGGCGTGACGTAGCTTTGGTCGCGCCACATACCTTGTGCTTTGCAGTAGGCCTCCACGAGAGCGACGGTGTCTTCGTCACGTCCTGTGAGTCGCAAATAGGCGATTGTCTGGGCATCAACGGGAAAGAAGCCGCAGGTCGCCCCATACTCGGGTGCCATATTGGCGATAGTTGCGCGATCAGACAGCGGCAGGTTGTCAAGTCCGCTGCCGTAGAATTCTACAAATTTACCCACCACACCCTGCGCTCGCAGCATTTGAACTACCTGCAACACTAGGTCGGTTGCGGTAATGCCCTCGCACATTTGGCCGGTAAGCTCGAAGCCGACAACGTCCGGTATCAGCATTGAGATTGGTTGTCCCAGCATGGCGGCTTCAGCTTCGATGCCACCAACGCCCCAACCGAGAACACCGAGACCATTAATCATAGTGGTGTGGCTGTCTGTGCCTACTAATGTGTCGGGGTAGGCGAAAGGTATGTCATCTGTAGGCTGATGCCGCACAACGCAAGCAAGATATTCCAGATTAACCTGATGGCAGATGCCGGTACCTGGAGGCACTACCCTGAAATCGTCGAACGCACCCTGCCCCCACTTCAGGAACTCATAGCGTTCGTGGTTGCGTTGCATTTCCATCGCCACGTTTTTTTCGAAGGCATCTTTGCTACCAAAGGCGTCGATACTTACCGAGTGATCGATGACCAGGTCCACTGGCGATAACGGATTAATTTTCTTTGGATCGATGTCCCGTTTGACTAGGGCATCGCGCATGGCCGCTAGATCTACTACGGCTGGAACCCCAGTGAAATCTTGCATAAGCACTCGTGCAGGATGGTACGCAATTTCCTGATCAGAACCATTCCCTGCGCTGCCGGCAAGCGTTTCGATATCCTCGCGCGTGCAGCTGACCCCATCCTCATGCCGCAACAAATTCTCGAGAAGAATTTTACTGCACACCGGGAGTCGGTTTACCGTGTCATGCGTGACTAGCGACCCACCATTGACAGCAAAGTAATGGTAGATCTTGCCGTTAACGTCCAGCGCTGAGAGCGTGCTAAAAGAATTTGAGGATGTGGTCACAATGAGAAGCCTGTTTAAACGTCTGAATTAGCATTATAGATGATAAAGATGCTTGGCGCTGCGTCAGTTATCTCTCAGCACCAAAACATAGCCGCGTACTTAATTCGACCATTGTTATCGGGTATCCCCTCGCATCTCAAAGACACTGATACCGTCCTCGACGTGCACATTGCCACCGTGCGATGGGGTTCTATGCGGTCAACTGATGCAGTATGCTGGCAATTGCGCTTGGTTGACTTAATACGAGATGCAAGTAAGTTCACCGACTCTGCAGGTTAACGTTGACACCAAAGCTTATTGTATAGGGAAAACCCTCCTTTAAACCTTCCTGATCTAGGGAAAACCCTAAAATTGAGCCAGTAATGCGGCTGCTTATTGTCTTTGCTTGCGAAGGAACCTACTGTCTTCACTATGATGTCAATGAAACCTTTACAGGAAACTCGTGCTGCGCCTTTGCTCCTTGCTGTTATCGTGAAGCAAAATAAGCGGTTTCGGCACACCCGTTCAATCGTCTTGTTTATCGCTTCGTTTGCATTCAGCGGCAGCGCCTGGGCTTTTTCGCAGGAAGCCCAAGCTGTGTTCAACAACATGTCCGCGTTGTCACCCTCGGAGAAGGCGTCTATCGCCACATTTGTAGATCTACAGGTTGACGTCGGCAACTGGGGGTTGATTGACGAAATGTACTGCTTTGCATTAAACGAGACAGACTCGCTAACAGGGTTTAAGCGTTACGCCAATGCAGTGTCTGACTCTGGGATGACGCACTCAGCGGGGGCTGGATATACAGCCGAACTATCAGATTCCTATATTAACTCAAATATAATCCCTGCAACGCTTGCAGCTGAATCAAGTAAGAACTTTGCCATAAATGATGCCATGGCGTCAGTATATCTTCATGAGGCTGCACTCGTTGGGAATGAAACCTATGCTCTTTTCGGGGCTTATGACTCTCGGTCGGATACAACTGAGTTTGGACTGGACTACACAGGAAGCCCGCCGCTGCTGCGCGCCGCGTTGCACAGTGGTGCTGCGACAGTTTCGACGGGAGTCGGTATGCCGTTCGCGAAAGTTGCCACGATAGTACGTCGTGACATTCCCCTCGGCACGATCGAAGTCTGGCTAAATGACTCGCAAGAGGCGAGCCTAGATACGTCAGCAACCGCACTGGCGGATAGCCCTATCCATATTGCAGGCCGCTCTAATGGCTCAAGCCACGAG
>MDSY01058193.1_pt1 | contig 10516 bp, 8 predicted proteins | sample 811131 | NCBI WGS metagenome assembly MDSY01 (sample SAMN05326643, study PRJNA326480) | marine metagenome | isolation source: seawater | place: Atlantic Ocean: South West | collected 2010
AGGATATTCTTTAAAACCTAATACTAAACCAAATTTGTTTGATTTAGCAGGTGTAAAAAAAATTATTAAAAAATCAATAATTGCTGATGTCAGAAATTATCAAAAACTTAATAATGAAATTAAAAAATCTAAAGCTACTATACTTTTTCATTTGGCAGCCCAGCCTCTTGTAAGATATTCTTATCTTAAACCTAAAGATACATTTGATACTAATTTTACCGGATCATTGAATATTCTTGAGTCTATAAAAAAAAATAAAATAATTAAAACAGGTATTATTATAACAACAGATAAAGTTTACGATAATACTAACAATAAAATCTTTAAAGAGACCGACAAACTTGGTGGCTTAGACCCTTACAGTTCCTCAAAAGTATGCGTTGAATTTTTATTTAATTCTTATTTAAAATCATTTTTTAAAACAGGAAATCAAATGATTGCCACAGTAAGAGCAGGAAATGTAATTGGTGGTGGTGATTATTCTCTAGATAGACTCGTGCCGGATATTTACAAATCTATAAAAAGAAAAAAAAAAATTTTTTTAAGAAATCCACAATCGGTAAGACCTTGGCAGCATGTACTTGAACCATTAAGCGGTTATTTAATACTTGCCCAGAATATTCATGAAAAAAAGATTAAAAAAATTTCACAAAACTGGAATTTTGCCCCAAATATATCAAGCTGTAAATCTGTATTGTATCTGTCTAAATATTTTAGTAAAAATCTAAAGCTAGCTATTAAAACTAAAAAAAATTCCAAAAAAACTTTTAAACCTGAAACTAGCATATTAAGACTCAGTAATTTTAAATCTAGAAAATTTCTTAAATGGCATCCGAAGTGGTCAATTAATAAATCTTTAGATAAAATAATTGCATGGAATAAAGTGGTAAGATATCAGAAAGCTTCAAATGTATGTTTTAAACAAATTCAAGAATATATAAATGATTAGTAAAATTATAAATTTAAAAAGAATTAATAAAATTATATATAAATATAATAAATGAAAAAAAAACAAACTAGAATCCCATACGGAAAAAATGTTTATGACGGCAAAGAAATTTCTGCTGTTCTAAAAACTTTAAAAAAATCCACTCAAATGGGAAAATCAGTAGAAACTTTTGAAAATAAAATATCTAAATATTTTTCAAAAAAATATGGTTTAATGGTAAATTCTGGTTCTTCAGCTTTAATACTGGCACTTAAAGTTATGAATTTTAAAAAAGGAAGTGAGGTTATTACTCCTTGTTTAAATTTTGGAACAGCCGTCTCATCAATCATGTTGAGTAATTTAACACCTGTCTTAGTAGACTGTGAAATTGACACTCTTCAAATTGACGTAAATAAAATAGAAAAAAAAATTACAAGAAAAACAAAAGCTATATTAGTTCCTAATTTAATTGGAAACTTACCAGACTGGAAGAAAATTAGAGTAATTGCAGCTAAATATAAATTAAAGATTATAGAAGATTCAGCTGACACTCTAGGTGGTAAAATTAACAATAAACCAACAGGAGTATATAGCGACATTTCTATAACAAGTTTTTATGGATCACATGTTATTAGCTGTGCAGGTAACGGGGGAATGTTTTTAACTAATAATAAAGATTATTTTACGCGAGCAAAAGTTTTGAGAAGTTGGGGCAGAATGTCAACTTTGATAAAAGACTCTGAAAATATTAACAAAAGATTAAATATTAAACTTAAAGGATTTGATTATGATCGAAAATTTGTTTTTTCTGAAGCAGGTTATAATTTTGAACCTTCAGAGATAGGCGCTTCTTTCGGTTTAGAACAGTTAAAAAAATTTAATAATTTTACAAAAATAAGAAACAGAAACTTTAACCTTCATAGTAATTTTTTTAAAAAACTTAAAAAATATTTTATTATTCCAAATGTTAGCAAAATTGTTAAAACTAATTTTTTAGCTTACCCAATAATCTTGAAAGATAAGATAAATTTTTCAAGAAAAGAATTTCAAATTTATTTAGAAAAAGAGAACATTCAAACTAGGCCAATTTTTTCAGGAAATATTTTACGACACCCAGCATTTCAATCTCTTATTTCATCTAAAAATAAACTTAATGGTTTTAAAAACTCAGACTATATAATGAAAAATGGCCTGCTTATAGGTTGCCATCAAGGATTATCTGTAAATGACATATTGTACATACATTCAAAAATATTAAATTTTAAAAAAGTTAAAAAATTATAACATGAATTTATCTGATTATGTTTTAGAGTTTCTTAAACAAAAAAAAATAAAAAATGTTTTTTTAATAACAGGTGGAGCAATCTCATTTATGATAGACTCGTTTTCAAGAGTTAAAAATATTAAATATACTTGTGTTGCTCATGAGCAGGCCGCTGCAATGATGGCAGACTCCTATTCAAGACTTGGGCCTAATTTATCTTGCACAATGGTAACTTCTGGACCCGGTGCTACTAATTTAATTACTGGAATTGCTTGTTCCTGGTTTGATTCAATACCCGCTTTACATATAACAGGCCAAGTTAACAGTTATGAAAAACAAGGCGCTCAAAAGGGAACAAAAAAAACAAGACAAGTAGGTTTTCAAGAAACTGATATAGTTTCAATAACAAAACCAATTACAAAATTTTCATACCAGCTAAAGAATCCAAATGAAATAAGATATGTTTTGGAAAAAGCTTGCTATCTAGCTCAATCAGGTAGACCAGGCCCTGTTGTTATTGATATACCTATGAATTTTCAAAAAGCTGATATTCAAAAGAATAAATTAAAAAAATTTATTCCACCAAGAGTAAATATTAATAAAAATTTATTAAAGAAAAATATAAAAAAAATAAATTCTCTTTTAAAGAAATCTTTAAGACCTGTTGTTTTGTTAGGAGGTGGAATTAAAATTGCAAAAGTTGAAAAAAAAATAAAAAACTTTTTAAAAAAAATAAATATTCCAGCTGTTTCTACTTGGAGCGGTGTAGATATAATAGACCATGAAAACAAAAATTATATAGGTAATGTTGGAGTTTATGGATCTCGTGCTGCTAATTTTGCTGTTCAAAATTCTGATTTACTCTTATGTTTAGGAAGTCGTTTAGACACTAGAATAACTGGAGGTGTCCCAAGTTCATTTGCCAGAAAATCAAAAGTAATATCGGTTGACATAGATAAAAATGAACTATCTAAACAAAGAGGACTTAAATTACATTTAAAAATAAATTCAAATTTATTTGATTTTTTTCAAAATTTTGAAAAGGAAAGTAAGAAATTTAAATATAATAATATTTCATGGTTGCAAAAATGTAATGAATGGAAGAGTCGATATCCCATGGTAAAAGAAGAGTATTATTTACAAAAAAAATTTGTAAATCCTTATGTATTCATCAATGAATTATCAAAAATTCTAAATAAAAGATCAGTTATAATTGCTGATGACGGTGGGCATCTAACGTGGGCAATTCAGGCTTTCAAGGTAAAAGAAGGTCAAAAACTTTTTTCAGCATTTGGAAATTCTCCTATGGGCTATGCTTTTCCTGCATCGATAGGAGCGTCATTAGCTCAAAATAAAAGCAAGGTAGTCTGTATAGCTGGTGATGGAAGTATCCAAATGAACATACAGGAATTACAAACAACTATATTCAATAAACTTCCAATTAAAATTGTTATAATGAATAATAATGGTTATGGAATAATAAAACAATTCCAGGAGCTTTATTTAAATAAAAGATATGAGGCAACAACAGCCGCCACTGGAGTAGTAAATCCAGATTTTAAAAAAATTTCTAAAGCATACGGAATTAATTACACTTTAATTTCAAATCATAAAAATCTAGGAAAGATTTTAAGCAAACCTATAAAAAGCAATAAGACAGAAATCATTGAGGTTATACTTAAACCAGATCAAAAAATAATTCCAAAGTTACAATTCGGCAAGCCAATTGAAGATTTATCACCTCTATTGTCCAGAAAAGAATTTCACGACAACATGTACGTTAAAACTGTAACAAGTAGCAAAAAAATATTTGAAGCAAATTAGGTTTGAAAAATTTAATTATTATTGGTGGTAGTGGTTTTATAGGTAAATCTTTTATTGATGGTTTTAATAAAGGTTTATTAAAAAAATTTAAAATAAAAACACTAACTATAATTTGCAGAAATCCAAATAAAATAATTAAGAACAAGTCCCTTAATTTAAAAAAAATTAAACTTATTAAGGGTGATATTACTAATATAAAAAGACTTCCGAAAAGCAATCTTTTTATTTATGCTTCAGAACCAGCTAATATAAAAATTTATTCAAAAAAATTAGTAAAAAAATATTCGAAAGCAATTTTGAATTTTATTAAATTAATTAAAAATATTAAAAATCCAAAAATATTATATATTAGTTCAGGTGCAGTTAATGGAAAATTAAACAATAAAAAAAATTACTCAAATTATTCAGTTCTAAAAAAATTTTCTGAATCCGAAATTTTAAAATTAGCAAATTTAGGACTTAAGGTTTCCATCGCAAGATGCTACTCTTTTATTGGTCGATGGCTGCCTTTAAATCAACATTATGCAATTGGTAATTTCATATTTGATGGACTAATGAGAAAGTATATAAATATAAAATCATCCTCAAAAGTATATAGAAGCTATATGTTTTCAGATGATCTTGTAATTTGGTTAACTAAAATACTTATTAATTCAAATATTAATTGTCCAACTTACAATGTTGGTTCAGATGAAAAAATTGAAATAAAAAAATTGGCAAAAATAATTGCTAACTTATTTGACAAACCCATTAAACAGAAAAAAATTAACCGTTTAAAAAAAATAGATACTTATGTGCCTGATATCAGCAAAACAAAGAAAAAATTAAATTTAAAAATAACTTATAATTTGAAGGATGCAATATTATCTACTATAAGGAGGATTAATGAATAAACTAATAAGTATAGTTACACCCACTTTCAATGAACAAGATAATATTGAAGAGCTTTGTAAATCAATATCAGCAGAATTAAAAAAAACTAATTATGATTATGAGCATATCATTATTGATAATTCTTCAACTGACCAGACAACTGAAATAATTAAAAAATTAGCCAAAGATGATAAAAAAATAAAAGTTATAATTAATTCTAGAAATTTTGGACATGTAAGATCTCCGGTGCATGGACTTTTTCAAGCTAAAGGAGATGCCGCTATATTAATGATGTCAGATTTTCAAGATCCAGTTGATTTAATACCAAAGTATATTTCTGAGTGGGAAAAAGGCTATGATGTTGTTTTAGGTCAAAAAAATTCTTCAGACGAGAACTTTATTAAACACTTTATTAAAAATTTATTCTATAAATTTGCAAAAAAAATTTCAGATTCACCTTTATTAATGAATACCACCGGCTCAGGACTAATTGACAAAAAAATCCTAAGTGTATTGAAAACTATAGAAGATCCTTATCCTTATTTTAGAGGTTTGATCCCAGAGATAACAGATAACATTAAGTTAGTTTCATTTCATCAGCCAAAAAGAAAAAGTGGAAAAACTAAAAATAATTTTTACACTTTGTATGATCTAGGTATTTTAGGAATTATTAAACATTCTAAATTTCCATTAAGAGTAATGACTTTTTTTGGTTTTATTTTTAGTTTACTTTCTCTTTTGGTTGCTTTGATATATTTGACCTTTAAATTGATTTATTGGGACTCATTTGATTTAGGTATCGCTCCGATAATTATTGGAATATTTATGTTGGGTTTTTTTCAAATATTTCTATCTGGCTTTATTGGAGAATATGTAATGAATATTTTAACGCAAACTAGAAAACTTCCTTTAGTTATTGAAAAGGAAAGAATTAATTTTGATTAAACTGGGAAAAAAAAATAATTTTCATTTTTTTTTTATTTTCCTAATTTTACTTCACTATATAATACCTTTAATTTTACTAGGTAATATTACCCTATTTTATCATGATGTTTTAGATGCGGGCGTTGTGTACAATCATATTCTTGGAAAATTTTATAATGGTGTAACCAATCCTTTTGATATTTTTTTATCCGGAAATATCCAGGGTGTTTACATGCAGAACATATTAAAACCTTTCTCGTTAATTTATAGTGTTCTTAATTCAGAACTTGCATATTGGACCAGTGATTTAATAATAAAGCTCACAAGTTATTTTGCTTTTTTTTTACTTTCAAAAAAAATTGTTAAAGATCACTTTATTTCTTGTTTAACAGCATGCTTATATGCGTACTTTAATGCGAATGCATTAAATGGATTTGGCACTGCAATATTTCCTTACTTAATTTATATTTGTTTATTTAAAGACAATTTAAAGATTAAAAATTACTTAATAATATTTTTTTTTGGAATTAATTCAGATTTAGTTAGTTCTTTAATTTTTGCCCCTATACTTTTAATAATTGTTTATTTGTTTAACAGCAAATTGATTTTCAAAAAAAAATTATTATTTGTGAAATTAATTAGTTTATTTTATTTTTCAATGGCATTAACGAATTTAAATTTACTTTATATTTTTTTCATTATTGAAGAATTTCACAGAACCACCTTTTTTAACGAAAGACCTTCTTTTATTCAGAATTTAAAAGAAGCTTTTTTTGGGATATTCCACCTGCCAACTAATACTTCATGGTCATTTTTTAAAAAAATTCCGCAGACAATTTTAGTCGCACCTATAATAATTTTTTCGTTATTATCAAAAAATCTTAAAGTTAAAAATTTAGTTATACTTATAATTCTATACTTCACTATTAAATTTTTTATAGATTTAAAAATTTTTGAATCCATTAAATCAAACTTATTTTTTTTTAAAGCATATAAAATTACATGGATAGAAATTTACTTTCCATTTATTCATATTTTTTTATTACTTTTGTTGTTTAAATATTTTGAATTTAAAAAAATGCTAGTAATCATCTCATTTATATCAATTTTTACATTTCAAATTAGTCCTTCAATTGTGCCTTTTTATAAAGAGAATATTTTAAAAAACGACGAGATATACAAAAATATTTATACCTTTTCAGGCTACTACTCGAAGGATGATTACAATAAAATAAGAAAAATTGTGAAAAAAGATAGAGTAATGTCTGTTGGTCTAGATCCGATGGTAGCTGTAATGAATGAAATAAAAGTAATTGATGGATATCACAATCTATATCCAAAAAAATATAAAATTGATTTTAGAAATATAATTGAAAAAGAATTATCTAAAAAAAATAGCATCAAGAATTATTATGATCACTGGGGTAATCGAGTTTATGCATTTATATCTGATCCAAAAAAAATTGATTTAGATTTTAATGCTGCAAAAGAAATTGGCGCTAAGTACGTAATATCAAAATACGTAATTAATAATGAGAAACTTATTCAACGTTGCGTAGACTGTAAAATTGAAGTCTATCTCTATGAAATATTTTAGAGCAATGCTTACTTTTTATAGAGAAAAGAAAAATTTCCTAATTTTAAACCAATAGGAAAAAAACTTGGAAAATTAATTCTTTTATTGAATATTACAATAAATAAATGATGTAGTAGAAACCCTAGATTAAAAAAGTTAATAGTTTTTTTTATAAATTTTTTATTGTAATTAAGTTTTTTGAATGCTTTATCTATTGAAGATTTATTAAATAATTGAGGATGCTGCAAGCAATAGGCTGGCCATCTATTTCCTAAAATTCTTGCCATCATAGATCTTTCATTATGTACAACTCCATAAATGAGACCTTTCTTTTTTAGTTTTGACTTTAGCACCTTTAGAAAATCCAAAAAATTTGGAATATGGTCTAAAACGTGTATTGCTATAATTAAATCGAATTTTTTATTTTTAGGCAATATTTTTATATCCGAATATACATTATTGCTTAAGGATTTTAATTTTTTAAACATTTTTTTATTAGGTTCAACTACACTAGTTTTAATTTTTGAATTATAACTACGAATTAACTTTTGAAAACTTCCATTATCAGCCCCAATTTCTAAAATACTAAAATCATCATTTTTACCTTTAATAATATTTTTAATTTGCTTTAAGTATTCATTTTTAGTTCTTAAATCATTTGTTTCATCATCATTACTATGAATGTTTTCTTTCATATTAGAATAAAGATATTTTAAAGACTTGTGGTCAAGAAAATATTTATTAGTTAATAAACCACAGCTACATCGATGATACGGAAAAAAAATTCTCTTTTTTACAGCTTTTTCTAAGTTGCTCCAATTTTTCTTTTTAATTTTTAAATCTTTTAATGGGTTAATGTCTGGCTCAATTGTTGCTTTATTTTTAATTTTAGATTTGCAAATTGAACATTTTAAAGTTGTAAAACTAATCATACTTTGAATTATTGAATATTTTTATATTTTATTTTAAAAGAATTTTTTTCTTCAAGAATAGAATAATCACTATTATTTTTTATTTCAATTTTATCTTTTTTAATGGACAGGAGTGGAGCAGTTACTTTGTTGTGCCAAGGACAATAAATTCTTTCTCCTTTTATACATTTTTTATTTAAGTTAGCTCCCTCATGAGAACAGGTAGTTGGCCAAATTTCTTTTTTTTCATTATTTTCTGTAACAAAAAAAGATAACACACCTAACTTCTGACCTAACATATCCCCTTCTTTAGATAATAAAAAATTATTTTTATCAATTGTAATTTCATTTGTTGTGTTTTTATTTAAATAAACATTAGATTTGTTTAATTGCTCGCTATAATTAAAAGGATAAGTATCTTTAGGAGAGTAAAAGTTATGACCAATTTTTCTTAATAAACCTTTTCTATTTCTCATAGGTAAGTCTTCTGACATAAGTGTTTTATAATTTTTTAAAAGAATTTTACCAATTAATTTGTGAAATATTCTAAAGATACTTTTAGATCCAACTGCATATCTAGTTCTAACAAGTGTTTGATCTGAATCTTTTTTTTCAATTATGGTACTAATAAAAATTATGTAAGGACCGAAGGACGTATAATAAGTTTGATTAAATTTTGTGTATTCATAATTAACAATTAATAAAGGTAGTGAAATACCCAAAAAAGGAATTTTTTGAAGATTAATAGAGCAAGCAATATCTTCAGATGCAAATGTTTGTATGGCAGAAAAACCTGAATGAACTAGTTTTGGATGCTCTATATCTTTATAATTCCAATCAGCATCTTCAGGCAAATACTCTCCCACAGTCTCTGTATTAAAATAGTTAAATTTATAATTCTCTTTTTCAAGAGACAAAATAATTTCTTTATATGATTTTTTTGACATTTAATTAGTACAATTTTTATCAATCCCTCTCATAATTGGCTATTAAATGAATTTATCAACATTGTCTATTAACATAATATTTAGAGGATTAATAAATTAATATATAAGCAAATATTAATATGAAACTTACTTTAGAGCAAAAGCAAGAAATAGTAGACCAGCAGTCTCAAAAACATGAGACTAAAAGGGTTACTTCGCAAGAATTAGAAAAAATTCTTTATGAGGCGCTTCCGGTTCTTGACCATGGCTTTGTAAGGGTGGTTGACTATATGGGTGATGACACTTCTATAGTTCAATCAGCTAGAGTTTCTTACGGTAAGGGAACTAAAAAAGTTTCAACAGATGAAGGGTTAATTAAATATCTAATGAGACATTGGCACTCAACCCCTTTTGAAATGTGTGAAATAAAATACCATGTTAAACTTCCAATATTTATTGCTCGTCAATGGATTAGACATAGAACCGCTAATGTTAATGAATATTCAGCTAGATATTCTATTTTAGATAAAGAATTTTATATTCCAGCTAAAGAACAATTGTCTGCTCAGTCAAAAATTAATAGACAAGGTAGAGGTGACCTAATCACAGGCGACCAGGCAGATGAAGTATTAAAAATTTTAAAAGATGACGCTACAAGAACTTATGGAAATTATGAAAAAATGCTCAATGAAAGATTCGATGGAAGCATAATAGATGAAAATAAAGCTGGTCTTGCAAGAGAGTTAGCCAGGATGAATTTAACATTAAATTCATATACACAATGGTATTGGAAAACAGACTTGCTTAATCTTTTAAACTTTTTATTTCTAAGAGCAGATAGTCATGCTCAATATGAAATAAGAGTTTATGCAGAAACAATGTTAGAAACAGTTAAAAAATGGGTGCCAATAACTCATGCTGCTTTTCTTGACTATAGAGTGGGTGCAGTTCATGTTTCTGCCAAAGGGAAGAAAGTAATTCAACAAATGGCAAAAGGTGAAAAGGTTGATGTTGCAACTTCAGGATTATCCAAAAGAGAATGGAATGAATTAATGACTTCTTTTGGGTTTACTGAAAAGCTAGTTTAATTTTTTCTGCTATTCCTCTAAATATTTTTGATACTTCGTGATCGGGATTAGAATGAGTCAAAGGATCTCCTTTATCAGTTGCATCTCTTAAATCTTGGTGAATGGGAATTTTACCTAGAAAATTCTTATTAAATTCTTTTGCGGTTCTTTCAACTCCACCTTCTCCAAAAATTTTATACTCTTTACCATCATCACCTTTAAA
>MDSY01068245.1_pt1 | contig 10515 bp, 9 predicted proteins | sample 811131 | NCBI WGS metagenome assembly MDSY01 (sample SAMN05326643, study PRJNA326480) | marine metagenome | isolation source: seawater | place: Atlantic Ocean: South West | collected 2010
CACCCTTACTCGCTTCCTTCACGGCTTGTTCCATCACAACGGTCATTGCTTTTATGACATCTCCCACGTCCCGCTCCTCGGACGCTTTGTGCCTGTGCGCGGCGAACATAAGCGCCGGCCGTCCTGCTTTGTCCTCGCCGACGATTCGGAAGATTTTCGCACCTAGCGCTTCTTTCACGCCCTCCTCGGTCTCGTCGATTGGCAAATTCTCGCCCCGCCACGCGATGTGCTTCTCCACCATCGCCACCGCGGCATCGAGTTTGTCGCCCCGCGCGGCACTGAAAAGTGCCAGGGAGTCGCGCGTGATGCCCTCGTGGTCTCCGAACTGCTCCAGCAGCGCCGTTAACGTCTCTTGATGCGCCTCTTGTTTCGCATCGCACGCGGCTTCATCGCGTAAACGTTGTTGCTCTTCATCACCGGAGAACCACCCTCGTAAACCGGACATCAAGCGACCGGATCCGCTGTTCTCGCTGAACCACCCAGCGGGGGGGTCTTCAGGAGTGTCAGGAGGGGTCCGGAGTTCCGCGTCAACAGGCTCCTCCACCGCCATCATCAGCACGGCAAAAGGGATTCACAAAAGGGGTTTGTTACTTTGTGCCGGCTATTTCCTCGCCCCGATGCCACAGGACGTCTCGCACAGTCGGGTTCACGTAAAACCTCCGTCCTCGACCTGCGCGCCCGATCCGAACAAGCGGCGCAAGCTACTCGAGCGTCACGCGAGCACGCGCCTCCACGTCTGAAGACCAAGCCCAAGGACGCGCCGACGGAATCAATAGTGGTTTCGTGAAAAGCCGCGGGTCGTTAACGGAGAGTCGAAGTGGGAGTCATACTGCGTCAAAAGAAAGTTCCGTGGGACAATAAATCAAAGTTGCGATATCAATACGTCTGCTAAATAAATACACCTCTTCACATCAATACTCCACCCTGACCAGCACCGCGACGGTTTCGACGTGCGGCGTGTTCGGGAACATGTCCACCGGCTCGACGGATTGCAGTTTGTACCTGTGCTGGGGAGACGCGTGGTTATCGCCGCTCGACTCGTTTTCGTTTTCAGAACTTTTCTCTTCGAAGAACCGGAAAAAGTCCCTCGCCTGCGTCGCCGGGTTACACGATGTGTACACGATCCGCTCCGGGCCGATTCTGCGTAACGTGGTGATTAGTTCGTGGGTCATACCCGCGCGCGCGGGGTCCACGAGAATCACATCCGGGGTGGACGTGCCGTTAAAAAGTGCGGAGGGACTGTTTTTGTATTTATTTCCCGACTTTTCTTTTCCAGATAAACTCAACTCCTTCAGCTTCGTCAAGTCCCCCTGGAAGAACGTCGCGTTTGTGATGCCATTCGCCTGCGCGTTCCTTCGCGCGTCCCGAACCGCGTCAGGCACGACTTCCCACCCCACCACGGAGTGTGCCCTGTGCGCGAGACAAAGCCCCAAAGTCCCGACGCCGCAAAACAAATCCAAAACGACTTTTGTATTTCTTTTGTTTTCAGAGTTTTCAGAGTCATCTTCATCAAACCCGCACGCCTTCTCCACCACTTCTACGAGCTGTTCAGCTTGCGTGGTGTTAGTTTGGAAGAACGAAGGCGCTGAAACGTGGAAGGTTACATTTTTTAAACGCATGGGGAGGGTTGATGGGCCGTGTAAAACGGTCACCGTGCCGCCAACTCCGTCTTCTTCGTCGTCAGGTTGAGGAGATTTTTTACTTTTTTGGTTTTCTTTTCGACCTCCCCTTACCCAGCCCTGCCTCCGCCCTTCCGCCAGTCTCAGTTCCGGCTCCGGCGCCACGGAGGTGTGCGTTACCGACACCACATCGGGCACGTTCGCAATTTCATCCGCTAGCTGGCGTAACGCTTTTTTAGCCGTTTCAGTAACGACACACGCCGCGACGTTGACCGCCGCGCGCACGGGAACCTCCGAGGGGTTGACGCTTTTATTTCCAGACTGGTTGTCCATGGCATCAACGTTACCCACCGCGGCTACTCTCACGGTGACTGAACGTAACACCCCTTTCCCCGTGCGTCGGTCGAACGCGGGTAGGTTTACCGACACGTGTGGGGTGTTACGCAAGTGCGCTTGGATCACGGACAGCACTTCGTTCGCGGCGGGGGGTTGTAAGAGACACCCGCCGAGACTGTCGTCCGTGTCTCCTTTTTCTCGCACTTCCGTGACCTCGACAATCCCGACGTGGTTTCCTTTCGGCCTTAAACCGACTCTCGGGGGTGAATTTTTCGTCGCCCCAGGGCCAAATGCAAACTCCATTTTGTTCCTGTACCGGAAGGTGTGCGGCGCGGGCAACGTGGGGAGAATGAGGGTTTCAAGCAGGGAAGTTTGGGAACTCGAGGCGTCCTCTTTTTTCGTATCGACGACGTCATTCTCGGTAACCTTCGCCGTGCGTTTCAAAACGTCCAACACTTGTTGTCGCTTCATGTCCAGCTGTGCTGGGTACGACACGTCTTGCCAGGTACACCCGCCACACGTGTCGAAGTGCGGGCACGGAGGGGACACGGCGTGCGGCGACGGCACTGTCGCTTTCAGTTTCGTCGCCTCCGCGAACCGTCCTCCTTTTTTAACGCTCGTCACTTTCGCCACGACCGTCTCACCTGGCGTGGCCCGCTCGCACAGCACCACGAACCCGTCCGCCAAGCGACACACCCCTCGGCCGCCGAACGCCAGTGCGGTGCACTCCACCTCAACCTCGTCGCCCACCGCGAGCGGCGTTGAGCTGGCGTGCGCGGAGGATGCGGAGGACGCGGCTCGGGAAGAAGCGGCGGCGGCGGCATTGGATTGTCCGAGTTGCGATGTCCATCGAATCGGGACGGGGCGAGTACGTCCGAGGCTCCCGGCGGTAGCGTAGAGTTGGCTGACACACGTTCGTCCAATCGCACGCTCGGGAGCCGCGCAAGCGCACGCTGTCGCTCGCATCGCCGCCCTCGCACGTGCCAGCGCCGCGTGCAGCATCAATAACATTCGCAACAGTTGGAAGGCAATGAAAAGGAAAAAAAAATGCATTGTTAACCGTCAGGAGAGCTGTTGCGTATTAATACACTATTACTGCTACTAGCTAGCGTGCTAGCTAAGTACTATTAGACTGGCACGTACCACTCCGGCCACCCTTTCTCCCGGGCGTCCTTGGGTAGCGCCAGCCACGCGGCGGCTATCGCCCCCCCCAATTTCTCGTCGTGTCCGCGATAAACCCCGCCATCACCTCCGACTTCGTTTATAAACGCCTTCCCTTCTCGTCTCATTTTAATTATGTGTTCCGCGTTGGAAAACGGGTTCGTACCAGACGGCGGCGAGCCCATGTTCCCCGACCGTCGGCGTGCCATGATCGCGATGTCCTCGCGTTTGCACCCCTTCATGGCGTACTCCAAAATTGGCTGTGGATGGATAGTAGATGTCAGTTTATTGTTAGGGCGGTTGAGAAATTCATTCTAAAAAAATAAAAAACGTACCAACTCCTGTCTCTGCACCCAGTAGATGCAATCCACCGGGCACAACTCGATGGCGACTTGCGTTGTTTCCAGATCATCACCCCACTGCGTTGTGCACCGCGCTCGGCCTGCGTTGAAGTCCTCTACCATTTCGAACGTGTTCGGGGCGTACAGGGTACAGGACTTGCACCCGATGCACGCGCTTTCGTTGACGAAGACGGCGGACTTTTCGGTGTCGGTTCCATTCCATTGCGAAACCGGCCGGCCGTCGAACAAACTCCCGTTTCGGAACACTTTGCGTGATTGTTCGACTGTCTTTTTATATGCAACTCGTATCTCGTCATTCATTAGCGTGGCGTACGCGCTGTTTAAAAGCACGGCGAGGGGCTCCGCAGCGGCGCCTGCAACGTCGGGATGGACATATCGCTGTAGTTTTCGAAACGCAGACTTAACAACTGAACCATCCGCGTCGGTTTCCACGCCCAGAAGCTCGAAGAAGTCGCACGGCGCCGCGTCCAGGAACCGTGCATCGTCCGAGGAGGAGTCCGGACTAATCTCGCGGTAGTACTCCTTCGCCTCGTCAGAAAGAACCAGGGCGAGGGAATCTTGGGGGTTGTCCTGCGAAGCGAACGCCCGATGTGAGTATCTTTTGTTTGGCGCGAGAAAACCACGATGAGGCGACCGAAGGGCACCGACCGACGAACGACGAACGACATTTGGTGCCGTTTGCATTGTGAGGCATGCCATCGTGCCAGACCTCACGACACGCGAACCAAACTCGAGGCGTTGGTCAGGTCAAGAAGCTGCGGACGTGCCCTCGGATGTGATTTGCTGAGTCAGAAAAAATGATCGGCTTTTTATCCCGGATAACCAAAAGTCGACTCCCCAACCAATCCCTCCCAGAGTCGGGCACGCGCCCGCGGTATGCCCGATCGCGATGCCCCGCCTGATTGGCGCGTGGAGACGAGGGTGTTGATGCGGCTGGTGGTCCCGATTTGCGTCCAGATGGGAAGCCAGCAGTTGATGGTGTCGACTGACCTCATTTACCTCGGTCGACTCGGTAGATTCGCGCTCGCGGTGGGCACACTCGCATCGACCGTCTTCAACCTCCTGTGGTTTGGAATCGCCGGGTTTGGCACCGCATTTGACACGTTAGGCTCGCAAGCCCACGGCGCCGGGGATGCGGTCGCGGTCAGGAACTGGGCCGTTCTGGCGGCGGCACAACTGAGTTTGTTTTGCCTTCCCGCAGCTTTCATTCTTCTGTGTGGAAAGTGGATAGCATCGTACGTTCTTTCCCAGGATGATGAAACGTCGTCAGCAGTCGGAACCTTCTGCACCGTGCTACTATTAGGGTTGTGGCCCGCCGCGCTGACTTTGGTGCTCCAGAAGTACCTGCAGGTCAGGAACGTCGTATTACCAGTCGCGGTGACGAGTTTAATAACCTTTCTCTTGAACATCGCCGCGAACTGGTTCTTCATTTATGGATGTGGATTGGGAATAACCGGCTCGGCGCTCGCAACGACGTTCTCTAGGTTCGTCAACTTGGTTCTGTTAACAGAGTACGTGCACCGCACGCCTGGTGAACGTAACGCCATTTACGATCTCACACGAGCGATCACGACCGGTACTACTGCAGGTCACACATCCGAAAACAGTTTGACGGAACAGCTGAGCTTTGATTTGAACCAAGAGCGAGCGAGCGCCGCGGGTCACGCATCCAGCTCTACCGGTATCCCCTCAACACAGCAGTCGTCCAAAACCTTCCTGGACGTGCTCAACGAGTCGTACCGGGGTATCGACAACGCCGCGGTCACCGAGATGACCAAATTAGGGTGGCGAGGCGCAGTGATGGTCGCGGCTGAAGCGAGTTCCTTCGACGTCACCGTCGTTTTCGCGTCGCAGCTTTCGCAAGTCGCGCTGGACGCGCACATGGCGATGATGAATATCTGCGCGCTGACTTTCATGACCGGGCCAATGGCGTTCGGGATCGCGGCGAACGTGCGAGTGGGTAATTTACTCGGGAGCGGAGATGCCGATCAAGCGAAGGTATCCGCTGCGGTAGCTGTGACGATTGGAATTCTGTGGATGGCATTTTGCGCGGTAGCCATCGTGGCGAGCGGCACGACGGTGGGTGAGGTGTTCGTAGGCACCGGCGACAAAGAGGTAGTCAAGACAGTGGCGAAAATAGCCCCCTACGCCGCAGTGTTCCAAGTCGCGGATGGGGTGCTCGGTACCGCGAATGGGGTGTTACGCGCGGCGGGGAAGCAAAGTGAATTAGCAGTGGTGAACTTAGTCGCGCTGTGGGGGGGGGGTGTTACCATCGGGGCGCTGTGTACGTTTGTTTTACACACGGGCGTTGTGGGGTTGTGGATAGGTTTAGCGCTCGGCGTTTCCGGCGGCGCGGCGTGGCTCGGACGAAGTACACTGAAACTGGACTGGCACCACGAAGCGAGACTGGCGAGGGCCAACGCGGCGCTGGGAGGGGCAAGCGGTGTACTTGTAGACAGTGTAGACAATGAAGACGAAGACGACGAAAGAGCCGCACTTGTTGACAGCGTAGACGTAGCGCCAGCGAACGATTATAATTATTCTAACGTAGGTAATTATTAACACATGTACAATCGGTATCATTCTCAAGGTGATAAAAGGCTACTGTAGGATCTAGCCGCTCTAGTTAGCTCGATGTTCGTAAGAAAAATAGGTATTATTAAACGAGCACGTTCTTACTTTTCTTCTCCCTCTTCCTCCCCCGCCTCCACGACGATTTTCCCAATCACGAACAGGTGATCGCCCCGTTCCGTGCCACCTGGAGTTTTAGCCACACCCCGTCCTTTTATGCGCAGGCCTTGGCCCACCTTCGCGTCAGTTGGAACGGAAAGGTTTCCCCAATCGCCCTCAATCGTCTGGACGCGTATGGACGTCGGTTCGTCCTTCTTTTGGAACCGCGCCACGACGTCTCTTGTGATCAAATCGTCCCCATCCCGAACGATAACAGCGCCTTGGGTCATGTTCGCTGCCTTGACGGTGACGTACAGCTGCCCAGGAGGTGTCCCCTCGTCGCCTTGGTCCTTCAAACGTAATGTAGCGCCGTTTTTAATCCCGGGCGGAACCGTCACGGTGACAGAGGTTTCTTTTGTTATCGTCCCGACGTTGACCTCGCACGTATCGCAGTCGATGAACGTTTGCGGTAACCGCCCTTGGCCGTTGCAGGTGGGGCAGACATATCGTCGGGAGTACGTTAAAGGTACGTCAGCGCCCAAAATGGCTTGCTCCAGGGTACAATCCACGGACGCGCGAACGTCTTGACCCGGTTTTTTACTCGCATCGCGATCCATCGCTTTCTTAGCGCCCAGCACTTCGTCGTTCCAGAAGTTCGTGGCTTTTTCACTCACCGTGTCAGCGGCGCGCTTCGCAGCGCCGCTTGTGGCGTCGAAAGGGTTGTTTTTGCCTTTTGGTTTGGATTCGTCCGCGGTGACGGAGAGTGCGACGCGGCGAGATGGATTCGACGATCGCTTTGACCGAAGTTGGGGAAACGCGGTTCGAAATGACATCCGCGTTATGGAACGATCCCTTGCGGCGCGTCCGGTGGGAACGGTAAGGGCGCCGCGCAAGGGATCCGCGCATACCGCGCGATGCGCCATGGCCGAGGAGGGACGAGGGCGAGCGAAGAAGTGTGGAGATTGAGTGGAGGAACACGAGTGAACGTTCTTGGAGACGACAATGTCGGCACTCTGTGACAGCTCAGAAATATCGCTCAGTCGCTCGCGCTCGAGAAAAAGCCGGCTCGCACCGCCGCCGACGCGCCATTCTACGACGCTACGCGTCGTCTTTTCCGTCGACTCTTCGACGCGCACCGGTGTAATTTCGTACTTCGTGCATCTCCAACCATGGCGGACGAACTCGATGAGCTCATTCAGTTCCTCGGGGCGACGCGCGCTGATGCACGAGCGCAGGCGGCGGAGATCGTGCAAGGATTAACCGGCACCGACGACGGCATCTCGCAACTCACCGCAAAGGCGGAGACGTTAATCCCAAAGCTCTTGCACTTGATGGGCGCCCCTTCCGCGGAGAGCAAACCCGCGGCGACTGCGTTGGTGAACCTAACAGGTGCCTCGGAAGTCGCCACGTTGGCCGTGGAGAAGGGCGCGGTGGAGCGGGCTATGCAATTTCTTCGAGGCGCGGATGAAAAAGGGTGCCCCGCGGATTTGCTCCTCGCCATCCTCGTCAACATCACAAACACGGAGGGCGGTGTTCACGTGTTCGCGCAGGAGGGCAAGTCGCTGGAGGGGTTCTTCGTGGCTAAATTAACCCAAATGCTAGCCGAGGGTACACCTTCGCAAAACTTCGACAGAGCCGCGAGCGTGCTGACGAACGTGTGCCGCCACCCCGCCGGGCGCAGGAACTTTCTGGAGCCGAGCCGCAAATTAGTACGAGCCGCGCTACCGTCGCTGGCCGCGTCTGCTTCCGAAACACGACGAATCGGTGTCGCAGCCGCACTGCGCAACTGCTGCGCGGACGATTTGTGTTGTGAAAGCCTGCTTCAAGCCGCTGGGAGCGGGTCCGCGGCGGCCGTGGCGACGGAGGCGGCGTTGGTGGGTTTTGCCGAGGTTGGCAAAAGCGGCGCGACTGACGGCGGGTTGGAAGTCGTGCGAGTTTTGTTGAGCAAAGTGTCTGGATCGAAACACCCGATGAACATAGAGCGGTGCGAGGCGGTGCGGCAAAGCTGCGCGGAGGCGTGTGCGGGGCTGGCGAACAGCGAGAAAGGCAGGGCAGCCTTAGTGCAGTGCGACGCTCCTCGGTTAATGAAGGACGGTTACGAAAACGAACAACATCCAGAAACGATCGAGGCGATGGAAATCGCCGCTGAGAAGTTTTTGCGGTTCGGGTTAGTGCCACCCGAGATGCAGCCCAAAGACGGGCTGCAACGAGTGGAGGTGGTGGACCCGGGAGAAGATGTTGAGGAGATTAACGGGGGGCCCAGGCCGCTCCTCACTCCGGATGTGGATTGATAATAAACAGTAGACTTATGACACTCGTTCCAGGCACGCCTTTCCTTCTCACTTATTTATCCAAGCGGGGTAGACTGCGGAAACCCAGATATATTTGATGTCAGCGCGAAGCGTCGCGGATGCTGACGAAGATAATAATCGCATGGATCGCATGTCCTTTCAATGCGCGCCAAAGGTCCCACTCCCCCCCGCGCACCTCTGAGTTCCGGGTTCGCGCTTACTTCCTCCCCCCACCCCAATGCCCCAACGTAACTCCCTAGTCATGGACCCCGCGGGCGGCGGGGGCGTGCACGGCCCGCAGAAGCTGAATCGCGTCGCCCCATTCAAAGAGCTGTACAAAGTGGGTACCGTGATCGGCGAGGGAGCGTTCGGCACGGTGCGCCTCGTGACGAGCAAAGCCGACGATTGCAAGTGGGCGGTGAAGGTCATCGAGAAGTCAAAGATAGACCCCGGTGACCATGCGTTGCGAACGGAAATCGACATTCTGTGCCGCGTGAACCACGCGAACTGCGTCGGCCTGAAGGAATGGTTCGATGAGCCGAAGCGAGTGCTGCTTGTGCTGGAGTACGTCACTGGAGGGACGCTTTTTGATCAGATTGTGGACGCGGGACGCATGGACGAGGAACGCGGCAGAAGAGCGTTCGTGGAGCTCGCCAGCGGATTAGCCTACTTACACGACCTGCAAATCGCGCACCGAGACCTGAAACCCGAGAACTTCATGCTCTCCAAGAAGGGCAAGGATGCGGTGGCGAAGCTGTGCGATTACGGATTGAGTAAGATTCTCGATCAATCGAGCGACGGCGAAAAGACCGTGTGCGGGACCCCCTCGTACGTAGCACCTGAGATTCTGAAGACTCTCACGAAAGGAGGCAGCTACGACGCGATCAAAGCGGACGCGTGGTCCTTGGGATGTAACCTGTACGTCCTACTAGGCGGGTACCCCCCGTTTTGGCGGTACGACGATAACCAGGTACGTTTCTTTCAATTTATCCCGTAAAATCCTGCTCGCCTTGTACTGCGTAGTTAGGATACAAGTTAGGAGGTTTTTAGTGCGATCTTGTGAGGGATTCCTCACCATCCCGATGGAGAACGCACCCAATATGCCCCACGACTGTTTGCCCATACATAAACTGACTTCCTTCTTTCCAAAACCCACAGAAACGCCTTTTCGACCACATCATGATGAACGACTGGGAATTCGATCAGCCGTGTTGGAAGAGCATTTCGTCCGAAGCCAAGGCGCTGATTAAGGCGCTCATGGAGCCCAACTTGAGTAAGCGGATCACGGTGCAAGATGCGCTGAAAGACGTGTGGTGCCAATCCCCTGCGAGCACTCAAGAGTTGCCCGAAACCCTGGCGTCCATCAAGGCGTTTGTCGCCGCCAGGAAATTCAAAAAAACGGGACTCGTCATCATGGCCCAAGGGAGAATGGCGCGCGCCGTGGAAGCCAGCATGCACGACTTGGCCGCGGAGTAAGGCGAAGGATGCCAATAATATGAGCCAATAATATGAGCCAATAATCGTTGTTGTTGGGCGAAACAAACGCCCCTTGTTGCGTATATTGATACCTGTCTAATTTATCTACTTGTCTACTTTTGGCATCGCTACAGGCGCGCGGACGTGGCTCGTAAGCGGTCGGATTTGTCGATTCTTCGCTATGTACGCGCTTCCCTTTCTGAAGGATTCAAGGCTCGTGCCCTCTACGGTTTTCGTTGCGTAGGTTTCCATGGTGTGTAGATACCCCCACTCCGACCCCAAACACGAGGAGAACACCACGAACCACTCCTTGTCGTTCTTGAGCCAGGAAAGTAAATTAGAACCGAGGCGCCTTCGCACGAGTTTGGAGACGTCTCCATCTGATTCTATTTCATTGCCGTCGCCGTCAACCGCACACTCTTCCAAAACATCTATTGTTCTGCGCAGGACGTGCGCGAAGCCGCATGGGCAGGTACGTGCTTTGCTTGTGAAGACCACGGATGGGCCCAGGGTGGTTTCCAAAACCATCCACGCGCGACGCACGATGATATCAATGTCGCCGGAAAAAGTCGCCAAACTCGGTTGCTCGATTACCATAGC
>MDSY01117368.1_pt1 | contig 10514 bp, 9 predicted proteins | sample 811131 | NCBI WGS metagenome assembly MDSY01 (sample SAMN05326643, study PRJNA326480) | marine metagenome | isolation source: seawater | place: Atlantic Ocean: South West | collected 2010
AATTGGAGAGGCTTCTATGTTCCAAAAGGTATGAGCGATGATGCTTATAATTTTTGGGCTGGTGCTATTAAAAAAATGTACGATACGCCACAATGGAAAAAAACAATGGCTAAAAATGGTTTAGCACCCTTAGACCTATCAGGAAAAGCTTTTCAAGGTTTTGTTGCTAATTCTGTTGCTTCAATTAAAACTATATCTAAGCAAATCGGTATAATTAAATAAATCAATTAAGTTTAGCGCCTCGTAAGAGGCGCTATAAATTCTTATGAACGATAGAGCGTTTGGTGTAATCACACTTTTACTAACTTTTTTTTATATTTTTTCTGCTTACATTGTAGAAGAAAGTTTTATTTCAGATCACATTGGTCCAAAAATGTACCCATATATTGTTTCTTTTTTTTTAATAATATCATCTTTACTTCTTATTTTTAAACCTGACATAAAACCTAAATGGCCTGAATTTGGAAAAATAATTGAAATTTTAATGACTGCTTTAATTTTAATTATGTATGCAGTTTTTTTACCTGTTATAGGATTTGTTTTTTCAACATTTTTTGCCTCTAGTTTTATCTCTTGGAGGTTAGGCGCTAAACTATTTTCAGCTTTTACAGCAGGCTTAATTATATCTGTTACAATTTTTGTTTTATTCAGAAAAATATTAGGTCTATCTCTTGCAACAGGACCTTTGGGCTTTTAATGGAAACACTTAATTTTTTAATTCAAGGGTTCCAAGTAGCGTTAACCTTAGAAAATTTTACATTAGCTTTAATAGGTTGTATTTTAGGTACAATTTTTGGAGCACTGCCCGGTCTTGGACCCGCAAATGGAGTTGCTATTTTAATTCCTTTATCTTTTTCTTTAGGACTTTCACCTGCCTCTTCAATGATTCTACTGGCAAGTGTTTATTATGGAGCAATGTATGGAGGGAGAATTTCATCTATACTTTTAAATATTCCAGGAGATGAACCTGCCATGATGACCTGCCTTGATGGTTATCCTATGACTAAAAAAGGAAGGGCAGGCGAAGCTTTAACACTTACTGGTCTTGCATCTTTTTTTGGAGCAATGTTTGCTACAATCGGATTAGTTCTCTTAGCACCCCAACTTGTAAAAGTTGCATTACTATTTGGGCCAGTTGAATACTTTGCATTGTTTGTTATGGCTTTTGCTACACTGGGCGGGGTAGCTTCAAAAAATCAAGCTAAAACAGTTTTAGCATCTTGCCTAGGTTTGGGTATCGCAACTATTGGCGTTGATCATCAAACAGGCGTTCCAAGAATGAGTTACGAAATAATAGAACTTTATGATGGCATAGATTTTTTAGTCGTAATTGTAGGATTGTTTGCTGTCTCTGAAGTGTTTGTATTTATAGAAAATACTAATCTAAATAAACTTAATGAAGAAAAAAAAATCATAATTGGCAACATTATTCCTAAAATTAAAACTGTAAAAAAAATTGTACCCGCAATGTTTAGAGGAACTTTTTTAGGTTTTCTTTCAGGAATATTACCAGGTGCAGGAGCATCACTAGGATCCTTTGTTGCTTATACTTTTGAAAAGAAAATTTCTAATAAAGAAGACACTTTTGGTAAAGGAGATGAAAGAGGAGTAGCAGCTCCTGAAGCAGGAAATAATGCTGCTGCTGGTGGAGCTCTAGTTCCTATGTTAGCTCTTGGTGTACCGGGCTCTGGAACAACAGCTGTTTTACTAGCCATGTTAATGACTTTAGATGTAACACCTGGTCCACTATTATTTAAACAAAATCCGGATGTTGTATGGGGTTTAATTGCTGCTTTATTTATAGGAAATATAGTCTTATTAATCTTAAATATTCCTCTAGTTAAATATTTTTCAAAAATCTTATTAATTCCATCAAAATATCTTATGCCAGTTGTAGCTATGGTTTCTTTTGTTGGAATTTATGGAATTTCAGGGTCTAGTTTTGATTTAATTATTATGGTTATGTTTGGTTTGCTAGGATGGTTACTTAGAAAATTAGATATACCTTTAGTTCCCATTATAATGGGTGTTATTTTAGGTGAACACATGGAATCTAACCTTCGAAGAGCAATGACTATTCATGATGGCGACTGGTTTATGCTTATATCGTCTAACGTATCTATTGTTATTTGGAGCATTACCTTTGTTGGTTTTATTTTACCTTTCTTTTTTAGAAAAAAAATTAAATTAACGATGGGTAAATTAGAAAAAAAGCGTTAAAGAATCGATATTTTTAATAAATAATATTTTCAGCAAGTTGTTTTTTTCGATAAATAAGTTTAATAGTGTGTCTTTAATACCACAAATTTTCGTTGATACCATTGACTTTTTGACATTTATAAAAAATTTTTACAGTAATCTTTCCCTTTACTAGATCCGTAAAAAATATATGTTGAGCGAGTTAATTATATAAATAACAAAAAACGAAAGCAAAATAATGAATACAATTAAAACATCATTGATGACGTTAGCAGCATTAATAGCTCTAACTACAGCATCAAACGCTTTTTCACTAAGCGGAACTTACCTTGAAGTAGGATCTTCAGCAGTAGGTGTCGAATTAGACGGAAAAGTTGTAGAAGCAACAGCTAATGCTGATACATCAACTGGTCAAGTTGGTAAAACAGCAGTTACTGTTTCTTACGGTCTAGGTTATATGACTGATAGATCAAGAAAATTAGGATTAGACATAGGTTACATGGTGACTCCAGGTGATGCAAAAATCACGACAGACTCTACTAATGATTCTGCTGTAAGTAACGTAATAACGTTTGAAGTTTCTGACTCAACTGATTATTACATAGCTCCTATGATAAACATGACAGAAGACGCTTCACTATTCTTAAAAATTGGTAGAGCTTCATCAGATGTAAAAGTAACTGGTGATGTAACTAAACCAACTTCTATGGACGGTGATACATTAGCTGTTGGAACTATTATGTCATGGGGTTCAAACTTATACATAAGAACAGAAGCTGGAAAAACATCATACGACAGCTTAAGTGTAACTGGTTTAGGAACCGCTGGTGGAGTAGAAACAACTACTACAGTAACAGCTGATCCTTCAGTTCATTATGGTAAGATAGCACTCGGATACAAATTTTAGTTTTAAATAACTAAACTTTAAAAATTAACCTGCTTTGAAATAAGCAGGTTTTTTTTTGCCTTTACAAATATTTAGAAAGTGAATTTGCGCTTAACCATGCATGTTCTGCTTTATCTCCACTAAACCAATCTGCACAAATACCCAAATTATATCTTTTTATCCAAAAGGATTTTGAGCTATTTTTAGTTTTCGTTCCTTTATATGCATATTTCCAGCCATGTATATTCTGGAAAACTATTTTCTTAGTTTGATAGCCAGTTAATTCTTCAAATTTTTTAAGTATTATCTGTTCATATTTCTTTTTATTTTTTTTAAAAAGATTTATAGTTTTTTTAGAAAATTTTTCTGTGCATTGAATAGTCCATAAACTCTGTTTAGATTTAAATCTATTTTTTGTATTTTCTTGACTAGCCCAAGCTATAATCGGGTCATTAAATCTAATAGAGCTTATTGGTATTTGTTGATAATTCTTATAAGCTGCAAGCATCGTAATATTTGGAAGCATTTGAGGGTTAATATTTAATATTTTTTTATTTAAGTATCTATTGCTTAGCTTTTTAAGCTGAGGAAAAGGACATGTTAATATTAAATTTTTAAAATAAACTTTGTCTTTATTATTTATGGTAATTGTCCAGTAATTGGATTTAAATTTTATATTTGTAACACATGCAAGATAATTAGATTTAATGCGGTTGATTAAGTGTTTACAAATATCATTATTTCCTTTTGAACCTATATATTTTATATAGGATTCTTTTTTTTCAAAAACAAAATCTAAATGTGTTCCAGACCACTCTTTTAAAACATTCTTTTTTTTTAAATCTAATATGAATTTTTGAAAACTTTTAGATTTTGGAGATACATATTGAAGACCATGATCAAAACTTAGATTTTTTTTATATCTACGATTTGAAGCCCTACCACCAGGACCTCTTGCTTTATCAAATATTTCAACGGAGTATCTTTTTGACAACAAATTAGCAATAGTTGACCCAGCTACACCACTGCCGACAACACAAAAATCTTTCATACATGAAACAAAATTTTAAAATCTTCATTAATTGTTATGACACCAATGTTATCTAAGCCACCAACAATAAGTTGCATTGCTACTATTAGAATTATTCCAATACCTAACCAGCCTAACCATCTATGATTTTTAATAAATTTTGCGAAATACGAGGCTAATGTTCCAATTAAAACTACAGATAAAATCAATCCAAAAAACAACAAACCTTTATTATTTTTTGCTGCACCAGCTACACCTAGAACGTTATCTAGACTCAAGGTAATGTCTGCAATTAAAACTTGATAAACACCCATTCCAAATGTTTTAGATTCTTTAGATTTTAAACGAGGTGATCTAACTTTTTTTGGTTCGAACAAATCTTGTCTTAAATTATTGATTACCCAAATTAATAAGACACCACCTAAAATTTTCATCCAAGCTATTGTCAATAAATAAGTAGCGCTTAATGCAAAAACTACTCTAAAAATAAAGGCAGCCGCAACACCAAATGCTATTATTTTTTTTCTATTATCTGGAGAATAATTTGCAGCTATTAAGCCAATAATGACAGCATTATCGGCGGCCATAACTATGTCAATAAATATGATTTGGAGTAAAATAACAGATTGTTCAAACATCACTTTATTCCTTATATTATTTAATTGTAAAGAATCAAAGAATAAATTATCTCATAAACTGTGACTACTCATCCTATAAATGTTTCTAAATCATATTTATTTAGACTATCTGTTCCCATATTTTTCTCAAATATTGCTATCCCTTTTGTAGGTTTAGTTGACACAGGTCTAATGGGTCATTTAAGCAGTGAGAAGTTCTTAGCAGCAATAAGTGTTGCAACCTCGGTTATCACTATGATTTTTTGGAGTTTTGGTTTTTTGCGCATGGGTACCGTTGGTCTTATTTCTCAAGCACTAGGAAGGAAAGATTGGGACGAGATAGTTTTAGTCTTTGTTAGAAATCTAATCATAGCTTTATTTATTGGATTTTTCATAATGTTATTAAAGAACCCTATTTTACTTTTAATAGAACACTTTTTTAAAACATCACAAGAAACGCAACTTTTAATTAATAAATATATTTCAATTAGAATATTTTCAGCACCAGCAGAGCTTATTCTTTATGTCTTAACAGGTTTGTACTTAGGGTTACAAAAAACAAAAATTTCAAGTTTAGCAATATCTTTTTTTTGTATTAGTAATATTATTTTAAGTTCAGTTTTAGTTATTTATTATAATTTAGAAATAACTGGGGCTGCAATAGGCACAATAATTGCAGCCTATATAACAGTTATTATTTTTCTATTAATTGCTTACCTTCAATTAAAAAATAAAATCTATCATTCTTTAACTATTTCAAGAATTTTCAATAAAAAAAAATTATTTAAATTATTTAATATTGATTTTAATATATTTATTAGAACTATCCTTTTAACATTTTCTTTTTTATGGGTTACTTATCAAAGTGCAAAATTAGGGGAAAATTATTTAGCAGTAAATACTATATTATTACAATTTATTATGCTGGCATCATTTTTTCTTGATGCTTACGCATTCTCTACTGAGGCAGTTATTGGATATACTATTGGAAAAAAATCTAAAAAAAATTTTGTTCAGGCTGTTTCTAATTCATTTCAGTTAAGTATTTTTTCAGGTTTAATTATCTCATTGATATACTTTTTTTCCTTTCAATTTATTGTTAATCAATTAACTGACTTAGATTACTTGAGATACTTAGCCTTTAACTATATTCTTTGGATTGTTGTTATCCCTCCTATTGCTTCTTTATGTTATCAATTTGATGGAATTTTTATTGGTGCATCTCAAACAGCAGAAATGAGAAATGGCATGGCGGTATCAGTATTAATTTTTATTACATCTTCTTTTTTTTTAATTGATAATTTTGGTAATCATGGTTTGTGGCTTTCATTACTTTTTCTAATGATTATGAGATCAATAACTTTAAATTATTATTTTAATAGAATTTTAAAAAATTTTTAAATGCAATTTATCTATAAAACTCCAGGCTATTTACTTATCTTAATAGGTGCTTTTTGCTTAAGTTGGGGTGGTTTACTTGTTAGAGAATTTGACGGAGCTAATATTTGGCAAATTTTATTTTGGCGTGCTTTCTTTTTTACTATTACGTTAATTATTTTTATCTACTGTACCTACAAAAATGAAGCAGTTACAATAATAAAGAAATCTGGATTACCAGGAGTTTTAGGAGGGATTGCTATGTCACTTGGTTTCATTGCTTATATAGTTTCAATGACACAAACTACAGTAGCAAATGTTTTATTTATTATAAGTACTCAAACAATCTGGTTAGCTGTATTTGGATATTTGTTTTTAAAAGAAAAAATTAGTCTAAAAACTTTTTTTTCAATTATTTTAGCAATGACTGGTATAGCTGTGATGATTGGAGGGTCTCTAGACACAAGTTCTTTATTTGGTAGTTTTGTAGCTTTATTTATACCTATTAATTTTGCTTTTTTAATATTATTAATTCGAAAATTTGAAAATCTCGATCTAGTTCCAGCTCTTTTTTATGGAGGTGTAATAATAATTGTAGTTGGATTTTTTATGTCTAAAACTATTATAATTACTCCCCACGATTTAATAATTAGTTTCATCTTAGGTACTTTTCAACATGCTTTTGGTTTTATATGTATAGTTATAGGTGCTAGGTCTACCCCTTCCGTGACAGTGGGCTTACTAATGTTGTCCGAAACCTTACTTGGGCCTCTTTGGGTTTGGTTGTTCTTAAATGAAATTCCACCAATAAGTGTATTTATTGGAGGCAGTATAATTATAGCAGCTGTAATATTTAAAACCTTAGAACAAAAACGTTCAGAAGCCTCTTAATTTATTTGACATTAAGTTGAAATTAATCGAAAGTGAAACCTACGGGAGAGACCAATAAAAAATTGGCGCCGAAGGAGCAACACCCAGGAAACTCTCAGGCAAAAGGACCGTAAAATAATAACTCTGGAAAGCAGGCTTAAGCCTCACCGAAGGAGCAAATCTCTCAGGTACCACAGACAGATTGGGTAAATAAAAGAGTTATTATGGAAGTACAAAAAACAACTTTATATGATTACCACAAATCTTTAGGTGCAAAATTTGTATCTTTCGCTGGGTATGAAATGCCAATTCAGTATCCAGAAGGAATTGTTAAAGAACATATTTCAACAAGGACCTTTGCTGGTTTTTTTGACGTATCTCATATGGGTCAATTTTATATTAGCGGAAAGAATATTGAAGAAGCATTAGAAAAAATTATACCTACTGACCTCAAAGGACTTAAAGTAAATCAATCTAAATATTCTTTTTTATTAAACGATAATGGTGGGGTTATTGATGATTTAATTATCACAAGAAGAGAAAAAGGCTTTTGCATAATATTAAATGCAGCTTGTAAAGAAAATGACATTAAACAAATTTCTAAAAATTTAAACGAAGATCATAAATTTCACCTTTGCACACAAACTTCTTTAATAGCATTACAAGGACCTAAGTCAGCAGAGATTCTAGAGAAATATATAAAAGGTATTGGTAGTTTAAAGTTTATGCAAGGAGGAACTTTTGAATTTGAAAAAGAAAAAATCTACGTGACTAGATCAGGTTATACAGGTGAAGATGGTTTTGAGATTTCTGTATTGAACAACCAAGCCGAAACCTTATTGAAAAAATTAATAGATAGTAAAGTCAAACCAATAGGATTAGGTGCTCGCGATACATTGAGACTTGAGGCTGGACTATGTTTGTACGGACATGAACTAAATGAAGAAATAAATCCTGTAGAAGCTAACTTAAAATGGGCAATTGCAAAAAAAAGAAGAGAAGAAGGCGGATTTAACGGTTGGGAAAAAATTAAAAATAATTTAGAAAAAGGTAGTAATAAGTTGAGAATAGGTATTTTACCCGAAGGAAAAATTATAGCTCGAGAAGGAGCAAAAATATTTTCAGCAGATGAAAAAGAAATTGGAATTGTAACAAGCGGAACATTTGGCCCGAGTGTAAATGCACCGGTTGCAATGGGATATGTTAATTTTAGTTTTACCGAAATTGGAACAAAAATTAAACTAGAAGTAAGAGGAAAGAAATATGATGCAAAAGTTGCTGAATTGCCTTTCTATAAAAAAAATTATGCAAAATAAGGAAAAATAATGACCGACAAAAAATTCTCAAAAAAACATGAGTGGGTATCAGTAGAAGGTGATATAGCAACGATTGGTATAACGAAACATGCTACAGAGATGTTAGGTGATATTGTCTTTGTGGAAGTTCCTGAAAAAGGAAAAGATTTGGAACAAAACGGACAGGCGGCAGTAGTAGAGTCAACCAAAGCAGCTAGTGACGTTTACTCACCCATTTCTGGTGAAGTGACAGAAGGGAACAAAGCTATAGCGGACGACCCATCTAGTGTTAACTCAGATCCTGAGGGAGCTAGCTGGTTTTTTAAAATAAAAATAAAAGACAGTTCTGAATTAGATAGTTTAATGACTAAATCAGATTACGATAAATTTGTAGAAGAAAACCCAGGTTAAATGATTGACGATAATTCAAAAGAGTTTCTAGCTAGACATATTGGTCCTTCACAAGAGGATCAGGTAAAAATGCTTCAGACTGTTGGAGCTAAATCATTAGATGATTTAATGAAGAATACTGTTCCTGAAAAAATTCTTTTATCTGAAGAACTTAAAATTGATGAATCAATTTCCGAAAATGATGCTTTGAAAAAATTAAAGTCTATCTCAAAAAAGAATGAAATTTTTAGAAATTTTATTGGTATGGGCTATTACAATACTATTACACCAAATGTTATTTTAAGAAATATCTTAGAGAACCCAGGCTGGTACACTTCATATACGCCTTATCAACCTGAGGTAGCTCAAGGTCGTTTAGAAATGTTATTAAATTTTCAACAAGTTATAACTGATTTGACAGGTATGGATATTGCCAATGCATCGTTGCTTGACGAGTCAACTGCCGCTGCAGAAGCTGTTGGATTATGCCAACGTACTGATAAAAATAACTCTAAATATGTTTTTGTTTCAAATAATTGTAATCCTCAAACTATTAATCTTATAAAAACTAGAACAGAACCATTCGAAATAAAGTTATTAATTGGAGATCAAAAAGAATTTTTGTCTAACATTAAAGAAAAAATAATATGTGGTGTTCTTCCGTACCCTGGAACTCTTGGAGATATAATTGATCCTAGCGAAGCTATTAGTCAAATTCATAAAAAAGGAGGTAAAGCAGTTGTAGTCGCTGATCTTTTATCTTTAACTAAATTAAAAACACCTGCTGAATTAGGCGCAGATATAGCGGTTGGAAGCACCCAGAGATTTGGAATCCCAATGGGATATGGAGGACCACATGCTGCTTTTTTTGCAACTAAAGAAGAATTCAAAAGATCAATGCCAGGACGTATTATTGGTGTTTCAGTAGATCGTTTTGGAAAAAAAGCTTACAGATTATCACTTCAAACTCGAGAGCAACATATTAGAAGAGATAAAGCTACGAGTAACATATGTACCGCTCAAGCCTTACTAGCAATTATTTCTGCTGCTTATGCAATTTATCATGGACCTAAAGGTATTTTACAAATAGCAAATAGAACTTCAAAGTTAGCAAAACTTTTTTCCGAAGGAGTTAAGGCAGCTGGTTTTGAAATATTGAGTGATCAATTTTTTGATACAGTAACAGTAATGACTAAAAATAAGACAAAAGAAATATACGATAAAGCCTTAGCTAAAAAAATTAATTTAAGAAATGTGAATAATGAAATGATTTCAATTGCATTTGACGAGGCAAAAAAACTAGAAGATGTGAATAATCTGTTAGAAATATTTGGATCAAATAAAAAATATAATCAAACTACAATAGTTGAACTAAATAATATTCCAAGTAAGTTAAAAAGAACCTCTAAATATTTAGAACATCCAGTTTTTAATAAATATCAATCAGAAACAGAAATGCTTAGATATTTAAAAAAACTAGAAGACTGTGACATTGCACTAAACCGCTCAATGATAGCACTTGGTTCTTGTACAATGAAACTAAATGCTACAGCTGAACTTATCCCAATTACCTGGAAAGAGTTTTCATTACCTCATCCTTTTGTGCCAACTGAACAAATGAAGGGTTACCAACATTTATTTAATGATCTAATAAATGATTTAAAAGAAATTACAGGTTTTGATGCTGTTTCTCTTCAGCCTAATTCTGGTGCACAAGGAGAATATGCTGGGCTAATGACTATTCGAAAATATCACAAACAAAACAAACAAGAAAATAGAAATGTTTGCTTAATTCCAGACTCTGCACATGGAACAAATCCTGCTAGCGCTCAAATGAGTGGCATGAAAGT
>MDSY01105806.1_pt1 | contig 10512 bp, 8 predicted proteins | sample 811131 | NCBI WGS metagenome assembly MDSY01 (sample SAMN05326643, study PRJNA326480) | marine metagenome | isolation source: seawater | place: Atlantic Ocean: South West | collected 2010
AATTGATAGTGTCTAATGTAGAAAAATTTATGAAATATTTCTCATGGGAACCAAAGTATAATAATTTAAATTATATTTTAAAAACTGCCATTAATTGGGAAAAAAAAATTAATACGAAAAATGAATGATTGTAAAAAACAAAAAATTTTAAGTTTTCATGTTAATATAATTTCAATTCAAGAGCTGATAAATCAAATAAAAAATTTTTTACTTTTAAAAAAAGGTCACTATATTTGTGTCTCTAATGTTCATCAGTGTATAGAAGCACATGATAATAAAGAGTTTGCAGAAGTTATTAATAATGCAGATTTAGCAATAGCAGATGGTAGGCCAATTTATTGGGCACTGAAACTTTTAGGCCATCAGGAAGCAGAACATTTAACAGGTTACAATGCAACAAGAGTAGTATGTAAATTTGCAGCTGATAATAAAATAAAGATTGGTTTCTATGGGGGTGAGAGCGAATCATTAAAAAAGTGTGTTACAAATTTAAAAAATGAATATCAAGATTTAAGTATTAATTATGTAAAATCACCACCTTTTAGAGACCTTAATGCAGAAGAGAAAAAAGAAATTATTGATAATATAAATAATAGTGAAATAAAGATTTTATTTGTTTGTTTGGGATGCCCTAAACAAGAATATTGGATGGCTGAGCACAAACAATACCTTAATTGTACAAGTATCGGAGTTGGGGAGGTGGTCAATATGATATCAAATAAAATTGGGTTAACACCAAAGTGGATTCAACGAATTGGGATGAGGTGGTTAACTAGACTTATAGCTGAGCCAAGAAGATTATTTTGGAGATATGCTTATACAAATTCTAAATTTATCTATTTTTTTTTAATGCAGTATTTAAAATTTATAATAAAAAAGATTAAATTCTTTTGAATAGCTGTTGATATATCCTTTTTAACTGAAAATGGTAACTTACTTATTAAAGAAATCTTATCAGCATAAAACATACAAAGAAATTAATTTTAAAGATCTTTGGGGGGGAGTAAGGGATGGAAATCTTAAATTATAAATTTTTTATACCACCTATAATTTTTTTAAGAATATAATTTTTATCTAACTTTTCAATATTGGTTGTTTTAAATTTATTAGATTTATCTAAGGTGTAACAAAAAGACATTTTATCATTTGTAAATTTTTTAGACAAACTTATAAAAAATAAAAAGAAATCTAAAATTAATCTAAAAGGTACAAATTTATTTTTACCTGTGTAAAAGTTATAATATATTTTTTTAAGAAGAAAACTTTCATCTATACATTTTACACCTTTAAAATAACTTTTGGTTAGATTTTGATTTACATGTATTAAAACTTTTTTTTCTACTTTATTATTTTTAAGAAAATATAATTGAGAATGATTATATTTCATTTGAAGTATTCTTTTAGGTAGCCATTGTAATAGATTTATCAAAGATAAAATTGGATTTAAAATAATGTAGACCATTGAAACAATTATAAAAGTTAAAAAATTCCAATTTTTATTTTCAAGCTTATAAAACAAGTATAATTTAAGCCAATAAGGCTTTTTAATTTTTTTATAATCAATTAATTCTATGCTATTTTTTTTTGCTGAAAAATAATTTTTAAAGGCATAACATGAGGGATCAATATAATAATTTCTGATTTTTTTTAACGAATCCCAGTTAGGCTCAATTGAAAAAAATCCTGATCTGATTTTATTAGGGCATATATGTAGTTCATAATAATTATAATATTTATCAAATGCAATTACTAGATTTCCATAAAAATCATTTTTATAAATAATATTTTTGATATCAAATTCTTTTAAGATATTAATAAAAATCTTTTGAATAATACATTTTTGTTTTTTATCTTTTATTATTATATCCATATCTCTACCAATTTTATCTGGAAATTCATTGAGTCCACCTATTACAATCCATTGGATTTTCTTTTTGTGCATTTCTTTTGCAAATTGATTAAATATTAAAAGTTTTATTCTATTGTGATTTTTGTTTTTACTATTTTTAGTACTCATGTTTATATTATTTTTGAGTAAACATTTTTACTTAACAATTCAGCGGTATTCTCCCAAGAAAAATTATTAACAGCCATTTTTCTTGCCGCTTTTCCTTTGTTATCAAGTTTTCCGTTAATTTTTTCTTTAAAGACTGCTAGGAGCATATCAGAAATATTTTTAGGAGTTAATTCATCGATAACAAAACCAGCCTCTGATTTATAAACATGATCAGCTAAATTAGTTGGCTTTGAAACTAGCAAAGGCACTGCTAAACTTGCTGCTTCAAGTATAGCAAGAGGCATTCCCTCCCAGCGAGAACAATGAATAAATAAATCGCTTTTTTTAATAATTTCATCTTTTTCTGTTCCAAATTTGCTTCCGTAAAATGTAACTTGTTTTGTAAGATCAAGGGATTCAATCATTTTTTCTAATAATGCCCTATCTGGCCCATCTCCAACTAGATCAAGGTGAATATTTTTCTCTTGTTTTTTAAAAAGATCAAGAGCCTTCAACAATAGATCTAGCCCCTTTTGAGAGATCGCTAAGCGTCCGCAGTAATTTATTCGTAGAGAGCGATCTGTAGAATAAATAGTTTTAAAGTTTGGATTGAATTGAACCCCGTTAGGTACCATACCAAATTTTTTTTTGCTCATTTCATTTATATCATTAATAGAGATTGCATGAATTGCAGAAGCTTCTTTAATCAAAGTATTTTCAAATAATTTCTTGTAAATAAATTTTAACAAATTGTTTTTTGGGGAAGAATAGCCACCATGTGGTGTTAGTACCCATTTAAATCCATGTTTCTTTAAATTCCTAGAGAAAATATAAAATTCAAAAATAAATACTGAATGCATATGAAAAATGGTATTCTTTGGAATTGTTTTTAGCATATCTATCAATTTCTTGTCATTGCCAAAAGGAAAATGCATAGGTTTAAATAAATAAAGAGGGTAAATGTGTTCATGCTTTGTTAAATGTGTATTTTTAGTTATTCCCCAAACACCAACATCATAACCTTGTTTTTGTTGTGCTGTTGCTACGCTGTGTACCCATTTATTAACACCATTTGCAGTATTAGGATCTGCTCTACCACTAACTATATGAACAATTTTATGATGTTTCATAAATTTTATAAATAAATAATCTAACTTATTTTATCAAAATAAGCTAATGTGAGATTTTATTTTAAAGTAAAAAATGTTAAAAAAAATTTTTAGTAATAATTATATCATACCAAGTCATTATTTCATTTTTATAGATCAAATGGTGGTAAGTGCTGGCAATTTTTTATTATCAATTATTATTTTAAGATTTTTAGGTTTAGAAGCTTTTGGTATATTCAGTTTTTATTGGTTATTTCTACTTTTAATTAATGGTTTACAAACTTCTTATATAATTTCACCAATGTTAACCAACGCACCCAAGCAAAACCATTCTACAGTCAATTATTTTTATGGGGGAGTGCTTATTCAACAATTAATTTTTACTTTATTAATTTCCTCTATAATTTTTATTACATTGAAATTTTTAAGTAACTTTAGTTCAATTTATCAAACTGAAAATAATTATTTACAATTTTCATTAATAGTTATTGCAACTCAATTCCATCAATTTTTAAGAAGATTATTGTTTAGCAAGAACCTATCTTTTAGAGCTCTACTAGGTGATTTTGTGACTTATTTTTTACTGATCATTTCTTTACTATATTTGAATTTTTTAGAACAGTTTATCTTAACAAATGTTTGGTGGTTATTTTTTTATACTTTTTTGTTGGGTTGTATAATTAATTTATCAATTATTTTTACTTTAGATTATAAATTTAAAAACAGTTATGAAGCAATTAAAGAAAATTGGATTATTGGTAAATGGCTATTAGTAACATCCTTATCTCAATGGTTTTCTGGGAATTTATGGTTAGTCAACGCAGGCTTGATATTGGGGCCCTACACATTTGGGATTATTCGTGCATGCCAAACCTTATTAAATATTTCAAATATTATTTTTCAATCAATTGAAAATTTTATACCAGCGGCTGTAACTAGAAAATTTGAATTTGGAGGAATTAAAGAAATGGATATTTATTTAAAAAAATTTACTATTAAATATCTTATAATAACTTCATTGATCGTTTTTATGATTATTTTATTTTCAAAATATTTACTTGATTTTTTTTATGGAAATGAAACAGCAAATCATTATCAAATTCTAATTTATTTGTCTCTGATAATACCTATTAATTTTTTGCAATATCCTTTGAATTATGGATTTAGAACTTTAGCAAAAACAAAACCAATTTTTATATCTTTTTTGTGTTCAACTATTTTTGCATTATTAGCTTCAAAAACCATTATTACTAATTTCAAAATACAGGGGTTAATATTTGGTTTGTATGCATCTCAGATTATAATTTTATTCATATTATATTTCAGTTATTATCAATTAAAAAAAAAGATTAAACAGAATTAAATTTGAAAATTTTATTATCAGCTTATGCTTGTGAACCAAACAAAGGCTCTGAGCCAGAAGTCGGCTGGAAGTGGGCAACAACATTATCTGGATTTGGTCACGAAGTGTACGTTATTACTAGAAGCAATAATAAAAAAAATATTGAAGAATATTTAACTAAAAATAAAATATCTAATTTAAATTTTATTTACTTTGATTTTCCTAAATGGCTCTTAAGAATTATTAAAGGAAAATCAAACCCTCATTCGTATCTATACTTTTTATTATGGCAAGTAGGTATTTTTTTTGCTGCAAAACCTTATATAAATAAAATCAAATTTGATTTTATCCAACATGTCACTTTTGTGAGTTTTAGATATCCAAGTTTTTTATGTTTGTATAAAGTTCCTTTTATCTTTGGACCAATTTCTGGTGGTGACACAATTCCCATGAATCTTAGAAAAAACTTTACTGTAACTGATAAAATTAAAGAATTATTGAGAGATTTAAGTAATTATTATATTAAAATATCTCCATTAATGAATTTGACATTCGCTAGGTCACACAAAATATATGTTAATTCTATAGATACCAAAAAAATTATACCTCATAGATATAATTATAAAACAGAATTAATGTTAGGAATTGGAATAGAGGAATTACCAAATATTGATATTAATACTAATGATAATAAAAAAAAAATTGACATTTGTTTTGTTGGGAATTTAACTGCTCTAAAAGGAACCGAGATATTAATTAAAGCATTTAATGAAATAAAAAAATATAATGACAATGTATTTCTCACTGTTGCTGGAGAAGGACCAATGGAATCTTCACTTAAAATTACAGCAAAAAATCTTAAAATTGAAAACTCAATTTTATGGTTAGGACAAATTAACAGAAAAGAAGTTTTTGAATTGTTTAAAAAAAGTGATCTTTTGATATTTCCTTCATTGCGTGATTCTGGTGGGTTTGTTATTTTAGAAGCAATGTCTTATGGTTTAATAGTTGCCACTCTAGATCTAGGTGGCCCAGGTCTAATAGTAAACAATGATTGTGGTATTAGAATTACCACACATAAAAAAACAGAAAATGAAATAATTTTGGAATTATCTAGCTCTATAAGTAATTTAATCAAAAATAAAGAGATATTTAATAACAAAAAAATAAAATCGATTGAAAGAGTTAAAAATTTTAGTTGGATAACTAAAACTTTACAAATATATAAAGCTTAACCTTTATTTTTTTCTCAAGGTTATAATTTTATATAATTAAATATATTTTGTTATGGAAAATAAAAAAATAAAACAATCAAATTTTCTATTCTTTTTAATTATTTTATTAATATTTGCGAATTTATTTCTTGGATGGTCTTTTCAAAATCTAAAAATATTTAGCTTACCTATTAATGAAATAATGATATTTTTATTATTAACACAAATAAAACCATTTATTATATTAAATTATCTTGAGAAGGTGGTAAATATATTTCCATATATTTTTTGGTTAACATTTGGGTTTATATATCTTGTGGTAGGATTTAGTAGAGAGGGTATTTGGGCTTTAAGAGATGGAAGTCATGTAATAGATTCACTCTATTTAATAATTGGTTTTTTTATTATATCAAATGAAAAAAATTATGAAAATCTATTTTTATACCTAAAATACTTCACTTGGATTGGTTTGGTATATTTATTATTATTTCCGTTTAAAGAAAGTATTCAAAGTTTTCTTCCTAGTGTTATGGGCTCATCAGGATTTAATGTAAGCAATTCTATATTTAATTATTCATCAATATCAACCACATGGGTTTGGTTAGGTTTTTTTGCCTTGTTAAATTATCAAAAAAATAATTCGGATATTTTTATGAAAAAAATAATACCTATTTCGTTAATTTTTTTTGCTATAATTATTTTTCAACAAAGAATGATTTATTTAAGCGTTGCAACAATACTAATTTTTTTATCAATGTTTGCTGAAATGCGAAAAGAAATATTATTATACCCAATTTTTTTTTTATTTCTTCTTGGTTTTATTTCATTATTTGATTTTCAAATTAAGGGAAGAATCGGTGACGTATCTATTAATTTTTTTGTAGAACATTTTATGTCTTTATTTGGATACTCTTCAGAAAGAACATTGTCTTCAACTGGTACAGTTGAGCAAAGAATGTTTTGGGTACAGGAGCTTTATGAAAAATCCTTCAGTAGTGTTAGTAGATTTTTTTTTGGTGCCGGATATGGTAAACCACTAGTAGATTTTGGTATTGGATCTGGAATTATTGTTAGAGAGCCACATAATTCATATTTAAGTATTTATGGTAAAATGGGATTAATAGGTACCTTTGTTTGGACTTATATGCACCTACAATTTTTTAAAACCTGGAGTAAATATTATCAATATTCAAAGTTGAATAATATGGATGATGACAAATATAAATTAATAGGATTTATGGTATTTATTATATTAATTTTGATTAGCGGTATAAGTAATTCTATGTTTGCTGAAACATGGATTGCATCTATTTATTATCTGTTTTGGGGAATTATATTTAGAATATGCTTCAATATTGAGATTAAAAAAAAGAGATAAAAACTACCTATTAATTTGATTTTAATGATTTAGTTAAAGTATTAATAAGTACGGTTTGAAAAGAACTCATAGTGTATTTTATTTTAAAATCTTTTTTATTATTATTTGAATGCAGAATTAAATTTTTTTTATCTCTTAAATAAAATTTCATTGCACTTATTATTGTTAGAGGATTGAGTTTTCTAATAATAATACCATTATATTTATTTCTTACTATTTCAGGAATGGCTCCTTCACGTGATGAAATAATCGGCAAACCAAATGACATTGCTTCCAATAAACATAATGGAAAGCAATCATCTTTTGTAGGATGAATCATAATATGTGATTTTGAAATATGTATAAATTTTTCTTTTCCGTATTGTGCACCAAGAAATTGAACATTATTGTGATTTTTATTTAGATTTAAAAAATTATTTAAATCATTTTTTGTAAAATTTATGGTCGTATTTCCAATAATCTTAACTTGGAATTGTTTAGAAAGATTATTTTTATTTAATAGTAAAATTGCTTTTAACAAAATATCTATACCCTTTGATTTAAATAAATTCGAGACAAAAATAAATGTAAAAATTTTATTTTTTTTAATTTTTTTAAAATTTTGATCATCAATTCCATTATTAACTACATAACTTGAAGTATTCGTATCTTTAATTTTTCTAATATCTTGAAATAAACTTTTTGATAGATGAATAACATCAGCATTCTTAAATATAAATTTATAATAACTTTTTAAAAATAATGATCTATTAATCAATTTATTCAAACCCTTTCGATGTAAATGGAAAATGATTTTATTATTAAATAATTTAGAAATTATTACTAAAATACTGTCCTTGATAAAACCCCATCCTAAAATACTTAAAGAAATATATATCTTATCTGGCTTAAAAATTATAAGACTCTTTAAAAATTTATAATATATACTCATAGATGTAAAAATTTTTCTAAATTCAAATAAATCGATTTTATTAATTTTTTTTGTGGTAGAAATGTCTATAAAATGTGTATTAAATTTTTTCTTAATTTTCTTACTTTTCTTAATTGACTGATTTATTAAAGAAACTCCATGTATTGGATTTGGAAGTTGTACTAAAAAAAGAATTTTTTTTTTCATATATTGAATCTATTATTTAATAAGATTTTAAAGCTTTTCATAGAAAGTATAATCAATAACGGTAAAATTATTTGTACTATTGATAGTATGTGTTCCCAGTATATTTTTTTTAAAGTAAGGATTAATTGTATACTTAAAAGATTCATTAAAATCAGTTTCAGAAATATTTATTATTGAGTTTAGATTTATTTTTCTTCCATATTGGTTTTGACCATATTTATTATAATCAAAAGTTTGTACAGCTCTTATTAATTCACCATTATTTTTTATTATTAACCCTCCATTACGACCATTACTAATATCATATTTTACTGGATTATTTTTATGTGCTTTCCAGCTTTGAGATAAAGGATTATCAGAATAAAAAATGTTTAGTTGTGATGAGTAATCATTATTATTTGATGTTGTTGTTAACAGCCAGTAAAGATTTGATTTCTTAAATATTATTGTGTCTGCAGCACGAATATTGGAAATAAGATTATAACAGTAGATCCATTTGTTTGGAAATTTTAAACATTTATATAGCCTAATATCTTTATTTTCAGAACTTTCGGGCACCATAAATAAATCAGTTTCATATTCAAAAATAAAGGGAAAAGATAAGTGAAAATCTTCCTCAATTATATTGGTAAAGTGTTTATGATTATCTTTGTCGTCAATTTCAATTACAGAAATAACTGCTTTTGAATCTTTTTTTATATAATCTTCTACAAATACATAGTGTTTTTTATTTCTTTCTAGTACAAAAGGATCAGCAAAAAAATGTCCAGGTAAATTTTTTATTTTTTTTATGTTTTTATAATCAATTTTATCAAAATAATTTCTATCGTAACTTATTTCCCATATATGTTGTTTTTTTAAAATAAATTTTTGGAAGAAGATAATAAAAAAAAGTTTTAATGTTAAAAAAATATATTTAAAAATAAAATAAAAACTTGGTGATTTCATAATTGAATTATTATTTATAGTAGATGTACCTGCTGAATTAATTTTTTGCCCTTTCAAAATTTTAACTATACTTTTTGAAATAAAATTATTACTTTCACAAAATACATTATATTGATTTAGTAAAAATGTTTTTTGAGTTGCACACTCACCTTTAAACACAATTTTTCCATTATCTAGCTCATGAGTTAGAATTTGAATAATAAATTCAGTCGAGGGTTTTTTTAGAACAACTTCCCAAAAACCATGGGGCCCACCTTTATTCCAAATATTGTCACCATGATGGAATGATATTATACCAAATTTTGACATCTTAAGCATTTCACCTTTAAAAATACCTGAAGCATTTCCTCTTATTATAATGTCTAATTTTTCATTTTTTATTAGCTCGACATCTTTTTTTGAGTATTCAACTAATAATTTATTTTTAGAAAATATTGGTTTTATATTAATTATCTTATTAAAAAAATCTTTTTTAATTAAATGTTTATTATCAATATTTTTTATTTTTGGATAAAAAATTTTCAAAATTTCTTTTTCTATTTTGACTAATATTTTGAAAAAGGTGATTTCAAATAATTTAATAAGACCAGACTGTTTATATTTACTATTAATTGCCTGTATCAAATTTTCTTTTTTATAGTCGTGAAAAATTGAATATAACTCAATATTTAAACCTGAATTTTTTAATAGTTCCAAATTTTCTTTTTCAAATTTAGATAAATAATAATCATCAATTAAGATACCAATTTTATGGATTTTATCTAAATTTTTAAACTCTTGATTCATAATTTAAGATATAGTTATAACAATATGTTGCTGCCAAATAAATTAATTTAACTTTATTAAATTTTTTTAGCTATAACAGTAATAACTGATGGGTAAGATGTATCCTTATAATTTAGCTCATCTTTAGTCAGTTCATTTGATGATAAACCTTGCATCATAGCTGTTGATGTCAAAACATTTCCATATGCTTCAACTTTAACATTGCCTTTACCAAAAACCTTTTCGAATGATTTAAGTGCGGAGGTCTCAGTAAATCTCCAATAATCACCCCATTTCATATCATCGTATTTACTTATATGAACTGTTGGTCCTGCTACGGTTAACAGCAAATATCCACCAGGTTTCAATATTTTATGGAGACCAATTATTGCGGATGAATAATCAAAAATAAAATTTAATACTTGAGTGCAAACAAAACAGTCAAATAAATTTTCGTGTAATTGTTTGAAATCAGCCAAGTCTCCATAGATATCTGCTGATTTATTTTCTAAATTAATATCAAATATTTTAGCACTTTTAATTAAATCATTTTTATAAAGATTTAGATATTTTCTTTCACTTATTTCCCCACAATCACCATTAATTTTTGATCTATTTGTGTTTAAAAATTTTTCAATGTAAA
>MDSY01063070.1_pt1 | contig 10511 bp, 6 predicted proteins | sample 811131 | NCBI WGS metagenome assembly MDSY01 (sample SAMN05326643, study PRJNA326480) | marine metagenome | isolation source: seawater | place: Atlantic Ocean: South West | collected 2010
CCCCCCCCCCAAATCCCTTAAGGTGGGCGGACCGCTTCCTCGCGCAGCACTCGGCGGTTCTCTACTTCTGGGTCCTCGTCCTCCTCTGGGTCTTCTCACCATCGCTCGCGTATAACTTCTCCGAACTCATCGAGGCGCATGCGGTCGACACGTATTCCGAGTTTTGTGATGCCAACGAGGGCGAGCTGCAGAAGCTCCCTGCGCCGAGGATCGCCAAGCTCTACTACGAGGGTCCCGAGCTCTTCTACTTTGACGAGTTCCAGACCTCGCGCCCGAGGGGATCACGTAGACCAGCCGTCGACAACCTTTATGATGTCTTCCGGAATATTGCAGAGGATGAATCTGAGCATGTTCATACGATGGCAGCCTGTCAGGACCCACAGGTGCTCGAGCGTGCGCCGACGGTTGAGCTTGGGGTGCTGGGCACTGCAGCTGTCGCAGGGGCGCTCAGTAGCGAGAGGATGCGCCATGCGCTCTCGGATACGAGACGTGCGCCTGTAGTCGGAGGCGGCGAGCTGGGCGACGCTCTGAGTGATGCGGCGCTCGGTGGACCCCTCGGCGGCCCTCTCGATCCACTCGCAAATGCATTCGCCACATTGCAAGAAGTCGTCGGGGCCATCATGAACTCGAACGGTCTCGGATAGTGAGTGATGCCCCCCCCACCCCCCCCCAATACTATGCGTACACTACTACGCAAATGCAATAATGGACATGCACATGAGGATGCGATATGGATATCGATATGTACATGTAAATATACCACTTAGTAATAGTAGTATACTACGACTAACTGCTAACACACACACATCCACATTCTGAACACTCACCAGAACAAACTTGATATATGATTAACGAGAACTGACTACTGATACTGTCACTGTGCACATCCACATGCCATGTACCGAAACTCCTCATCCAAGCAGCTGTCAAGGTTGCCGATAATTCCATCCGCCACTCCACGCCTCGGTCGACGCGCCGGCCGCTCCAGCCGAGTCTGCCCCCACCTTAGCCTCGCGCTGATCCGCACCGCCCCCACTCTGCGCGTCTCGATCGACCCCTCCCTGCTGTGCGCCGCCCCTCCCCTCCTGTCTCACATCGCCAAAGCTCTCGAAGAGACCGCTGAAATGCGCAAAGCTGCCGTTCGATTTGGGCCCCTCCCAATAGAGCTTATGACAGCTCTTGCACTGGAAGAACTCGTCGACATTTTCATAAACCTTCCTCGGGCAGTCTGCGCGTTTCTCGGCGGCACTCCGCGGCACAGCCTCATAGCCGCGCCCGTTACACACGGCGCAGCGCATCATGAAGTCATCGGCGCGCAGCTTGAGTCCGAAACGCCGTACGAGTTCATGCAGCTGTTCGCGCGGCTCGTCGGAGCCTACGGCGAAGACAGCGCAGCCGTCGGCCTCGCGGCGCGTGAGGAGGCGATGGTCGCGCGTGATCAGAATACGCTGCTCACTCCTCGCACGCGCGCAAATCTTGGCCGTACTCTCGCTCTCTTCGCGTCGCAACGAGTCGACGCCGAGGCATCGGAGCCATCTGAGAAGCCTGCCAAGCATCCAATCCACCAGAAAGCGAGGCGCTTCGAAGGCGCCGGCGGGGGGGGGCAAGGTGGCAGTGACGCTCGCCACTGCTGCCGCTGCCACGTCGACGCAGATGCTCGCGCGCCGCGCGTGGGGGAGGGCGAGCAGTGCGGCGCTCGGCACCCGCAGCAGCACGCCGGCACTGCCGCCGCCGGCGAGTAGGTGAGACGCGCCCGCACACGTCTCGTCGACAATGACCGGGAGCGGCTGCGGTGGCGTCGTCTGCGGTGGCGTCGTCAGCGCGTCGGGCTCCGTATGTGACGTACCCACCCCTTGAGCCCGGTGGCCGAACGGAGGGACGGTTCCGGGCACGTAGCCAAAGACGCGCACGCACTCAGCGTGCGTGGCGAGTCGCACCTGTCTCGAGATGGCCTTTCGAGAGCTGAGAGCAAGCTCGAGGTGGCTCGCTAGCTTGAGCGGGCAGAGCTTCCGCTCAGAGGGGAGCACGGCGATCAGAGGCGTCTGCAGCACGAAGAGAGCGAGGGACTTGACCTCGAGTGACGGCTTACCGAGGAGCTCGAGTGCGGGGCGGAGCTCGCACACCTCCGAGAGGCCGAGATGTGACATCTCCAAAGCGAGATGGTGAGAGTCCAAGGCGTCGATACCGCCACCGCCCGCCGCGAGGCCTTGCGCGCCGCCACCACCGCTTGTCTTTCGGGAGGCTTCCGTGGCGAGGCAGGGGTTGCATGAGTGGGAACTCGTTGCACATGATGAGTGGGAACTCGTTGCACATGGAGCGCCCGTTGGATCGTTCGCCGTGGTAGTGGCGGCGGGCGGCTTGGGATGTGCACTCACAGTCTGATCATCAGCTCGACGGGTGGCGGGAAGGAGCCCTCCCCCGCTCGCCCACTCTCTCAGCCCACTCGCCCACTCTCTCAGCCCGCTCCCGGCGGGGTGATTTTGGATTGGATGCGCCGAAGAGACCCCCCCCAAAGAGGATTCGCGCTCGTAGAGGCGCATCGCAATGTCGAGAGAGACGATCGCATCCTTGGCCGCATACTCCCGTTGCGCCGCCGTGAGGGCCTCCGCCTCCCAATCGCCACAGCGGAGCTGGTGCGGCTTCGCCAGGTGACGCCCGAGCACTTCGGCCGCGAGCCGCTGCAGCCCGCCGCCGCCGCGACAGAGCCCCGCGCGGATGGCGAGAGGGCCAAGCTCTGTTCCGCCGGCAGAATGCAGCCCGTAGTGCTGCCGGAGTAGGCGGAGGTCGTTGCCGACGCCGACGCCCACCTTGAGAAGGTATGGGTCGAGAAGGATGGCGCGAAGCGAAGGTGAGATCGGATGCTCTCCCCAGACGGCCGCCGACTCGTCGACTCGCTGACGGAAGCGTAGCCGGCAGAGAACGCACCGGTCAGTCGTAGCGATCTGAAGCAGCGAGACAGGGCTCTTGCCCACCCACTCGGCGTCGATACCGAGGAGCGGTGGGAGCTCGCCATTGCAAAGTGCCTCGAGCATCGGCGCGAGCGCACCCTCAATCGCCTCAGGTGAGTCGGCCTCCACCACCGAGAAGGGCACAGGGAGCTCGTACGGCGGCAGCGCCATCACATCTGCTCGCGAACCGCCGCCAAGAAGACACCCTTCGTGTTCGGTGGCGCCGAGCGCCCCCCCCGACCGCGAGGCACATTGAAGCGTCATCTCACACGAGTCACCGCACATGTGGCCACTCATGCCACACGCACCATGTGCTGAGGGCGCACCGCGTCCCGGAGAGCCCTCGGAGGCCTCGATCAGCTGCTCGAGGGATTGGGAATCACGTTTGTGGCGACGAATGGGGAAGAGTGGGTGTGTGACAAATGGGAAGAGTAGGGGTGTGATAAATGGGGGAGAGTAGGTGTGTGACAAATGGGGAAGAGTGGGGGTGTGACAAATGGGAAAGAGTGGGTGTGTGACAAATGGGGAAGAGTGGGGTGTGACAAATGGGAAAGATGAGTGTGAGACCTGCTTGAGGAAAGACCTCAGAGAGGCGTCCTCTCCGACAAACGTGTGCGCGAGCGCAAGCTGGCGCGTACGTACGAGGCGTGTGAGGACCGCGCGCTCGGAGTCGTCGATCGGCTCGTCGGCGTCGCCGTGCCTACGAGAGAGCTTGCGCAGCTGAGGCAGCTTGCCCCGCTGCAGAGCCATCCCCATGAGCATCTCGAGCCAATGCTTCTGCCGACGCCCTCCCGCCGGCTGTGGGGGCTTGGAAGGAGCCTGCGCCGCTCGCCAACTTGGCGCGTGTGCCTCGGCCAACGCGGCCGAACCATCTCCACGCCCGGCGCGCACGGCCGCCGCCGTCGCCGCCTTGGCAGCCTTCTGCACCGCGCGATACGGATACGGTCCGAGCGCTGCAGCCACGCCGTCGCCGACGGCGCCGACAGTCTCGCTACTGTTGCTCGCCTCTGGAGCGTCCGGTGTGTGCGCAGCGTCCACGGCGTCTGCAGCACACCTAGCGTCTGCGTCCGCCGCGAGCTTCTCCGCGTGTGACCACTCGTTCCGATCGGCGAGCTCCGCCAAGACGGCGCCAACATCGAGTGCGCTGTACAGGTCGAGTTCGACTGTGAGTCCGACGAGCACCTTCCACTCGCGCCGTTCGATGAGCTGATGGGCATAGTCGGAAGCCACCGAGGGCGGCGTATACTCTTTGGTGCGCGCGGGCCCCGCCGCGAGGAGCAGATCGAGAAGCAGGGACGGGCGCAACGGCAAGCGACCGGCGAGCACGTCAGCAACTAGAGCGGCGCATACGCTCTGGGCGGACTCCCCAGCCAATGCAGGAACCGCAGCAGAAGCGCGGCAGCGAGCCTCGCCGCTGTAAGTGACGGCCGCGACTAACAGTGAGCCGTGCAGGCGCTCTTCGGCGCCTCCGGCGAGCGCGCGCACGAGGGCGAGAGCACACATGAGCCCGCGCGGATGGTGGCGCGTCGCGAGGGCGAGAGCCTCGCGTGCGAGCGCAAAGAGCGTCGATGTGCCGCCGCCGCCGCTGCTGCGGGGATGCTGGGGGGTGGAGGAAGAACCGGAGGAGGAGCCCTTCTTTTGCTTGGGTTTCTGCAGCCGAGCGAAGAGCGCGCGAACGCTCGAGACAAAGTGGCATGTGGCCGCCGTCGACGCCGTCGCCGAAGCCGTCGCCGACGCCACCATCGCCGTCGCCGAGGTGGCGCCGCACGCATCGCCGCACACAGCACTGCACGCATCAGTGCACGCCTCGCCGCTCGCGCCGGTCGATCCGAGAGCGAGGCCGAAAGACCGGCAGAGGTCGCGAAGCTCTGGCTCAAGCGGTGGCGCGAATCTAGGGAAGGCCCTGTTGAGCTCATTCGAAACGGTATCGACCCAAGGGGCGCCATCGCTGCCGCTGTCAGCATGGCCATCGCTGCCGCCCTCAGCATGGCCATTGCAACCGCCTCTCTCCACATGAGTGAGGCAACTCGGGGCAAGGCTGACGGTGTTAGCCGCCATGTCGCCATCGACGCCACTGTGGGCATCATTGAGGAAGTGCTCGATCGGCCGCTTGGTGAGAAAGCCGGAGGGGCTCCGCCAAGTGCGCGCCGCCGCAGTCGCATCCGCGTCTCGCACCGCAAGCTGCTGCCAGCTGGTGTCATCATAGCACTGCGGTGGCTGCTCGATTGTGGCGTTCGCACGACTCGAAGGCGAGGTGCCAGCGGGATCGGAGGGCTTCGGCCGACCCCCACTCCGTTTCTGATTGCTCCGACCGCTCTTGGCGCAGAGTGCGGTCGGATCCCATTCGTCTCGCATCCAGAAGCCACGCGAGGCCTCGACGAGATACTCGCCGCGAGGAGCCCCAAGAGCGGCACTCGCACGCACGAGCTGGATGAGCAGAACTGGTGAGATTGAGGAATTCGCCGGTGAGAGATACGAAGGGTGGGGTTAGAATGGGGTGCGACGTATGGGCAATGTGGGTATGAGACTTGCTGAGACTTGCCTGGTTGTGGCGGCCCCTCCTGCTTCGACCGAGCCTCGCCCTGCCTGAGTCGCGTGGGCTCACGCGCCGCCGAAGAGAGCCCCCCCAAAGAGACGCCGCCATCACCACCCCCGTCCCGCGGCCGCTCGCCCGCCATTCGCACCGATGCTGGTGGTGGCGGCCCAAGCGGCGAACGTGCCGGTTCTGCCTTGAGCTCCGGGCGGTGCTCCGCCTGAGGCTCCGGTGCTCTGCCCCGAGGCGCTCCATCCCGAGGCCTATCACGAGGCATGATCTGCTCGAGAAGCTCCGCCTCTGTGTACAACGGACACGGAGGCAAGCCGATCTCGTCGATGCCTTCGATGCAAGGCCCGGACGCCGCCGAGCCGCCGGCCGCCGCCGAGCCGCCGGCTGCCGCCGCGCCACCTCCCGGGAGGAAAGACACAGCGGGCCCGAGCCAGTGGAGTTTGCCGTATCTACTCAGACGTGAAAGAATGGGCGTGTGATGAACGGGGGACAACGGGGTGTGACAAATGGGTACAAAGGGGGGGGTGACAAATGGGTGTGAGACGAGCCTCGTCGCAACCTCCGGGTCCTCATGCTCGCTCGCTCCGGCGCTCCCCGGCATGGCCCACATTGAGTTCGGGTGGGCGACGAGTGCCTCGTGGAGACTGCGCGTCCACCATCCGCGGAGGTGCGTCGCGCTCAGTGGCCACGCGGGCTCACCGCACCATCCAAGAGGATAGAAGAGCCAGCCGCGCAGCACGCATTCGGAGCGTACGACGAGAGGCGGCGGCGCATCCGCGGCTGCTCCCGGCGCTCGTGCTTCTGCTCTCGACTTGGCGTCCGAACCTCCCGTCGCCTCCGATGTGGAGCTGTCGTCGAGAGCCGATTGGAATCGTCTCGAGAGGAAGTCAAGAACGCCAGGAGCAGACGCGAGGGCAAGCTTCCGGCGCATCTCCTCCACACGGTGGAGGAAGTTCTCAGCGAGAAAAGGGCCCACATACCGTCCGAGAGGAGAGAGAGAAGGGTTGAGAGAACTCCTCTCGTTGATCGTACCGTTCTGGGCTCTCTCGCCACCACTCTGATCCATCGTTTGGTTCACTTCCACCGCTGGGTTCTGATCAACCGCTGGGTTCTGATGGACGAATGCGAAGAATTTCACGTGGCTCTCCCAGTGTGTGAGCTCCTCCGCTGAGCCGAGCTGATTATGAGCGAGCTGATTATGAGCGAGCCCTGCCGCCGATCCTCCCGCCGATCCTCCCGCCGATCCTCCCGCCGATCCTCCCGCCGCGTCCGCCGCAATGCGGGCTCTCGAATGGAAACAATGTCGGAATACACATTTGAGCTGCCCGGCCACGGTACCCTCTGCCCGAATGTGTATCTGCTGCTGGGTGAGCACCTGCGGGGTCTGTGGGTTACCCAGTCCATCCGCGACGAGTGCAGGGCACGCACGCACCCAGAACTCGAGCAGCGCCGCAAAGTAGAAACCGAGCCTCTGTACATTGCGTTGCGACCGAAGGAATTGGAGGAGGGGCGCCGGGTGCGCATCGAGTGCGTCGAGCCAGCTGGTGGCGTTGGCGACGAGGGCTGCGCACCAGTCGTCTTGGACGACGCTCACACCATCCACGTGCGCATCGAGCAGGTGCGGTGACGCCATCACCCAGTGCAGGTCACGGACCGCCTTGTGCCGGTAGAGCGCACGAGCAGTGGAGCAGCCTGGATGCGCTGGAGGAGTCGGCGCCGCAGCGAGATGAGTTTGGACGGTCTGCACATCCTCAACGCGCTGCGGCACCTGCTGCGCACCACACTCTCGGCGTGCAGCCGCTGCCTCCTCCCCCCCATCAAAAGGCATGGTTTGATCGCGAATGCCGCTGGCGAAGTTTGGAGGATATCTCCCTTGTTTCTAAGAGGAAATGTTCTATCTCCCTTTTTTCTATAAATGGCTAAAAACGCGGTGGGAGCTTCTCCGCGATTGCCCCCCCCCGTCAATTTCCTCATCTGAATGTGCGAGGAGGGTTTACTACGGAGGGGGACGAGAGAGAGGCCCGACCGACCAATGCATGGCTAGATAGAGAGGGCAGGGTCCAAGCTAGTCCACCAGCGCACGGGCGCGTGCGCGTCGCGGAGAGATGGGCTCGAGCTACTCGTGCGCGAAGGCCTTTTGCGGCGCTCAGGGTCCGGACGAGATCGACGCGGTGCGCTCACGCAAGCGGCTCGGGCACGTGCAACACGCGCTCGATGGTCTCCTGGCAGCGCCTGGGGAGGGGGAGACTGGGGGGGCGTCGCGTCCAGCGGGCGAGCGCGACGGCGACGACCTGTCGATGCTCGCGGGACCACGCTCCGACGACCTCGAGGGTCCCGTGAGATCTGGGTGCAGTAGGGGCAGCTGCAGCAGTTGCACGTTTGACCAGTACGAGTCCTACCTCGCCGTGCGGCTGGAGACGCTGGCGTTCGTGGTGAGCGTGCTCGCGGCGCTCACGGGCGACATGTACATCCCACTCATCCCCCTCCACTTCGCCGACTCCGGCCTCCCAGTCGGCGACGCCGCCAGGGCGACTGCCGCGATGCCGCTCATGCGGCTCGCCTCGACAGTGCTCGCGTCGCGCGGCATCCTGCAGGGCACGACGCTGCAGGACGGCAACCTGCGCTGGTGGCAGCGGTTGCTGCGGACGATACTCCCCACAGTCTACAGCCTCATCGGCTTCTGCGGATTCGTACTCATCGCGTATATGCCATACTCGCCGTGGGCGTACACTGCGTTCGGACTGTGCATGGGGCCTTCAATGGAGTCTCTCTCGTGCGTTCAGAAGCTGATGACGCAGCGCTTCTCGCCAACGTCGAGGAGGGGGGCCAAAGCACGCAGCGCCGCCGCCAACCTCTGGATCTGCTTCCAGGGCGGCTCCGCGATGTCGTTCGTCGCCGCGGGCGTACTCTACGACAACTTCTCGATGGAGGTTGTCATCTACTTTGGTCTCATCATCCAGGGCATCCTCACGATCCTCTGCTTCGCCTTTGCGTGTGGTGCGGCGGCGCCCCCTCCGCTCAGCTCGGCCTCGCCGCGATCCTCCCCGTCCCACTCCATCCATGGCAGCACGCCGCCCTCGGAGGAGCAGCTCGGTGCGGACGGCGTTCCGACGCCGGTCAAGGGCGCCGCCGCCGCCAAGGCTGGAGCGACGGGCGCGCTCGCCGCTGCGGCGGCGGCGCCCGCGGGGCGCGCGATGGCCGTGGCGCTCTCGCTGCGCGGCGCCGCGCCCGCGGTCCCCCTCTCCAAGCGCACCCGCCCCATCACCGTCTGGCCGTCGATCCCCATCTACTGCTGCCTGCTCTGCGCCTTCTTTGGATTCGGCGTCGTCTTCCTCGCGCTGTGCGCGGGCTCGGCGACCCACTTCAAGGCGGAGTTCGAGGTGCCCGCGAAGATCTCAGGGGCCGCGCTCGCCGGATCCACCGCGCTCGGCGTCCTCATCGCCCAGCTCATCGACCGCGGCTGGGCGCCAGCAGTGCTCACAAAGACGCCTCTCGATCTGCTCGCGCACATCTTCCTTGTCGCACTCGGCGCGTGGCTCTACTGCATGGTGCCCGTCTTCTCGGTGGGCGTCCTCGGCCAGGCACTGGTGACCACCTCGTACACCCTCGGCGTCGGATGCCTCGTCAAGACGATACAGTGCTACGTGCCAGAGGCCAGTCGCGGCAAACAAGTGCTCGTCGGTATGGCGTGCCGCCTCTTCGGCCAGGCTGTCGGCGGCGCCGCTGTCGTGGGGCTTCGCGATGGAGAGGGGCCCGGGATGAGTATGCTCCCCGTGCACATTGGCGCCGCGATGATGACCGCCGCATTCGTCGTCTTGACCCTCCTCTTCGTCCAGCGTCTCGTCCACCTCGAGTCGATCGGCGTAGCGTTCCTCGCCGACGAGGGTCGCGGCGAGGGACGCGCGCGCGTGCACAGCGTCGGCGCTTCCGCTGGGCAGAGTGCGTCGCCACTGGCCGTGCTGGCGAGCGAGGCGGTCGGAGGCCTGGCGGGCGGTAAGGAGGGAGCTGGGATTTCGGGAGAGCAGCCCGCACGCGGCACCGCATCAGACAGCGGCACCGAGGCCAGCGCCGTTACAGAAGCCTCGGCCGCCGCTGCCGCGGGGAGTGGCGAGCGCGCGCCAGAGCGCGTGCCATCGATGACCAACTTTAGCAACTTTTACGCGGTCGCGCGCCGCTTCGCCAAGAGCGCCTCCTCACTCTACGAGCTCGAGGTTGAGCACTCGGTCAAGCAGGAAGTTGCGCTCACTCGCTCGACGTCGGCCGCCACACAGCTCTCTAGCGGAGCGGGCGACGCGGATTCGAGCGAGGACAGCAAGGAGCACAAGGTGGCCACGCAGCTGCCGCCGCTTAGCGATGAGGGAGAGGAGCAAGCGGGTTGGGGCTCAAGCCCAAAGCCATCACCGCCGCTCAGTGAGGGACCGCTGGACCGAAAGAGCCCGCCGGACGGCGACGTCTGGCAAGACCCGGCTCACCAAGTTTAAATGTGGCTCAGGTCTGAAGCCACATTTTGGTCTCTGGGCAAAACGATGGGCGACAAACCACTCCGCTCAATGGCCGCACCAAAGGGTCGAGAGCCGAGGCGCGGGCGAATACAGACGAATGCCCCCCAAGTGGCAACATCCCGATCAGTGAGACCGCCACTGACAAACCCTCCTCCCGCGCCCCCTCGGCCTTGGCCCCCTGTCTCGACGATGAGACTTGCAACATCCGGGATAGTCATACACGGGCCCAGCAATGAAATACACCTCCTCCGTTGACTCCATCTCGGGTGAGCTCCCTATTGCACAGCGTTGCGCCCGGATACGTCTGACATGTTGATGCTGCTGCGGTCCACGGACTACGCCGAGAAGGGCGTGGACATATATGTATATATATGTATATGTTTATATATAAGTATTAATACAAGGTCGACAGAGCCAGGATTGTTGATGTTGATCATTATTTGATATCGTTAAAGTTGGGAATGTTTCAATGTTTTCAGTTTATTAAACGCTGGAGTTTTGCAACTACTAGTACTA
>MDSY01020735.1_pt1 | contig 10510 bp, 5 predicted proteins | sample 811131 | NCBI WGS metagenome assembly MDSY01 (sample SAMN05326643, study PRJNA326480) | marine metagenome | isolation source: seawater | place: Atlantic Ocean: South West | collected 2010
AAAATCATCCTGGAATTCTAAAGAAAAATGCCACAAAAGACTAACTTAAATATAAGTCCTTATTATGATGATTTTGATAAGGATGATAATTTTTATAGAGTTCTGTTTAAACCTGGATTTCCTGTTCAGGCTAGAGAATTAAGTACATTACAGTCAATATTACAGAACCAATTAGAATCCTTTGGTAGTCATATCTTTAAAGAAGGATCTATGGTTATTCCTGGATCTGTAACTTACGATAGCACATATTTTTCAGCAAAGATAAATGGTGATCATCTAGGAGTTGATGTCACAGTATATCTCGATGCTCTAGTTAATAATAATAATGGTAAGGGAACTAAAGTTAGAGGTCAAAACTCTCAGATAGTTGGAACTATTAAAAATTATGTTCTTCCCCCAGATGAAGGTGTTGATGATATAACAATATTTGTTAAGTATACACAATCAGGAACATCTTCAGAAAGTGTTGCGTTTCCTAATAGTGAATTATTAACTCTTGAAGAAAATGTTACTTATGGCAATACTACATTAAATGCTGGTGAATCTGTCTTAACTTTAGTTGCAGAAAATGCAACTTCTATTGGATCTGCTTTTGGTGTTGATCATGGTGTTTATTTTATTAGGGGAACTTTTGTAGACGTTACTAAATCATTAATTGTTTTAGAACCATATTCAAATAAACCATCATATAGAGTTGGATTTGAAGTTCTTGAAGAAATTATTAATTCAAATGATGATCCTTCTTTAAATGATAATGCTAAAGGATTTACAAACTATGCTGCACCAGGTGCAGATAGATTTAAAATATCTGTAAAATTATCTAAAAAAGCACTTGATGATTTTAATGATACTAATTTTGTAGAATTATTTAAAGTAAAGAATGGTGAAGTAAAGAAACTTCAAGATAAATCTGTTTATTCAGAAATTAAAAAGTATCTAGCAAAAAGAACATTTGACGAATCTGGTAACTATGCAGTAAGACCATTTAGAGTTAATTTACAAAACTCGTTGAATGATGAGATAAAAACTAATGGATTATTCACTGAAAATCAGAAAACTGATGAAGGAAATATTCCTGATGAAGACACAATGTGTGTTAAATTGTCTCCAGGAACAGCATATGTTAGAGGATTTGATGTAAATCTACCAGGAACAACTGTATTAGATGTAGATAAACCAAGAGATACTAAAACTGTTAAAACAGCATCAATCCCATTTAAAATGGGTAGTCTTTTAAAAGTTAATAATGTAACTGGAATGCCTTGGACAGCACTTGGTGCTGGTGCTGCTGGAACTGAAAATGTTATTAGTTTGTATAGCAGAAGAAGTTTAGGAACAGGTGATCCATTAATTGGTCAAGGTACAAAGATTGGTGAAGCCCGTCCTTATCATATTGCAGTTTCTGATGCTCCATATACTGGTTCTGCAACAGAATGGGATTTATATCTTTGGGATGTTCAAACATATACTACCTTAAAGATAACAAATATGGGTAGTTATATTGAAATGACTACTGTGTTACCAGAATCTACTTATGTTAAAGGTATGAGTAGTGGTGCTACTGGATATATTGCAGACCGTCCAAATCCAGGAGAAATAAGTCTTGCACAAGTAAGTGGTAAGTTTATTGCAGGTGAGAGATTACAGTTTAACGGACAGAATAGTATTACTGCTGCTGGTATTAGTACTTCATATACAGGATCTAATGTAGTAGAAGTAATTAATTATAGTGTTAATGATATTAAAGCAGTTCATCAAAAATCTAAGGCTATTAGTAATAACGAGTTACCTACTAACTTTAGTGCTGATGCTGTATTGTATAATAGGATTTTACCTAATTTTACTATAACTGATCAATTAACTGTTGAAGGTGTAGATAGTAGTACTGTAACCGCAACTTGTGATACTAAAAGATTTGCAGGAAAAGTTGGACTTACAACAGATTCTATCGTTGGTTATCATACTACAGGAGCATTGAATGAGACTTGGTTAAGAACAGATGGTATAAGTGCAAATGGAGAAGAATTAACTCTTAAGACTTTTGCTGGAGGAAGTGTTCTTGGTGTTTGTGATAGTGTACAATCTGTAACAGCAAGTTCAACAATAGATTCTACATTTAGAATTAAAGTACCTAAGATTATTAATTTTAATAGTTCTGGACTTTATAGTAGATTACCTAAAAGAAATGTATCTGCAGTTGATCTATCAAACTCAACACTTATTATTAGTAAGCAATTAACAGGTGCTAATGTTAAAACAAATGGATCTGGTGTTTTAGAAGTAAATACTTCAGATGCATTTGATAGTAATTCTGGAATTACTAGTGTATTTTTTGAACCATATGATGCTGAAAAATATACTCTTGAATATCTTAATGGAAATATAGAGGATTTAACATCATCTCAAGTTACTGTTCTTAATAATGGAAATGATTTAAGAATTACTGGTATTACTGATGGTGGTAATGCTAACTTTATGAAATTAACTGCTACTTTGAAAAAGGTAGGTTTATCTAGTAAATCTAAAGATTATAAGAGAAGTGAAAAAGTAGAAGTTACAAGAACTGTTGGTGTTTCTACTAATGGTGGATTAGTACAAAATAGTTTTTATGGATTAAGGGTTGAAGATAAGGAAATATCTTTAAATGTACCAGATGTTGCAAATATTCATGCAATATTTGAATCTAAAGATGCTAATACACCTAGTCTTGATAAATTAACATTTGTTTCTGGATTATCGTTAGATACAAATACTGTTGTAGGTGAAAAAATTATAGGTAAAGATAGTAGAGCAGTAGCACAACTAGTTAATAGAGTTTCTGCAACAGAAATAGAATTTGTATATTTAAACGCAAATACTTTTAATGCTGGTGAAACAGTAACATTTAAAGAGTCAAGTATATCTACAAATATACAAAAAATAACTTTAGGTAATTATGTTAACAGAACAGATAATTACAAATTAGATAAGGGACATAAGAAACAGTATTCTGATTATTCTAGAATAGTTAGAAAATCCAAATCAAGTATACCTTCTAAGAAATTACTTATAATTTTTGATAAGTATCAAGTACAAAGTGGAAATAGTGGTGATGTATTTACTGCTAATTCTTATACTAAAGATAGATATACCTATGATGTTCCTAGAATTGGTGCTGATAGAGCAACAGACATATTAGATTTTAGACCAAGAGTTAAACCTTTTGATCCCGATACAACAACTGATAAATCTCCATTCGCATTTAATGCAAGAATATTTGAAACTGATATTAATTATGTTATAGCACCTGATGAGAGTTCTATTGTAGGATATACTTACTATCTACCTAGAATTGATAAGTTAGTAATTAATAAATTTGAACAAGTTAAATTAATTAAAGGTGTTTCTGCAGATAAACCTGCACCACCAACAGAAGTTGGTGACTCTATGGAGATTGCACAAATACATTTACCTCCATATCTCTATAACCCAGTAACAGGACCTACTATTAAATTACGTGATAATAGAAGATTTACCATGAGAGATATTGGTAAATTGGAGAAGAGAATTGATAATCTTGAAATAATGACTTCTCTTACTGCATTAGAACTTGATACTAAGTCATTGATGGTTACTGATGCTAATGGAATTGATAGATTTAAGTCTGGTTTTGTTGTAAATGACTTTAAAGATAGAAACTTTATAAACTTTAATGGTGAGGATGGTTCTAGATGTGATGTAGATGTTGTTAATAAGGAACTTATTAGTGCAGTTGATTTTTGGTCACTTCCTGCTGAATTAGCATTTGCAGATGGTATTGATACAGAAACTGTTGATTTATCTGCTAATTTAAATCTTTTAGATCCAAATTGTACAAAGACTGGAGATTTATTAACTCTTGATTACAATGAAGTTGGTTGGATTGAAAATCCACAAGCAACTCAAGTAGAGAATATTAACCCATTTAATGTTATTGTGTTTGTTGGTGGCATTACGCTTGATCCAGCATCAGATAATTGGGCAAGAACAATTTATGTTGATGACTATAGAACAGAATCTACAGGTGCAACTTGGGCAGAACATCAAAATATTGTTTCTGATAACACATCAGTTAGTACTGATGTACAAGTAACAACTACTGAAGTTGTACCAGAAGAAGTTGATGGACCAGGTTGGTGGGATGGTAATCATATTGATACAACTACAACTACCACTACAACTACTACAAATACAGTAGAGACTTCATTTTCAAATACATTAGAAGGTAATACTAAAGAGTTTGATTACGTTGAAAGTGTTAAAGTTTCTGGACAAGCAGATCCATTTATGCGTTCTAGAAACGTTGCATTCTCTGCTAATGGATTAAAACCATTAACAAAACACTATCATTATTTGGATAGCGGATCTCCAGACATATTCCCTAAACTTATAGAAATTAATATGGTTTCTGGTGCTTTTGTTGTTGGTGAAAATGCTAGAATATTAAGTAATGGTGTTCAAATTGGTTATGTACGTGTTAAAGCACCTAATCATAAGTTTGGTGATGCTAGTATATCAGCAATTCCAACTGGAATGGGTACAGTTTCTGTAAGTGTTGAGGCATACTCAGTTGATCCTTACGATAGAGATAGACCTGCACCTGCAGCTTCATATTCAGCTACTTCTAAATTATTTAACTGTGATATTGATGCATTAGCTAATGATACAACATATAGTGGATATGTTACACAAGGTTGTACTATAGTTGGTGATAGTGGAGCAACTGCTACAGTATCTAAGGTAGAATTGATATCAGATAACTGGGGAGATGTATTGGGAGCATTCTTCTTTAGAGAAGCAAATCAAACACCACAACCACCAGTATTATTCTACTCAGGAACTAAAACATTTAAGATAACTGCAACACCTCCTGGAACAGTTACATTACCTGGAAGCACTGCATTTGCTAGTGATGCTTCTGGAACATACTCAGGAACTGGTACGATTATAACTCAAGAAACATCAACTGTTGGAGTTAGAAATCCACCCCCACCAACACAGAAACCTAATGACATAACAACTACCGTTTCTGTAAATCAAACTTCATCTACAGTTAGAGTTGAAGCACCTTATAGAGATCCTTTAGCTCAAACATTTACTGTTGATGAAACTGGTGCATTCTTATCATCATTTGATGTTTATTTTGCAAGTAAAGATCCAAATGCTAAAGTATTTGTAGAACTTAGAGAAGTTGAGTTAGGAACACCAACTAGTTGGCTTGTTCAAGACTTTGCACAAGTAGCATTAAATCCTAATGATATTCAAACATCAACGGATGCTTCTGTAGCAACAAATATTAAGTTCCCATCTCCAATTTATCTAGAGGCAGGAAGGGAATATGCAATAGTATTCTTATCACCTGGATCTGATTTGTATGAGATGTGGGTTGCAACAATGGGTCAAAAGACTGTTAGAACTTCAAATCTTCCAGATGTTGAGAGTGTTGTTGTTACTAAGCAATATATTGGTGGTAGTTTATTTAAGTCACAAAACGGAACTATTTGGACTCCAAGCCAATATCAAGATTTAACCTTTAAACTTTATAAAGCAGAGTTTGTTGAATCTGGTACAGTTACTTTCTACAATAGTTCAATTAAACCAGGTAATGAAAATACACAATCATTATCTACTAATCCAATTAGAACTTTACCAAGAAAGGTAAGTGTAGAAGTTGAATGGCCAACTGCTAACTATAGTCTAGGTGATGAAAGTCAATTATCTGTTGGAAGAAAAATTAGTACAGGTCTTCCTGCCGATAAAGAAGATGATAGTATTACTGGTGTTATAGAAAAAGTTGCTGCTCCTATTTGGGGTGATTATGATGGATCAAATCTCAACCAAGATCCACTTAAAGGAAATCCACTTAATATTGTCAATAGAGGAATTGGATATTCTTTAGACTCAGCAACTAATGTTCCTTTAAAGGCATTAACTGGTGATGGTAGTGGAGCTACTGCATCATTAACAATTGGTAGTGATGCATCTTTAGAAACTTATCAGAAGATAACTGCTATTAGTTCTATAAACTTGAATGGTAAAGGATATTCTATTGGTGATATTCTTACAGTAGATGATTCTTGGGCAAGTTTTAATTCTGGTGACGGTGCTAGGTTTGCAGTTGGTATAACAAGTACTAAACCTGATACATTATATCTAACTGATGTTCAAGGTGAAAAATTTGTAGGTGGTGAGAAGTTTATCCATTACGGTGCTTCTAATGATACCAGAACTGCTATGAACAGTACTAGTATCATAGTTAAAACTAACACTAACTCTGTTGTTACTAGCCCATTATATGAAGGTAATGTAATTGAGGTTATTCAACCTAATCACGGGCATCACGGTGCTAATAATCAAATAGCAATTACAGGAATTAAGCCTGACACAATAGTTACACAAACTACAGAAGATCTAACTCCAGATGGTACATTAGTATCTGTAGCAAGTACTATGGCATTTGCTAGATTTGCTGGTGTTTCAACATCTAGTGGTCAAGCATTGATTGGTAGTGAAATTATTTCATATAATGTTAATATTGGTACTCTAACGATTAGTAGTAGAGGATTAGAGGGATCTCCAGTATCTTCACATCCTTCAGGTACTGATATTCAACCATATGAAATTAATGGATTCCCATTAATTGGTATTAATACGAGTTTAGTTAAACCTGCTGATTCTATTTTAACTGAATCAGGAAATGTTGATAACTATTACTTGCAAATTGATAGGGGAACTAGTTCTAGAAATGCTGGAAATACTATGCTATGCTTTACCGATGAAAGAGGTATTGGTGGTCATAATGTTGGTGTTTCACAAAATCATCAATTTAGTTCACTTTCAGCACAATTTAATGTAATTACTCCTGGTAAAGGAACTAAAGTTTCTACTTCTGTTAGAACTGTTAGTGGAACAAGTTCAGGTGGAAATGAAATATCATTCCTTGATCAAGGTTTTGAACCAACTATATTGAATGAAACTACATTCTTCCCAACACCAAGATTAGTTGCATCTAAAGTTAATGAGGCATTAAGATTACAAAATCTTCCTAGAAGAAAATCATTAGCATTAAAAGTTGATATGTCTACTTCAGATAAAAACTTATCTCCAGTATTAGACATTAAGAATGCTACATTTATTTTAGGTAGAAATAAGATTAATAGTCCTATTTCAGATTATGCTGCTGATTCAGAAACAAATGAAGTAAGTGGAGATCCACATGGTTCAATATTTGTTTCTAAAAAGGTTAATCTATCACAACCTGCTACTTCGATTAAGGCATTTGTTGCTGCTAATCGTCAACCAGAAGCAGATTTCCGTGTTTATTATAGATTGTTTAGTGCTGATTCTAGTGAAGTTTCACAAGTATACAGACCATTCCCTGGATATAAGAATATGATTGATCTTGATGGAGATGGGTTTGGTGATGAAACGATTGATATTTCTAAGTGTGATGGAACTGCAGATGCTTATGTTAAACCAAACGGTAAGAATGATTTCTCAGAGTATCAGTTTACTGTAAATGATTTAGAACAATTCAATGGATTTACTATTAAAATAGTAATGACATCTACTAATGAATGTGTTCCTGTAAGAATCAAAGACTTTAGAGCAATCGCTTTAGCATAATGAAATCCTTTAAAAGGTTTATAACGGAAATTCAGAATCGGGAAAGTCCATTTCATGGGAATGTAAGACCTGGTAGTAATTATCCTAAAAACCTTCCTTATATTAGAGATCCTATGAAGGAAATGGATTTATTTAATAATAGGTTTAAGGTAAAGCGTAAAACTAAATCAAAAGTAACATGATACCAGTTGAAGGTAATAAAAACCTGTTTCGTGATGAAAATACAGGTGCTATAGTTAATATAGATAATCAAGGATATTTAAACTATGTTAATAGTAGAAATAGAAAATTATCTGAGAAAAAAGAACTGGATAATATGAAGAAAGATATTGATGAGATTAAATCTTTACTTCATGAGTTAGTTAATCGTAAAACATAAATAATAGATAGATTCTTGAATTGCTTACATAAATGGCAGATATTAAGGTCAGAGTAGGGCAACAAAATGCTGTTAAGGTTCTTTCATCACTAGCTGGTGCTCAAGGACTATCGCTTGCTGAACTTAGTGACGTTAATGCCACGAACTTACTCAATGGAATGGTTTTAGTTTACAATGGAGCGACACAAAAGTGGGATGCCACATTAACCTTAACTCCAGGCTCGGAACAGAATTTAGACATCAACGGGGGAAATTTCTAAATGGCTAGCATTATTAGGATCAAACGATCCTCTGGAACCACCAAACCTGCCAGTCTAAATTGGGGTGAAATGGCCTATGTAACTGGTATCGGCAGTTACGGTGGAGTAAATCAATATAAAGATAGAATTTTTGTCGGAGATGACGGTAATAACGTATTCCCTGTAGCAGGTCAATATTACGCATCTATGATGGAGCATACACCAGGTGCAATTGCTGGTGTTCAAAATACAAGAAATAGTGATGGTGGTATAGTTGCTGTTCTTGATAATACTAGAAGAGTTGATCAGTGGAATGTAGATAATCTTAGGATGGATGGTAATGTTATATCATCTACAGATACTGATGGTGATGTTATATTTGAGACTACAGGAACAGGGCATATTAATATTGTAGATGATACTAAATTATCTTTTGGTACAGATAAAGACGTTCAAATTGAATATGATGAAGATGGTAATGATGAAGTAGTAGTATCCAGTCCTACTGGTAAGCAAGTTAAGTTTACTACTCCATTAAACGTATCTACATCATCATATTTTGGTAAGGTTAAGATTGAAGAAAATGTTATATCTTCTGTCAGTGGTAGTGGAGATAAACTGTTTATTGACCCATATCCAGACGGATTAAGTAATGAAGGTGATGTTATCATTAAAGGTAACTTACAAATTGATGGTACAACCACTTCAGTTAACTCAACTGCTGTAACAGTTAATGATCCAATATTTGTTATTGGTGATGTTACTAGTTCTAGAGTAGTTACTGCTCCAGTTACAACTGGTGTTAGTACAATTACAATTGATTCTGTTGTTGGTATTAATACGGGTGATATTATAAGTAATCATACTTCATTACCAAATAGTGGAGTAACAACAGTTACTGAAGTTAATACTACCAATAAAGTTATCACTATTGAGGGATCAACTACTGCAGGTATTACAACAACCTCAGAATTGACAATTACTCATGCTTATGACACTAATACAGATCGTGGTATAGCATTTAATTATAATACTGGTGTTGGTACTGCAAATAACAAAACTGGTTATTTTGGTTATGTAGATGGTGATGGAAATACTGGAAGTAATGCACCAGAAAGATCTTGGACTTATGTTCCAGATGCAAGTACAACAGGTAATACAGTATCAGGAACAAGAGGTTTCTTAGATATTAAAGGTATCTATTATCAGACTGCTGATTATAATACCCACGGTGCTGTTTATTTTGATGAGAATGGATTACAGACCTCAACGAATAATCCAGCAACTCCTATAATTACATCTAAGCAGATTCTGACTGCTGTAACTAAAAATACTCTTGCATTACCATCTAATGTAACGGTTGCAATTGGTGATATTATAAGACAAGACAGTAGTAATGCTTATGGTGTAGTCGAGACTGCAGTAACTAATGGTGCTTCTATTGATCTAGTTGGTGTTGAAGGAACATTTACTAATACTTACAATATTAGAAAAGAAGGTGATAATGGTTCTATTCAAAACCTTTCGGTAATACCATCTACAGTTACTGTCATATATACTAATAAGCCTCATTGGTCTTCAACTCTTGATGGGGGTACTTTCTAACCTTAAAAGATTATGCAACAAAATAATGGTGATGTTGATGTTAATGTTCTTGTGAGTTTATATAATGGTAAATTGTCACAAGCATTGAATCAAAACGTACTTTTGGAAGCAAAATTACAAACTCTAAAGAATGATTCTGATGAAGAAAAAAAACTTCTTCAACAAGAAATTGTTAATTTACAGGAAGAAATAGCAAAATTGAAAAAGACCAAGAAAACTGATACCTAAAAGAGATGGCGAAACCAGCAAGTAGAACACAATTAGTTGATTACTGTCTAAGGAAGTTAGGTGCTCCTGTATTAGAAATTAATATTGATGATGATCAAATAGATGATTTAGTTGATGATGCCATTCAACTCTTTAATGAACGTCATTTTGACGGTGTTGAGAGAATGTATCTTAAATATAAACTTACTCAGGCAGATATTGATAGAGGACAAGCAAAAAATACTGATGGGGTTGGTATTGTAACAACAACAGCAACATCTACAAGTATAAGTGGATATGGTACTACCGTAAGTAATTGGTATGAAACTTCTAATTTTATACAAGTTCCAGATTCTGTAGTTGGTATAGAAAAAATATTTAAATTTGATAGTAGTTCCATATCTGGTGGAATGTTTAGTATAAAGTATCAGTTGTT
>MDSY01008963.1_pt1 | contig 10509 bp, 11 predicted proteins | sample 811131 | NCBI WGS metagenome assembly MDSY01 (sample SAMN05326643, study PRJNA326480) | marine metagenome | isolation source: seawater | place: Atlantic Ocean: South West | collected 2010
GCTTTAGTTGAATTACCTGCTGCAACTTTGGGTGTTGAAAATTTTGACAAGAATGCACTAGTTGTATATCCAAACCCTGTGAAAAATGAATTGAATATACAATTTTCTTCTTTAGAATTTGAAAATATCAACGTACGTCTAATAGATATGCAAGGTAGAACAATGTCTACGAACTTAATTGATACTGTAAATACAACAGTAGATGTGAGTGCTTTGGCCTCAGGTTTATACCAGTTAGTTATATCTAATGGCAATAATGTTTTGGATACCAAGAGGTTAATTAAAAATTAAGTAAAACCAATTTGATTAAAGAAAATATTACCGCTAATTTTTAGTTGAAAGTCCCATAGAAAGAGATTTCTATGGGATTTTTTATTTAAATTACCGAACTGTTTTAAATCATAATTTAAACTTAAATGAGTAAAGTAATTAAGGTATTAGGCTCTGGATTTTCATCTTTAGCAGCCGCCTGTTATTTAGCAAAAGCTGGTCACGATGTTACTGTCTTTGAAAAAAACGAACAAATTGGTGGAAGGGCGCGGCAATATAAAAACCAGGGATTTACTTTTGATATAGGCCCCTCATGGTATTGGATGCCAGATGTTTTTGCCCGATTTTTTAATGACTTTGATAAATCGCCAAGCGATTATTATGAGCTCGATAAATTAGACCCTGCATACAAAGTGTTTTTCGGAAAACAAGATTCATTAACTGTTGATGGTGATTTGGAAGCGATTTATAAAATGTTCGAAAAGGAGGAAACAGGAAGCTCAGAACATCTTAAAAAGTTTATCGACTCTGCAAAAGAAAATTACAAAACTGCGATTGAAGATTTGGTATACAAACCAGGTGTTTCTCCCTTAGAATTGATTACACCAACAACGGCTTTGAGGGTAACACAGTTTTTCTCTACCATTAGTAAACAAGTCCGCAAAAAAATTCGCAGCAAACGACTTATAAAGATACTCGAGTTTCCTGTATTATTTTTAGGAGCTAAACCAAGTGACACTCCTGCCTTCTATAATTTTATGAACTACGCTGATTTTGGCTTGGGAACCTGGCACCCAAGGGGAGGTATGTACAGCGTTGTTGAAGGAATGAAGCAATTAGCTAAAGAACTTGGTGTTACTCTTAAAACAAACAGCAATGTTGAAAAAATAATTGTTGAAGGTGAAAAGGCTAGCGGGGTTGTGGTAAACGGAGAAACAATACATTCTGACATTGTGTTGAGCGGTGCCGATTACCATCATACAGAGTCACTTTTAGATTTAAAAGATAGACAATATTCAGAATCGTATTGGTCTAAAAAAACATTTGCACCGTCCTCCTTGCTTTTTTACGTAGGCTTTGATAAAAAATTAAAAAACGTAAACCACCATAATTTGTTTTTTGACACGGACTTTGATGCACATGCAGTTGAGATTTATGACGATCCAAAATGGCCTACGGCACCTCTTTTTTACGCGAACTTTACATCATTAACAGACACTAATTCAGCTCCTGAAGGCAAAGAAAACGGATTTTTTTTAATCCCACTAGCGACAGACTTAGAGGATACTGAAGCATTGAGAAATAAATATTTCGAATTGATTATGGATCGATTCGAACAAATTACAGGTCAGGAAGTGAAAAATAGTGTTATTTTTAAAGAATCGTTTTGTGTTAATGATTTTAAAAAAGACTATAACTCTTATAAGGGGAACGCTTATGGATTAGCAAATACACTTTTACAAACAGCATTTTTAAGACCACGAATTAAAAGTAAAAAAGTACAAAATCTATTTTTTACTGGGCAATTAACTGTTCCGGGGCCTGGGGTTCCACCAGCATTGATCTCGGGAAAAATAGCAGCTGAATCAATTTTAAAACAACTTAAACCATGAAGGAGCTGTTCGATAGCATTTCTAATGAGAGTGCTACTTTAATTACTAAAAAATACAGTACTTCGTTTTCAATTGCAGTTGGTTTGCTGGCTCCTAGCATTCGACAAGCAATCTATAATATTTATGGATTTGTTCGCGTTGCAGATGAGATAGTCGATAGTTTTGAAGGCTATCCGCAAGAAAAGTTATTAAACAGGTTTGAAGAGGAATACGCCCATGCACTGGCAGTTGGGATAAGTCCAAACCCTATCATTAATGCATTTCAAAACACAGTAAGAGAATATAACATTGATGACAGCCTTGTTCGTGCCTTTTTAAAAAGTATGCGTGCCGATTTATCAAAGCAGATCTACGCGAGTCAGGAAGAGATGGAAGACTATATCTACGGGTCTGCAGATGTTGTTGGTCTAATGTGCTTAAAGGTTTTTGTAAATGGAGACCAAGATCAATATGAGGAATTAAAAGACGCAGCTATGAGCTTAGGATCTGCATTCCAAAAGGTGAACTTTTTAAGAGACCTAAAGCAGGATTACGATGATTTAAACCGAACATATTTCCCAAATATAGATCCGTCAAACCTCACAACAGAAGATAAGAACAAAATTGTTAAGGAGATTAAAGAAGATTTTAGCGCGGCCTATGTTGGAATTACGAAATTACCGAAAGAAGCGAGGTTTGGTGTTTATGTAGCATATAAATACTACGGACAATTATTAAAAAAAGTTGACAAAACACCTGCTGAGGTTTTGATGGAAAAAAGAATCAGGGTTTCGAACTCACTTAAAACATATTTGCTTTTTGAATCGTATATAAGTTATAATTTCAAAATTGCATAATGCTAGGTTTCGTATCTTTGTTCCTAATGCTTTTTCTTTCTATTTCAAGTATAGAGGAGGTAGTTGACGAGTTTCACCATTTGGAAACAAGAGAATCTGAAGATGTATTTGTGAAAAACTATACCCTTAGCTCTCAACCTTCGATTTTAGCCTATGTCTGTGCCGTAGAAATGAAGCAAGCTAAATACAGTTTCAACCCAATTGTAAAGTTGAAAATTTTTAAACAAACAAAGAAAAAATTAGACTCTCTCATAAAATCACACCCTGCGGATATCCATTTAAGATACATTCGCCTTGTTTTGCAAGAAAAAACACCTGTTGTTTTGGGATACAACAACAATATTGAGGAGGATAAGGTATTTCTGAGAGGGAAGCTTGAAACTGCAGACGACTCAGATTATTTAGATTTATATATACACAACAACACATCATTATGACAATAGTCTTATACATTCTAATCACACTGGCAACGTACATATCGATGGAGGCGGCCACCTGGTTTATTCACAAATATGTAATGCATGGATTTCTGTGGTACCTTCATGCAGATCATCATCAACCTAAATATCAAAATGTTTTTGAAAAAAACGACGCTTTTTTTGTTATTGGTGCGATCCCGAGTATTTTACTTTTTTACGTTGGAGTACATCCAGAATTAAATTATAAGTTTTTTATTGGCCTCGGGGTACTGGGTTATGGTATTACCTACTTCGTAGTCCACGATGTTCTAATTCATCAAAGGTTTAAATGGTTTAAGCACACAAAAAATGAATACCTATTGGGTTTAAGGAAAGCACATAAAATTCATCACAAACATTTAGGAAAAGAAGATGGCGAATGTTTTGGAATGCTAAACGTTCCTAAAAAATATTTCCGAAAAAGATCTAGAAAATGACACCCATTTACTTTATTACTCTTGTCGCCTCCGGAATTGTTCCGGTATTGTTTTCCATCTTCAGAATTGACTTTATTAAAAACTGGAAGAACTTTATTATATCGACTACGGTAATAGCTGTAATATTTTTGATTTGGGATGCTTTTTTTACGGCTAGAGGAATTTGGGGTTTTACAGAAGAGTATTGTTTAAATATTTATTTCTTAAAAATGCCATTGGAAGAGTGGTTATTCTTTTACATAATCCCTTTTTGTAGTTTATTTGCACATTTTGCATTGTTCTATGCCTTTCCTAATTTAAAGTTACAAAAAACAGCAACACGTGCTATTTCGATGCTCCTTATCGGAGTCGCAGTTACCCTTGTAATAGCATATTATCCCAGAGCCTACACTGTGGTTAACTTTTCTTTTTTAGCAATTGCAATAAGCGTTGGACTCCTATTTAAAATTGAACTTTTACAGCAGTTTTACATTTCCTTCTTAATCATACTCATTCCTTTTTTTATAGTTAACGGAATTTTAACAGGACTCATTACCGAAATACCCGTTGTCTGGTATGACAATGCAGAAAATATTGGTATTCGACTCATAACAATTCCAGTTGAAGATGTTGGATATGCCTTTACAATGCTTTTTGGGAATTTAATGATATTCGATGTGTTAAATAGAAAACAGCTTACAAAAGAGAGTTAAAATAATACCGTATTAACAAAAACTGCATCGCAAAGATAAAAGCTAGAGTGACCTTAAGACAATCAATTATATGAGCCAGTACAAATATGAATGATTTTGATGTTATTATTATTGGAGGCGGCCCAATAGGCATTGCATGTGGGATTGAAGCTCAAAAAAGAGACCTGTGTTATTTAATCATAGAAAAAGGCACTATTGTAAACTCATTATTCAATTATCCAGAGGGGATGACTTTCTTTTCCAGTTCGGATAAACTGGAGCTAGATGACATCCCATTTATAAGTGAAAATGCCAAACCATATAAATCTGAATCGCTCGAATACTACAGGCGCATTGTAACTTCAAAAAACCTCAACATAAACCTATTTGAAACTGTTATTGATGTTAAAAAAGAAGTAGAATTATATCGTGTGAAAACTTCGAGAAGCAGTTATACTGCTTCAAAAATAGTGGTTGCTACGGGCTTTTATGACATTCCAAACAAACTAAATATTCCTGGCGAAGCACTGCCTAAGGTGTCTCACTATTACAAACACCCACACTATTACTCGAGACAACGTGTTGCGATAGTAGGAGCAAGCAATTCGGCTGTTGATGCGGCGCTAGAAATTTTTAGAAAAGGGGGCCATGTCACCATGATTATAAGAGGTGACAAGATAAGCGAACGCGTGAAATATTGGGTTAGGCCAGATATGATAAACCGACTTGAAGAAGGCAACATACAGGTATATTACAATGCGCAAATTGAAGAAATATCAGAGGGTGAAATAGTTGTACTTCAGCATGAAAAAGAAATCCGCATAAAAAATGATTATGTACTAGCATTGACAGGATATCAACCTAATTTTGACTTCTTACAAAAAATTGGGATTACGCTATCTTCTGATGGTAAAAAGAAACCTTTTTACAAGCCCGAAACTATGGAAACAGATCGAGCAGGGATTTACCTTGCAGGTGTAATTTGCGGCGGCATGGAAACACATAAATGGTTTATAGAAAACTCAAGGGTACATGCATCTTTAATAATGGATTCTATAAAAACAAACTTTAAGATTTAAATAAAGGAACGAAGAAAACTAAGCATATTATTGTGTTGCAAACACAAGACCATCGAAAACTACTTATCCTCTAGCGCCTCCATTATTTTAGCTGTATAGGTTACCGCTGTCTTATGAGCGTCTTTTGGATCACTCACCTCTGTGGTAACAACTGCTATTAATTGGTCTTCCTTCCCTTTATCAAGATTATATGCTACTGTCTCTAAAACATAGGTAGTTGACGTATAGGTTGAGGTCGACAAGGGCACGTATCCTCCAAAGCCGCTGTAGTAATTACCATAGGCATATGGATTTGAATAATAACTATTGAAACCTCCATAATAGCCTGGATAATAACCGCCATATGCCCCACCCATATACATTCCGCTATCAGAAGTTGAAGTCACCGAAGACTTATCTTTTAGCGTTGTAATTACAATCCCATTATAACCCTCATAGCCAAGGATATCTTCAATACGTTTTCTCCTTTCCTCTGTCATCTTTACTTCAGGGTGTAATTTAGGAATCTTTTTAAAGCTCTCTGTTGCAGTAAAGCCTTTCGACCGTAATGCGGTTGCTATTTCAATTTCGAATGGCAATCGCGAACTATTATCGGCAGTTCTTGCAATTACTAAAATATTTTTCTCCTTAAAGGATTTCACAGCTTCACTGTCTCCTTTCCATGCATTTATCACTTTCACACCACTGCAGCTTTGTAAGCTGAAAACTAGAAATAACACTACACTTACTCTTATGAATTTTTTCATCTTATTTTATTTTAAACTAGTACGATATATTTGTTTTTAGTCATTTCTCACAAACTCTAATCTCTCTTAAGAAATTCGATTAATCTTGTAAACGATATTCTTAAAGATAGTTAGCCATACAATCAACTTGATTTACGTTATCATATATCAGCATATAGAACGTTAAGGCTGTAATGAAGCTATAAAAATGGGAAGGCAACTCCTCTAGTTGACTATTCCCCAACGTTTGTAAGCTGTATTCAAGAAAACATCATATACTTTATTGTGCAGTATGTAACGATCTGCGGTTAACATTTCTTTGATATCAGTGTCTTGTTTTACAAGTAGTTTATTTAATTCTATCTTAAACTCTTCTTTGGTATACCCCTTATCCAAATCATCCAGACGTGATATTTTGGCTATGTAGTAGAAAATGACCGCGTAATACTCATCCAACTCTTCCTCCGTAAAATCCATGGCATGAACTTCTTTATGGAACCACATTTGGAGGTTGTCTTTTTCATCTGGCGTAAATATCTGAACTTTTCGTTCTGCCTTTGAATACTCCTGAGCATAAGTGTTTGGAAAGGCAAATAAAATTACCAATACTACTAAAAGGAACTGGGACTTAATCATAGTTTTTTACTTCAAGTATTAGAAAGGAATTAAAAAAACATCAATCATGTCTTCAGGAATTCTTCCATATTTTGACTTCTTTGTCTATTCATTTTTTTGATTCAATCCTAATTTATTTGGACACTGAGAAAGCAAATCATCAAATTACTAAACTCAAAAATAATGCAAATAAGTCAATATAACAAAGGAAGCTGCCCCAGTTCGCACTTGATCTGCAAAACTTTTCTATCATCACAACGCCAAATAGCATAAGTAGGAGAAAAGACAATAGCACCGGATATGGTTTTGTTTTATTTTTAGTGTCAGGTGAATTTTTCTGTAAGCAAATACAGATGCAATAACTCTTTAAAGACTACAACATCGTCTTTCTAAAAATCGCAGTTCTCTCTAGATTGCGTTTGGTTGGTAAAGAATTTGGGTATAGCAGCTCGCTTGGACGCTCGAATATTACTTAAGTGCCTTAGCTACGGCCTTTGCATATTCGTCGGCCAGTGCAGTGATATTTTCAGGCTGATCAATTTTTGAAGTAACCACGGCCACGAGTTGTTTCTTTAGTGGCAACTCCAAATTATGAACCGATGTCTCAAGAACATAAATTTTATTTGTTCTCGTAGTCATAGTTTCTGCCACGTCAACTCCTTCATATGATGCGTAAGACCCTGGGCTTGCATAGTAGCCGTAAAAACCCAAATAACTCATATCGTAGTAGGATGATAAAGAGGCTCCCGCTTCGTACCCTCCATCTATAGTTGTTTCAGAGATTTCTTTTACATCTTTCACTATACTCAAAATGACAGCATCAAACCCTTCTAATCTAAATTTTTCTTTAATTGATTCAATTTCCTCTTGAGATAACTTCTTGTTTGGCTCGAGCTCTGAGAATATTTTATAACTCGCGGTACCCTTTAATCCATTTTTAATTAATTCTTTTACCATCCCTTGTTCGAAAGCCACTCTACTTGGTTGATGTGTGGTTCGAGCGATTACAAGTATATTCTGTGGTTTTACAGATTCGATATCCTCAGATTTCCAAGCATCTAAAACCTTGATCGTACTGCAAGCAGATGTCAGTATCAAAAGAATCATTAAAACGAAGGTGAATGAACTATTTTTCATGAGTGATTGTTATGATATGGTTCTGTTCTTGGAGCCATTTATTTTCGACAATTTGAGCGTAAAATTAACGAAAAGAAATGATATTAAACAGTGTCATTCCATCTTATTCCTGAACTAAAAATCAGGCCGTCTGGTTTCTGTTAAAATCACATCCAAGATTAATTTAACACCTTGACGAGCAACTCCTTTAGCAAATCAGCCTGTGATAAATTTGAAGCCCCTACCCCTTTGGCTTTCATATCAATTTCGCGAATAGAAGAAATAACAGCACTTACTTTTTTCATTGAATAATTTCTAGCTGCTAATTCATAATCCTTTATAAAATAAGGACTTATTTTTAGAACTTTTACTGCATCTCCTTTGTTAGAAAGCGAGTGATACTTCAAGAGCTTCGCAAAAAAACTGTACAGAATTCCATTGGTTAATATCACAGGTTTTTTACCTGGATTTTGAAAAAAGTACTGCATGATGGCAAATGTTTTTTTTGCATTTTTAGCACCTATTGCTTTTAGCAGCTCAAAATTATTAAAATCCTTACTAATCCCTATGTTTTCATCAATAAGCTGGGGTGTTATTTGATCACCAGGCTTGATAATACCCTCTAACTTTTCCAATTCTTTATTAATCTTTGCAAGATCATTTCCTAAAAAATCCGCCAACATTTGCCCGGCCTTAGGAGTTATAGTGTACCCGCGACCCGACAAGACGCGCCGTATCCAGTCTGGAACTTGATTTTCATATAATTTTTTACTTTCAAAAAGAACATCGTTTTTAGCTATGGCTTTTGATAATTTCTTTCGTTTATCAAGGGTTTTATATTTATAACAAAACACCAAGACAGTCGTTGGTTGAGGACTCTCGACATACGCAACTAAATTCTCAATAGCTCGAGATAAGTCTTGAGCTTCTCTTACAATGATTACCTGTCGCTCTGCCATCATAGGGTATCTTTTCGCATGACTTACAATATCATCGATAGAAACATCACGTCCATATAAAACCATTTGATTGAACCCTTTCTCCTCTTCAGAAAGAACAGCACTCTCTATAAAATTGGCAATTGCATCAATGTAATACGCCTCTTCGCCCATTAAAAAGTAGACATTTTTAATGACTCCTCTTTTTATGTCGTCTACAATTTTCTTTGCTTTTTCGCTTGACATTGTACGGTTGAAGGTTCAAATATAACAACAGAAATCTAACTTTCTGCTTGGTAACTGCTTTTTTCTAAAGACTCGTTAGGGAGACAATTTCCCTGAATATTATGATATTATTAAAGGAAACTGTTTCTTTGTTTTATGCAGAAATTAAATTTCCCAAACTATCAATTTCGATTCAAAAGTAATAAAAACAAACGATTGATTTTTGATGGAATCAGAAAAAAGTTTTTCATTCTCACGCCCGAAGAATGGGTTCGCCAGCACGTAATCAATTATTTAGTTTTGGATAAAACTTATCCTGCGTCTCACCTAAGCGTTGAGAAACAACTAAAGCTTCATGAAACGGTTAAACGATATGATATTGTAGTCTACAATCGAGAGGGGGGTATCGAACTTATCGTTGAATGCAAAGCACCCAGTATAAAAATTTCTCAAGACACCTTCGATCAAATAGCGCGTTATAACCATGTTTTAAGATCAAAATTTTTAATGGTTACCAACGGCCTTGATCATTATTTTTGTAAAATGGATTTTAAAGCAGAAAAATACGAGTTCATAAAAGAGTTGCCCTAATATAATTTACAAACCGTATTCCGAGTTCAATATAAAATAAACCCTTTACTTTGTGTTTCATGAATGTAGCAGTTGTAATACTCAATTGGAATGGTAAAAAGCTACTCGAGCAATTTTTACCATCAGTACTAAAAAACTCTGAAGAAGCTGCGATTTATGTTGCCGACAATGCGTCTACAGATAATTCGGTTGCATTTATTTCGAAAAACTTCCCCACTGTTAAAATCATTCAAAACAAAAGTAACGGAGGCTATGCAAAGGGGTATAATGACGCTCTAAAAAACCTTGAAGAGGATCTCTTTGTTTTGTTAAATAGTGATGTTGAAGTAACTGCCAATTGGTTAACTCCAGTGCTCCAAGAATTTAGAGACGACGCTACCCTGGTAGCCGCGCAACCAAAAATTCTCGATTACAATAAAAAAGAATATTTCGAATATGCTGGTGCGGCCGGAGGTTTTATCGATGCATTTGGATACCCCTTCTGCCGAGGGCGTATTTTTGACACTATCGAAAAAGACGAAGGTCAATTTGATGACATCAAGCATATTTTTTGGGCAACAGGAGCCTGTCTATTTATAAGAAAAACCTCTTTTCGAGCAGTTCGTGGTTTCGATGAAGACTTTTTTGCACATCAAGAAGAAATAGACCTCTGTTGGCGATTAATTTCTCAGGGTGGGACAATTAAATACATTGGCACCTCAAGTGTTTTTCATGTCGGTGGAGAAACATTGAGTGCTGTAAATCCAAAAAAGACTTTTTACAATTTTAGAAACAGTCTTTTTGTCCTCCTGAAAAATGTGCAAGGAGCAAAACTTTGGTTCATTATATTTGCGCGTCTAGTCCTGGACGGGTTGGCCGGCATTAGGTATTTGCTCGCTGGAAAACCAGAGCATACCCTAGCAATTGTAAAGTCACATTTAAGCTTTTATGCCTTA
>MDSY01053092.1_pt1 | contig 10508 bp, 7 predicted proteins | sample 811131 | NCBI WGS metagenome assembly MDSY01 (sample SAMN05326643, study PRJNA326480) | marine metagenome | isolation source: seawater | place: Atlantic Ocean: South West | collected 2010
AATCCAGTTCAGATTATTGATGACAATACAGGTAGCTCGATCGGAAACTCTGATGCCACCGCTAATAGTGGAGAAACATTAGAACTCTATATTAATGCAAAAAATTATGGCTCTGAAAATTCTACAGCTGTTTTAGGAACCATCTCATCATTAAGTAGTAATATTGAAATCACCTCTAATTCCAATGAATTTGGTGATTTGTCCGCTGGTGGTACTTCGACGAACTTATTACCTTATATTATTGCTCTTGGTGAAGGGATTGAAGATGGGACCAATTTAGAAATAATTGTAGATTTCTTGGATAATGAAGAAAATACTTTTCAAGGTATTTTGAATATATATGTTTCTGGAAATAAAATAATTGCAGGTGATATTGATGTAGTTGGAACCGCGACAGACATATTGACTCCTGGTATGTCATCAGATATTAAAATTAATTTGGAGAATAAAGGATCAACAAATTCACAACCGATTGTCGGTACTTTAACCTCTTCTTCACCTTTTATTGAAATCGTAGATAATACGGGCTCATGGTCAGGAATTCCTTCTGGAGAATCTGATTATAATGGTGAAAATTTGTTTAAAATCAATGCATTAGATGGAACCATACCTGGGACAATAGCATATTTAGTTGTAAATATTCAAACGGATGATGGATATACCTCAAATAATCTAATTCCATTACAAATAGGTGTAGCCTCAGTCACAGACCCAGTTGGTCCAGATTCTCATGGGTACTATATTTACGATAATGAAGATATTGATTATACTCTGGCTCCGGTTTACAATTGGATTGAAATAGATGATCGTGAAGGTGGTCCAGGTACTCATCTCAGTGCACTTTCTGATGCTGGCGATAATGGAGATGATGTACAAGTTGTTAACTTACCTTTTACTTTTACTTTTTATGGTCAGGATTATGATCAGTTAAGTATTTGTTCAAATGGTTGGATTTCTATGGGCTCAACAGACATGGAATCTTTCAGGAATTATACAATACCTGGCGTCGGTGGACCGAGATCTATGGTAGCAGTCTTTTGGGACGATTTAAAAACAACCAATGGTGGAAGAGTTTATACTTGGTTTGATCAGTCAGAGAAAAAATTTATTGTTGAGTGGTCAGAAGTTCGTACCTATCAGAATAATTCACGTGAAACTTTTCAGGCTGTATTATTTGATCCCAGTTATTACCCGACACCAACTGGGGATGGCGATATCTTACTTCAGTATAAAGAATTTAATAATACCTCTTATGGCTCTTATAGTTGGGATCAAATACATGGTGATTATTGTACAATTGGCATTGAAGATCACACGATGACAAATGGTTTACAATATACGTTTAACAATGGTTACCATAATTCTGCATCGACTTTATCAGATGAAACTTCAATCTTAATAACTACAAGGGGAAGTGGTGTTAGGCTACAAGGTGATTTAAACTATGATGGTTTAGTCGATGTCAATGACTTAATGCTATTAGTAGACTATAACCTTGGTTACGAGGGAGAGGTGAACGCATTTTTTGCTGATACTAATGGTGATGGTATGGTAAATGTGATGGACTTAATCTCAATAATCAGGATTATTATGAGATATGAAGGCTAATTCACAGTAATAATATTTTAGAAATTTATTGATGATGCCCCTATACTTATTAGGAGCCTTGGCAATATCCTTATGTATTGCGGGTCTCATTGAATTTCAACTTCATAGTCGATCTCTCAACTCTATCCCTCTAAGAATTCATGTCAATGGAACAAGAGGTAAGTCTAGCGTTACTAGATTGGTCGCAGCAGGATTAAGAGAAGGCGGACTTAAAATTTTCGCAAAAACAACTGGTACTGCTCCTAGGGTAATAGATCCTGAAGGAAAAGATAGAATTATTCATAGATTAAGATTACCATCTATAGGTGAACAGGTTCGTTTATTACGCTACTTCGCTTCAGAGAAACCTGATGCTGTTGTAATGGAATGCATGGCAGTACAACCTCAATATCAATGGATTGCAGAACATCAAATGATTAAATCTCATATTGGAGTAATAACTAATGTGAGGCCTGACCATTTAGAAGAAATGGGACCAACGGAAGAAGATGTTGCTTATTCATTATGCAATACAGTACCTACTAAGGCTGTATTAATAACCGCGGAAGATCAAAAACCAGAAATATTAAAAGCTGTTGCAAAGAATAATAATTCTCAGATTATTTTTTCAGATCCAGCTTCTGTATCTGAAAAAGAGATGGATTCATTTTCATATATTGAACATTCTTCTAATGTGGCGATTGCCATAGATGTATGTGAAAAAGCGGGTATTGATAGAAATACTTCTTTAAAGGGAATGCACAAGGTTCAGCCAGATGTAGGTGCATTGGTAGTTTGGGATCTAATGATAAAAAAAAGAACTTATAAGTTTGTTAATGGGATGGCTGCGAATGATCCCGTATCAACATTAGGAATTTGGAATACTATTAATGATCGGTATGGGCTAGGTAAAAAAACATGTGTCTTCTTTAATTCAAGAGAAGATAGACCTAGAAGAACAGCACAAATGATAGAACTTGCGCTTAGTAAAATAAAACCAGATTTTTTTATTATCAGAGGAGATAAAGTTTTAAAAATTATAAATGACCTTGTTCATTTATCTTCATTAACAGATATAATGACAGTTGATTTAAATAAAAGCTTGACTAGATCCACCGAACTATTAGAATCATTACCAAATGAAACATTGATATATGCCATTGGTAACCAAGTAGGTGCTGGCCAAGAAATACTTGAAAAAATATCCAAATTAAAAATAAATGGTTGAAGTAAGTATAGGTTTAGGTATTGTTCTTAGCCTTGTCTTATCAGAGACTTTAGGCGTTACAGCAGGCGGGATAATCGTACCTGGATATGTATCTTTATATCTACATCAGCCATCACAAGTGCTTGCTACATTTTTAGTCGCAATTTTAGTTTGGTCTATAATTCAGGTACTTGGAAAATTTATTTTTCTTTACGGAAAACGTCGTATAGTTCTAGCCCTTATTCTTGGATTTTTCTTCGGTTATATTTCAAGAAATTTAATATTTATTCAAGCAGACCTTGGTTCTGTAGCAGTAATTGGCAATATAATCCCTGGTTTAATTGCAAATTGGATGGACAGACAGGGTGTAGTAAGAACAATTTCAGTTGTTTTACTAACCGCTGTAATAGTGAAACTGGCTGTAATCCTTATCTTTAGTGGTGCATTGTTTGAACAATTATAAAAAAAAACCATTCATTCCAGCAATTCAAAGAACTTCTACTTTAGTATATCTGTCTCTATTAAGTCTTGTGTGCTTTATAACTGCAATTAACATTAAAACTGTCAATGTTTCCCCTTCATATGATTCCAAAGTAAAAGCTGCATCATTAATGAAGAAAGCTATGGATGAATTAAAAAATCATAGAATGGAGCAAAGTGTTTTCATTGATATTGAAAATGATCCTAATGAAACAGGACTTGTTGGAGGTCCTTATAGTTTGATTACGACAGATGAAGGTGACCTTGACGCTAAGTTAACTACGTTAGATCCAAATTTTGCAGCCGTTATAATAGATCTTATGTATCAATTGGGTCTAAAAGAGAATGATAGGGTTGCTATTTTGATGACTGGTTCCATGCCTGGTGCTAACATTGCTGTTTTAACGGCATGTAAAGCACTTGGCCTTAATACTGTTACTATTTCAAGTGTTGGAGCATCTCAATGGGGTGCAAATCAAATTGATTTTACCTGGTTAGACATGGAAAGAATTTTATTTGAAAAAGATTTAATACTTTCCACCAGTATAGCTGCTTCTATTGGAGGCAGAAATGATATGGGAAGACTTCTTTCTGTAAAAGGTCGAAATATTATTTTAAATAATATTAAAAAACATAATATACCTCTAATTAAAAAAGACAGATTAAGTGATAATATTGAAGAGAGAATGAATTTTTTAAAGAAGTATTCTTCAATTGATTCATATGATGCGGTCATAAATGTTGGAGGTGGTGTTGCCAGTTTAGGAACTTCATTTAATTTGAAACTATTATCACCCGGTGTTGTCTCTCGTGCTGATATGAATACCATAGGAACTGAAGGCGGTATTGAAGGTGTTTTTTCTAAGTTTATTAATTTAAATGTTTTAGGTCTGCATATTCTTAATATTAAGCCACTTATTGAGCAGTATAATATGAAATTTGCACCAATCCCATTACCTGAAATTGGTATAGGAAGTTTGTATGCTATAGAAAGATATAATCTTTTAGTAGCATTAATATGTTTCTTGATTGTTTCTGGAAGTGTATTCCTAGTAGGTTTTCAAAGTAAACAAAAAATAAAAGAGCACTTAATTCAACATGAACCAGATAGCTTACTCTAATATGTTTCTGCCCTTTATTATAGGGATATTCTTACTAAACCCTCTCTCTGGTAGGCTTATAAAACCTAGTGAAAATGGTGAGGAAAAAGAAATCTTAGTTGTTAAGTCTAAAAGGAGACTTTACTACCCTATCAAATCAGAAGGATTAACTTTTAATATTAAAGGTCCTGTCAGGCTTGAGTTTGTTTCGAGATTACCTGTTCTGCGCGATAAAAGTAAAAGTTATCCTTTTCAATATAGGATCGTCCTCGATGATATAGACACTATAAATGTTAAACATAAATATAAAATACAAAAATCTGTTAAATCTATTCAGCATCCTAAACATAGTTATACTTATTCTGGAAATTATTTTATTAACATTGAGGAAGGGCAACATAAAGTTGAACTGATTGAAAGATCCAAACAAAAGTATCCTTCCCTAGTAAGGGTACTAACAAAAGAGTTTGAAAACCCTGGAAAACAAAAAAAAATACTTTCCCCTACTGTACATAAAAACTTTGTATCTCTAAAAAGTGATAAAAAAGATATCAAATATTATGAATGCTCCTCTGTTCTTCCCTTAAAAATTGAAGCTACTGGAAAAAATATCCTTAAAATTATGAGTAGGCTTGAATTCAATGAATCCATGGGGAAGGAAGAGTCATATAGAATAAGAGTACGAGAGGGTAAAAAAGTTTTGGGAACCTATTTTTTCAATACTGAGAGATCCTCAGCTTCGCAAATTTTTGAAAGACCGGATGTAGTTCCTGGAAAGTGGAGATCTTGCGAAATTACTGTACCTAAAGGTAAACATTCTTACACTATTGAAATTGCTGATAAGGAAAAGACTGTACTCACTCGTTTTATTTTATATTGATGATTATTCGAAATAAAATTTTAAAATTATTGTTGCTTGGTAATTTGCTTTTTGGGGCTACACCTACTGAATACGTATTTAGTCTTTCAACTGGGTATGATAACAATGTAATGAGATTTTCAGAAAAAGACTATTCTGAAGCTTTAGTAAACCCAAATATTTTGGGAAATAATACCACTTATGATAGTTACATATTAAAGTTTTCATTAAGAGGAAAAAAAACAATATATAAGAACAAAAATAATGAAATAATATTTAAAGGAAATTTTAGTATATCTGATTATCGAAATAATAAAAATAAAAAGTATTGGAATGGTGGTGGAGACCTCGAATTTAAATGGGGAAGCTATAAAAATATTAGATACTCAATTCGCCATTTGAATAGTTATTATTTAAGACATTATATTAATAAAGATATTGGAAACAGTACATATGAGCCCTGCTTATTTACAGACAGAAATCAAAGCTTATTAATTTCGCAAAAGTTTTCAAAACAGACATGGTTAAATTTTAGTTTGGGCTATATACAGAGGTATTATGATAAGCCATTTACTGAGTTTGATTTAGATATTTTTTACTTAAGGGGAAAACAAAACTTTAGACTAAAAAAGTTTGGGAAAATTTCAATTCAGTATGAGTCAGGAAGGGCTTCAAGTAAATCAAATGAAATCCCATTAAGACCAAGTAGCTTTGATAGATCGTATAGCTATTCAGAATTATATACTCCAATGGTGATAAATAAAAACCTCATTATAGTTGATGAATTAGGTCTTTCATATAGACTTGAAAATCGAAAGTATGATGCCGAAGATTTGAATGATCCGCTTCATTCAGGCCGAAGTCATCAAGACTCAAAGTATGATATTTGGATAAAAAAACAAATTTTTGAAGATATGAAAATTAAGTTATCATTTAGGATAAGAGATCGCTCAACGGATTCATCGTATAATTGGGTTTCTGATCTAAAAAGTTTTAATCAATTACAAACATGGATAAGTATCGAATGGAAAATAGACTATGATAAATATTAAAAATAAAATATTAATTACATTTTCCTTACTACTGTTTTACAGCTGTATGGAGCCAAATATTGAAGATTTATGGTCGTATGAGATTGACTCTTCATTCGAAACAAATGGTTTTACCCGTGATATTTCCATAAATAACGATACTGTTTTTATCGCAGCAGGTCAATCAGGAGTTCAAGTTTGGGATTTGAATTCACAGTCATTGATCAAAAGTTTTTTTGGCTATTATGAAGGTGGCTCTTTTTTAGAGTTTGAAGATATTGCGCTAATTGAATACAATAAAACTAACAACTTACTTTTTATCACTGAGTCTAATAAAGATGTTATGATTTTTAATTATGATAGCGAGGATAGCCTCAGATATAGGAATACTATTATGAGCGCTAGGACAAAAGATTTTATTTCTTTTTCAAATGGGACAGATGAGTTTGTGATGTTTTCTGCAGATAATGATGATGGAATGAAATGGGGTACCTACGGTCTAGATACAACTAATCTATTTGGAATTGAATTTATTGAATGGACTCCTTCAGCAGGAGGAGAAATTTATACCCCAGGTAAACCAACAGGCATTGATTCAGATGGTACTGACAGGATTGGAATGACTGTTGATCAAATCGGAGTTGAATTATTCTCTTTGGATTCTCTCGGTTCTGACCCAATGTTGATTGGTAGGGTGAATACCGCTGGGAATGCTCTAGCGGTAAAATTAGTTCAAGATGGAGTATTTATCGCTTGTGATAATGCTGGGGCAGTTTTTGTGCCGAATGAAACTTTTTTAATATCCTCCAATATTTATCCTTTTGCTCAAGATCTAACTGTTAATAGTATTACAGTAAAAGATAATATTGCTGTCTTGTCATTAGGATCAAAAGGTATTTCCGTTTATGATGTCTCAGATCCCACTAATCCCATCGAAAAAGGGATTTTTCCTGTTGGTTATTCTTACAGTGCAAAGTTTTGGAATGATAAAATTCTTATCTGTACAAGAGAGGGTTTACAAGTTTTAAATTTAAAATTATAATATTTTATAAGAGGTTAATAAAATGAAACAGATATTTTTTCTACTTTTTTCGATTCAACTATTATTTTCAATTGATTTTAATAGTGAGGATGGCGCTCCAATTAGACAAGGTGTTCACGTAGAGTGGTATAGAACTTTAGCTTCAGGTAATGAAGGAGAAGCGATTTTTGTATGGTCTGATACCAGATATGGTATGCGGAATATTTTTGCTCATAAAATAAATCAAAGTGGCGACCTATTATGGGGAGAGCAAGGGGCAATAGTAACAAATTTACCTGGTCGTCAAGAAGACCCAGTTTCAATTACAGATGGAGATGGAGGCGCGTTTATTGCATGGGTGGACTACAGGTTTGATGCACAGGGTGACATATATATTCAGCATATCGATTCTGATGGAGATATACAGTTGGATCCGAATGGTATTGCCTTAGCAAATGTATTAGGCAAGCAAATTTCTATTAATATGTGCACGGATAGCCTTGGGGGGGTTTTTGTAACCTGGCAGGATAAAAGAAGTGGTATAGATGACGATATTTATGGAACTCATGTATCCTCAGATTACATTATTGGTTCTCCTGGGTCAGGTTTTCCTATAGTTGTAGAAGGTGGGAGTCAAAATGCTAAATCAATTGAATATGCAGGTAATAATGAGGCTTTTATAGCCTGGGCTGACTTTCGAGAAGGTGCGAATGCAGATATCTATGGTCAAAGGTTTGGTACAGATATGGGCATGCAATTTGAGAATAACGGGATTCAAATTGCAGCATCAAATGAACAAGAATTGAAGCCAAGAGCAACATATGTGAATAATTCAAGGTCATTTATATGTTGGAAAGTTGGAGATGAAAATTCTAAAATTTTTTATCAGTTTGTAGATTCAGAAGGTCTTGTATTTGAAGATGCGAAACCGGTATCAATGAATGAAGCAATTCAAACTTCTCCTAGGGTCAAAAGAAGTAGTACTGGTGAAGTTTTTGTTAATTGGAAAGATTTAAGAGATGACCCAATAGGCGGAGACCAGTATTTTCAAAAAATAGATAATAATGGTGAACGAGAATGGGAAGACGGTATAAGGGTTGATCCTCTTGATATTGCAGATTTTAGCGCAAGATTTTCACCTGATAGCGATGGCGGTGTCAGTATTGTTTGGGAAAGAGGAGCCTTTCCCGAAATTGATATTATGTATCAAAATATTACTTCCAACGGTGTTCCCGCTAATGAGTCTCCAGTTGCTATATCTGAGCAGAGTGGTTATCAATATGCGCCTGCAATTATTGGTGATATACCGAGTGGTCTTTTCATTATTTATGGAGATCAAGGAGAAGGTAGTATTGACCTTAAAGTACAAAAAATTAATTCTAATTTTCAACCAGAATGGTCTGATGATGGAAAGACTGTTATGGAAGGATTAGATGGTGATATAAATTATTCCAAACCATTTAGAGTTGATAATTATGACTATTCTGTTATTTGGGAAGATAATAGAGCCTCAAAGAAAATTTATGGGACTCGTATTTTAAATGCTCAAGTAAGCTCAAGTAATGGTAAACAGCTTACTTTTGGAGATAATTCATCATCTGAAACTGATTTTTCTACACCATACTATATTAAAACTGAAAATTATTTTTATACCGCAACTTTTGATGGCTTGACTTCACCTAAATTTCTAAGAATTAATAAATTAGATCAAGAATTTAACAATATGTGGGAATCTAATGGTATTGCCCTATCGGCTGTTTTTGATATGCGAAGTGTGCAATTAAAAGAAGTCGGAGAAGGAGTCGGTTGTTTTTGGTCAGAGAGCCGAGGCTTTAATTATGATATTTATTACCAAAGGCTTAACTCAGATGGTTCCATTGCTCTTGCCGAACAAGGTATACAGTTAGTCAATTCAAATGGTGATGATTATATTTTAGAAATCATTCCTACCTCTGATGGAAAATTTCTTATTTTTTGGTTAGAAGATGCGTGGCCAGCAGCAAGTTTGAAATTTACAAAAATTGATTCTGATGGAAATATTGAAATTGGTTGGAATCCAAATGGAAACCAGCTCAGCAGTACTCAGTACGATTCTAGAAATCTTCAAGTAAAAGTGATAAATGAAGAGGCAGGTGTAATGGCAGTTTGGACTCAAAATGGAAATTTTTCTGATATTTATGCTCAAGTAATTGATTGGAGTGGAAATACTATATTTTCTGACGGTGGAGTACCTATTTCTGAAGCTGATAACGATCAAGGTAGTATCTCTTTTGATATTAATCAATCTCGTACTCATTCATTAATTACTTGGGAGGATTATAGAAATGGTTCTGATTTCGAAATTTTTGCAAATATTTTTGATCTTCAAAATGGCAGTATAATGGGAGATGAAATTCAATTTTCAAATGATACAACAGACCAGTTCAAACCAATAGTAAAAAATATAGAAGATAATGAGTTTTTTGTAATTTGGGAAGATGGTAGAGGTTATTATAATGAGAACCCATTATTGATTAATGGTGTTGATCTCTACGGTAGTGGGTATAAAATGGGCTATGGTATGACAACAGAACTTAATGGTGTGCCTGTTTGTATTGCTTACCATAAACAACAAGATGTTAATATCACTAATCACCAAGGCTCTGAATATTTTTTAGACTGGATAGATTACAGAAGTTCTGGTAAAGAAGATTTAGCGAACTATTATGGCCGGATAATCACTAAATCTGAATATCTATCAAATAAAATTTCTTGTATTGATTGTGACATTCCAAATTCTTTTTCTCTTTCTAGTGCGTATCCTAATCCATTCAATGGATCAATTTCATTTGATTACTATGTTCCTAGTAAAGAATCTATTGAGTTTACTATTTATGATTTAACAGGTAAAGAAATAACAAATAAGCTTATCCTTCCAGGCTTGGAAGGGAACTATCGAATTTCTTGGGATGGTAAAAAGTCGGATGGTTCTTCTGTTTCAAGTGGTATGTACTTATACGCTTTTAAGTCAAACAATAATATAGAGAGAGGTAAGGTAACTTACTTAAAGTAAAATATGAATAAAATTTTATTACTTTTAATTTCCTCAATGCTTTTTAGTCAAGAATTAGACAGTCGATATCATTCATCTGAAGAGATAAATGCTTATCTCGATTCATTAAGCAATATTGAAAGTATAAGTAACTTAGTAAAGGTTGATACAATTGGATTTTCTACGCAAGAA
>MDSY01109066.1_pt1 | contig 10507 bp, 8 predicted proteins | sample 811131 | NCBI WGS metagenome assembly MDSY01 (sample SAMN05326643, study PRJNA326480) | marine metagenome | isolation source: seawater | place: Atlantic Ocean: South West | collected 2010
GTTCTCATGCTATTTTGTTAAGTTTCTCCCTTCTTGGTGATGACAAAAAAAATCTTTTATATAACAACTGAGATGGAGCCTTTCGCTTCAGCTTCTTGTTTATCTGATTATTCTTCTTCTGTTCCTTTGAATTTACAGGCTGAAGGAAACGATGTAAGGTGTTTGATGCCAAAGTATGGATTTATAAGTGAAAGAAAGTATATTCTTAGAGAAGTAATTCGTTTAAAAGAAATTCCATTTCATTTCCATGGATCTGACATTGTATGTTCTGCTAAGAGTGCTTTTCTTCCAAAATCAAGATTACAAGTATATTTTCTTGAAGAAAGTGGATTTTTTGGAGATTTAAATAATTTATTATATAAATCCAAGAATGGAAGATTTTTATCTGATAATGATAAAAGATTTGCCTTTTATTGCATGTCAGCGCTTAAAATGTTACCTAATCTATTCTGGTATCCAAATGTAATTATTTGTAATGGATGGACATCAGCTTTGTTACCAGTGTTATTAGATGTACTGTCAAAAGAAAACAAAGAATTTTCAAAGATTAAAACAATTTATTTAACTAACTCTCTTAATGGGGATGTAATTTTTGATCCAAAAAATTTAGGGTTAGAAAAAGAAACAATTTCACCAATTAAATCGTTAAACTTAAATCAGATTGGATGTATGTATGCAGACAGAACAATCATTATTAATAGCGAAGGAAATAATATATCATCAAAGCTGATGAAGTTAAAAGTATTTAAGGATTCAAAAAGTTGTTCTGTAGTTGATTTAAAAGGTGGTGATGACATTAACTATGATCCACTATTTAACGCGGTAAACAATGCGATTAAAACTGCTTAATATGAAAAGAAGAATATATAATTTATTTTTATTTTTTTTTATCATAGTCTCTTGTTCGGAAGAAGCAATCTTGTATGACGAAGTAGAAAATCCAGATTATACAATCAATACATTAACCTTGCCCATAGATAAGGATAAAGCTTTTCAAACGGAACCTAGCGGTTTAGGCACAAGTACAAAGTTATTTTTTGGCAATCTAAAAGGTTCAGAGAACTTATTTTCTTTAGTTGAATTTACGTTGTTTGGCGGATCTCTTCCCCCTACACAGTTAAGCGATCTTTTGGCAGATTCAATTCAAGTAGACAGTGCATTAGTTTATTTTCAGACAAGTGACTCTTTGCAATCTTCATCAACCTTATCTTTATACTCAATTTTGGCTGATCAAGATAGCATATTTTCTGAAGATTCAACCAATTATTATAATTTATCAGATTATCCAGACTTTGAAGGTCTTTCTAAATTAATTCATGAGATATCTTTAGAATCTGTGCAACCTGATACTGTTGTTGATGCACGTGACACCCTTAGCTTCTTGTTTAAAGATGACAACCTTGACTTAATTAAAGAATTTCTTGATACTGAACAATATCCTTCAAGAACAATGATGTTAAAAGCAAGTAGCGATTTAGATCAATTATTTTATATTGATAGTGAAGAAGCAGGGGGTTCATACAGTCCAAAATTAAGAGTATGGTATAAGGCAACTGTAAATGATACAACAACTATTGATACTTTTATCACATTTTTTGGATCAAGAGATATAAGCGTTGTTAAGCCACCAGAAATTATACTTGAAGACCATAATTATATTTCTCTTAATTCTGGTTCTGGAAGTCGATCAATAGTAAGATATGATTTGAGCATTATTGACAGTCTTGAAAGGAATTCAATCATAAAAGACGCAAGGTTAATTTTGAATGTTGAATCTTCTAATGTGGACGAAGGTGATAATTTTTATGTTGTTGTAGGGGCTTTGCAAGATACAGTGTCACAATGGACTTTTACAACTCCATTTCTTCCTGAAATTTATGAGAATGAATCACATATAGTTGGTCCAGATTTTCTTATATCAAGACCAATTCAGGATGGAAAAGTCGAAATTCCAGTACAGGCTTTTATTCAATTGTATAAAAATGGTTTAATTGAAAATAATGGATTACAGCTATGGAGCGCACCTGCAAATAGCCCATTTGATAAAGTAAGATTAACTACTGAAGATATAGAGGTTCTATATGTTAAGCCGTAGAATAATTACGCTCACTTTATTATCAGGGATACTATTTGGTCAATCTACAATGAATGGATATGGTTATGGAATGTTCTCTCATAACGATGATTCATCTTCGTTAGGTGCAGGTTCAATCGGATTATTGCCAACTTTTCAGAATAATGTTTCTTTATCAAATCCTTCAACTTGGCACAATATGCCATTTACTTTCTTATCTCTTTCTTTTGAAGGTCAGAAGAATTCTTTCAATGATCAATCTTTTAGTAATTCAAATTTGTCTAGTGCGCAATTTATTATACCTGCAAAACAAAAATTATCTATAGGAATAACTTTTTCGCCATTCCTATCAAGACAATTAACTGTTTCTGATACCACTTATCAAACATTTGTGTTTAGCGAGACTGATACTCTTCAATATTCTAGATCAAACGAAACAAGCGGTGGATCTTCTATGGCACAATTTGCTGTAGGATATAACCTCAATGATAAAGATGATATCGCAGTTTCTATAGATGTTTTATTTGGTTCTTCTAGAAGCGTGAGAAATTTGATTCTCAACGATGTTGACCATTTACTGCAATCAAGAGATTATTTTACGGGATCAATGCTTGGTTTATACTATACTACAAAAAGATTTTCTTACAAAGACAAACCTTTAATCCTTGCATTGAATTATAATTTTTCACTCAATCCTGTTGATGTGAGAAATGAATCTTATCAAGCATTTATTGATATTAATTCAAACAATTATCATGATAGCGCTGATTATCCTACTGCTGGTCAAGCGTTGATGCCAACAGACAACACTTTTACAGATGAGATGAAAATTACCAATTTAAAGATTGGATTGGACTACGAAATATATGACAGTTACCATTTGCAGTTTGAGTTTGATCAGTGGAATAATAAAGGCAATAATAATTTGTTAAGTTCAGTTTATCCTGGATATATCAAAGGGAAGAATAGATTGAATGTATCTTTTAGTAAGTTTTCTAAATATTTAGCAAACAATTCTTTTGAAAAAATAAATTTTAGAAGTGGTGTATTTTTCGGAAATTATGATATTAAATCAACAGGATTAGAAAAATTAGGCGATGTAAGCGAGATTGGTTTAGCTGTAGGTTTTGGTGTTAGATTTGGGTTAACAAATAATCAGCTTGATTTAAGCTATAATTTTATACAAAGAGATAATATTTATAAAGTTGGCGTTGAGAATATCCAAGCTTTTAATGTGGGAATAAGTATTGGAGATCTATGGTTTGTGAAGAGAAGAGAGATTTAGAGCATAGGGAGACTTGATTATGAATAATAAAAATATATCTAATTTTTTAATTGTAGTTATTCTTTTGTTTAGTGTTTTGGATGCACAATGTAGAAGAGGTGAGAAGTTAAGGATATCTAATGGAGTTGAGACAAAAGAATTAGACTGTAGAGATGCTACTCGTTTAATATATAATGAAGGGTGGTATCCATATTCCATAGACGATGAAAGAGATGATAGATGTCCTCAACTTGCAAGCAGTGCTCAACAATATTATGCCACTAACAATTGGGAATTAAGCTCTAATACTTATTCTGAGCTTGTAGCGCTTCGATGTGATCAATGGAATTCCGATTGGGTTGATCCTAATAATATTTATCTTTATTGGTCTGTGGCTTTAGAATATTTAGGTAAATATGACGAAGCTGAAGCAGCGCTCTTACAAGGACTAGAAGAACTTCCAGATAATATTGAATTGATTAAAAGGCTTGCTTATGCATACAAAAAGCAAGGAAAAATTGATGAAATGATTATTGAGTATGAACGTTTAATGGATGAAGGAGTAGAGGACGTAGCATCTTTAAGAGATTTAGCATCAGCATATGGTCAACAAGGAAGACAAGATGAACAGATATCAACATTGAAAAAAATATTAGATTTTGACCCTGATAATTCTACAGTACAGTCTGATTTAGCGAAGGCATATGAATCATCAGGACAAGATCCTTTAGAAGTTTTTAAAGATAGATATGATAATAATGTTGAAAATGTGTCTTATGCAAATGAGTATGCAGATAAATTAATTGACAATGGCGATACAGATGAGGCAATTAGTGTGCTTAAGGATGCACTAAGTTATAACAGAGATAATAGTATGCTATATATGAATCTTGGTAAAGCATATAGTGAAAATTCTAATTTTGAAGATGCGGTTGATGTATTGGAAGATTTATTTGAGTTAGATAGAAATAATTATCGTGTTGCAATGCTTATATCAGAAAATAATATGGAAATGGATGAATTTGAAGATGCGTATGAATGGGCTCAAAAAGCTATAAAAATATCAAAGAGTAATGCGGAATCTTTATCGCATATGGGTAATTTATATTATAGAGCTATGCAGGCATGTAGAGGAGATAATTTTTCTCGTTCAGATAAAATGGTTGCTTCAATGGCTTATAACTATTTTGTAAAAGCAGAGAAAAAGGGAAATTCGAAATATTTCAAGCAAAAAAATTGGCTTGAAAATAATGATGTATTATTTGGATATTCTGATTGGTTTATGACTGATAAGGATGTTCAGGCGACTGGAAAAGTAAAGCCTTCTGGAAGATGTTATGATTGGGTAAGCGAGTCTTTACCTAAACAAAGTGATTGGTAATTAAAAGTGTCAAATCTGAAAAATCAAGACCCTGATATTTCATCAATAATTAACTCTGAGGTTGAACGACAAAATAACTTTTTAGAACTTATTGCCTCAGAGAATTTTACTAGTAAAGCTGTATTAGAAGCTGTTGGTTCGCCTCTAACAAATAAATATGCTGAAGGGTATCCTGGTAGAAGATATTATGGTGGATGTATCCATGTTGATGAAGCCGAAAATTTAGCTATTGATCGTGCAAAAAGATTATTTACAGCAGAATATGCAAATGTGCAACCTCACTCTGGTTCTTCTTCAAATATGGGCGTTTATTTAGCAATGTTAGAACCTGGAGATTGTATTATGGGGCTCGATCTTAGTCATGGAGGACATTTAACCCATGGTAGTAAAGTTAGTTTTTCAGGACAGATATATAATTCAGTTACATTTCATGTAAAAAAAGAAGACGGATTAATTGATTTTGATGATTTATTAAAAAAAGCAAAAAAGCATAAACCAAAATTAATTATTTGTGGAGCTAGCGCATACCCAAGACAGGTTGAATTTGAGAAATTTAGAGAAATAGCTGATGAGGTAGGCGCTTTTTTACATGGTGATATATGTCATAATGCGGGATTAATTGCAGCAGAAATGCATCCTTCTCCATTTCCACATTGTCATGTAGTGTCTACTAGTACGCATAAAACATTAAGAGGTCCAAGAGGGGGAATTATATTATTAGGAAAAGATTTTGAGAATCCATATGGAATAGTTGCTCCAAAGAGCGGTAGAGTCAAGATGATGTCAGAATTAATTGATGCTGCAGTAATGCCAGGGATACAAGGTGGACCATTAATGCATGTTATCGCTGGTAAAGCTGTTGCATTTAAAGAAGCATTAGACCCTAGTTTTAAAGAATATATCAAGTCTGTATTGGAGAATGCTAAATGCTTTGCTGAAGAGTTTAAATTAAAAGGATATGATGTAATTTCTGGAGGCACAGATACTCATTTAGTTTTGCTAGACTTACAAAATAAGAATGTTACAGGAAAACAAGCAGAACATGCCCTAGATTTAGCAGGGATTACTTTAAATAAGAATATGGTTCCTTTTGATCCAAAAAGTCCTTTTATTACTAGCGGAGTAAGAATTGGCTCTCCTGCATTAACAACAAGAGGAATGGGCTTAAATGAGGTGAAGGTTATCGTAAATCTTATCGATAAAGTTATTCTTAATAATGAAGATGAATCTGTTATTCAATCTGTAAGAAAAGAAGTAAAAGATCTTTGTAAATCATTTCCAATATATTGATTATGAAAAGAAAAAATATATACATTTTAATCATTGTAATTTTCATCTTGAATGCATGTTCTGTAAACAGAGATAGAATGTTTGGAGCAGATATCATTGAGTACACTATTCCCTTGACGGCAAAGAATGAAGCAAAAAAGATTAAAAGAGATTCTTATAATTCTGAAGTTTATTTAAATGCATCTGAAAAATTAATTCAATATTCTTATGCAATACTAATGGATAAAGCAGATAGGCTTATGTATGCCGATTATTATACTGCAAGAGAATATTATGGAGAAGCCCTTGAACTGTTTGTTACATCGAAAGATTATATGTTAACCGCTTTATCTTTAAGACACCCTGATTTTGAATCTAAGATGATCAGAAAAGAGGAAGTCAGTTTTACAAATAAAGATATACCATATCTTTATTGGCTTAGTGGATCTATGGCAGGTTGTATATCATCGAGCAAAGGAGATCCACAATATTTAATTGATTTGTCGAATATTAAGTGGTTGCTCGAAAACGCTCTTATGATTGATCCTGATTGGAATAAAGGAGCTCTTTATTCGGCTATGATGAGTTTTTATCTTAACGATCCATCGGGTGATAAAGATTCAGAAAAAAAAGCACTAGAATATTTTGAGCTTGCTGATCGTTCGGCCAATGGAAATAATATTGGTATTTATGTTACTCTTGCAGAAAGTTTTGCAGTAGCAAAACAAGATAAGGAATATTTTCTTGAATTAATTAATAAGGCTTTATCAATGGATGTAAATGCAGATAAAGAAATGAAACAAGCAAATTTATTGTCTAAATTAAGGGCAAAATGGTTATTAACTAGGATTGATGATCTTTTTTATATGTAAATGTTAATATGAAAAATTTTATTAAAACAATTTTTTTATTAATTATCTGTTCAGGGATACTGATATCTAACCCTTCTTCAGGTTCCAATAAACCTATTGTAATAAAGCTTGCAACTTTGGCACCCGAAGGAACTGAATATTATAACTTACTTCTTGAAATGGGACAACGATGGCAAGAGGAAACTAATGGACAAGTGATACTTCGAATCTATCCAAATGGTGTTGTTGGACGTGAAAGTGATACCATTCGGAAGATGCGTATTGGACAAATCCAAGCTTCAGCAATGTCTTCCATAGGCTTATCTGATTTGACAGACAAAATTCAGGCGTTTACAATTCCAATGATCTACGAAGATTATGATGATATAGAAAAAGTAAAGAATGTTATGTTTGATGATATAAGTGAAGGGTTATCTGACAGTGGTTTTAAATTATTATTTTTAGTTGATATTGGTTGGGTTTATTGGTTTTCTGCGAACGAAGTTTCAGTTCCTGAAGATTTAAGGAAAGCTAAGATTTATACAACAGCTGGAGACTATGTAACTGTTGAACTTTTCAAAGGTTTTGGATTTAATGCAATTCCTGTATCAGAGACAGATATTCTTACAAGCTTACAAACAGGAATGATTAATAGCATGCAAACTGTACCTATCTTATCATTGAGTTCTGGATGGTTTGCTTTAATGCCAAATATGTTGGATATGAAATGGGCTGTTTTTATCGGAGCAGTCATTGTTGATGATAGAGTTTGGTCAAAAATACGACCAGAACATCAAAAAGTTATGATGGAAATTGCACAAGATATAGGTAAAAAATATCAGCAGAATGGTAGAAAAATGGATGCCGAAGCAATTAAGATAATGGAAGAAAATGGCATGCAAATTAAAACTCCAACAGATGAAGAGTTGGAGATATGGGAAGATTTTAAAAAAGAAATTATGCCTAATGTCATTGATGCATATGTTCCTGAAGAAGTTTATAATAAGGTGATCTCCGCTATTAATGAATAATTCTCTTAGCAAGATTGAAAATTTTATTTGCTATTTCTGTTTTTCAATACTAATTACTTTTCCAATTTTTCAAATTTTGTCTAGGTCAATACAATCAATCACAATTTTTGGAATATCTTTTGATTTTTTCTCGATTCCTGGTTCCCAAAATATAATCCAACATATGACACTGTGGATTGCATTTATAGGTGCAGTTTTAGCGGCAAGATCTAATAAGCTTCTTGCAATAACCAGAGAACCAATATTTGACAAAACTTCTAACCTATCTTCTAACTTTAGAATGAATCGTTTTGTTGCACATGGTATATCCGTTGGCGTTGTTTTGTCTCTAGCTATATCATATCTAAAAATGATTCAAATTGGAATAGATTATCCAGATTTTATAACACCATTTATACCGGTTTGGTTTGCACAAAGCGTTATACCTATAGGTCTTTTATTAATCTATTTTCATATGATTTTGAATAGTAGTAGCGATAGAAATTATCAGAAAGAACTTCTAGTTTTTTCTTTTTTATTTTTATGGATAACTAATATTATCCCATTTCCTTTTTCAAATACGATTACATTGATTCTTGGTGTTGTTGCAGTATTAGCAAGTGTTGCATATGGTCTTCCCATATTTATTGTTCTAGCAGCACTCTCAATAATATTTTTTCTTTCAGAGCCAACTGACTGGGCTACAAACTTTGATTTAATGGCTACAATTAGTGATAGCGGATATCGCATTGTTGTTTCTCCAACATTAGCAGCTATTCCCATATTTACATTGGCTGGATATATTCTTGCTGAGAGCAATATTTCTAAACGTCTTTTAGATTTTTTTAAAAATTCGCTTGGGTGGTTACCTGGTTCTACAGTATTGATTGTTGTATTGCTATGTGCATTTTTTACTGCGCTTACAGGAGGATCTGGTGTTACTATTTTAGCACTTGGCGCTATTTTATATCCAGTCTTAGTTGAAGATGGATACTCTAAAATGTTTTCTTTAGGACTTATCACAACAGCTGGATCTTTAGGGCTTCTTTTTCCTCCAAGTTTACCGGCGATTATTTATTCAGTAACGGCTGGTATTAATCCTATTGATTTGTTTAAACAAGGATTTATCCCAGCTTCATTTTTATTATTTATTGTTGTATTGTATGGTTTTTATCGTAGTCCGAATAAACATAAGAGAATAAGATTCAACTTAAAGAATTCCATTAAAGCTTTATTTGTTGCAAAATGGGAGATTGTTATTCCTATACTGATTGTTTTTGGTTTATTTAGCGGTTTTGCAACACTTGTAGAATGTGCAGCGCTCTTAGTCGTCTATGTTTTATTCATTGAATTATTTATCTATAAAGATATCAAACTAAAAGATATTCCAAAAATTGTGATTGATTGTGCAACACTTGTTGGTGGAGTATTAATTATTTTAGGATTTGCTATGGGCTTTACTGGATATCTTGTAGACGCTGAAATTCCGTTAAAGATTCTCCACTTTACTCAACAGTCAATTGAGTCAAAAATTATATTTTTATTAGCGTTGAATGTTCTTTTATTAATTGCTGGCTGTATTATGGATGTTTTTTCTGCAATCATTGTTATAGTTCCTCTAATTACTCCTTTGGCGGCACATTTTGGCATTGATCCTATACACTTAGCTATTATCTTCATTGCGAACCTTGAACTTGGATATATCACACCTCCAGTAGGAATGAATTTATTCTTATCATCTTATCGTTTTAAGAAAGATATGCCAACAGTATATAAAGCAACAATGCCATACTTTTTTATAAGGCTAATTGGTGTTTTGTTTATCACATATATTCCTTTGTTCTTTTATTAAATTTTGTTTATACTTAACACATCATGAGTTATAAAAAATTCATATTCGCTCTATTATTACTTTCTCAAGTAGTAATGGCTCAAGGAAAAGCAGGTTCTTTATTTCTAGCAATTAATCCGGGCGCAAGAGCAAATGCTATGGGAGAAGCTCATATAGGGATTGCAAATGATGTTTATTCTACATACTACAATCCAGCTGGACTTTCCAATCTTCAAGGAATGGAAGCTTCATTCATGCATACTAGTTATTTACCAAATCTAGTTGATGATATGTCATATGATTTTATTACTTTTGGAACACCTTTTAGAGGCGATGCTGCAATTGGAGGCCATTTTACTTATTTAAATCTTGGTGATCAAATTAGTACTGATGACAATGGTATTGAACTCGGCACATTTTCTAGCTATATGTATGCACTGAATTTGTCATACTCAAAAAAAATTGATGAAAATTCATCATGGGGAGTTAATGGTAAATATTTTTATCAAGAGCTCGCAGACTTAAGTAACGTTGATGCAGCAACTGGTAGTTTTGCTGTTGATTTAGGGTATTTTAAACACAATGCTATGAATAATCCGAATCTTACTATGGGAGCTGTCTTAACCAATCTTGGCCCAGGTGTAAGTTTCAATGATGGTGATTCAGATCCGCTTCCTACGCGTTTAGGATTTGGGATTGGATTAGCAATGCTTGAAGGAAAAGGGACTCTAGCATTTGATTTGAATTATGAGGTAAATGACCAAGCAATGGTAACGAATCTTGGTTTCGAGTATTTCATTGTAGATAACTTTGCTTTTAGAGGTGGA
>MDSY01096926.1_pt1 | contig 10505 bp, 4 predicted proteins | sample 811131 | NCBI WGS metagenome assembly MDSY01 (sample SAMN05326643, study PRJNA326480) | marine metagenome | isolation source: seawater | place: Atlantic Ocean: South West | collected 2010
AGACCATGACCAAACTCGTTCATCACCCGACCCACCGTTTTCGGAGAGGAAAGGTCGTCGTCGCCCTCGTGCATCCAAGAAACATCCAACGGGGGCGCTCCCTCAAACGGCGAACGAGGGTTGCGAAGCCCGATTTCCAACACACGGTGCATCATCAATCCGAACGTGGTCGGTTCAGGCCAAGCCTTGGGTGGCGACGGTTTGACAGCGGTGTTTGGAAGACGGAACGGTTCGGCTGGCCATCCCTTGACGTGTTCAAACCAATAGCTGCGCATGCAGTTGAATGTAGCGTCCAAATTGTGAGCGGCACCTTTGATGTTCTCTACCAATCGCAGAGGCGTCAGCGTCTGGGATTGGGGGGGTTCCAATTCCTCGAGGTGGGTGGCCAGAGCCCGTGCCCGTTGTTGGGGAGATTGGGTTTGAATCGCATCAAAGCAATCGGGATGGTGGTACATGCGGAGGCCGTTGAGTCCATCCTCACCAAGAGGAGAATTGGAGAGAAGAGCACTCGGATTGAGGGGCGTCTGGAACGTTTGTGAGACGAAGCGAGGAAGGACGTCCGCTTCCAAATCCGCATCTGAAATCCAAGGGGCTGCACCTCCGGCACACCACGTTGCACGACGCAACCCCTCCACCAGCATGCGGCCCATCGTGCGCGGGTCGGGAGCGAATCGGACGGACAAGGCGCCCGTGGTCTCATCAAAGGTCGACTGATTACCCGGACTTCCTGTCACGATCAAGCGGTCCTTCACGCGGGTCAGAGCAACGTAGAATTTACGACGCAATTCAGCCTTGTCTTGGGCTTTGTTCATCTCAGCTGCAAACGCCCACAATCCATCTTCTGGCCGGTCCTTGGCTCGCCATGGCTGAATGCGTCCAGCAAGAACTTGCGGCGTTACCAAAATGTTGTCCTGCACCGACATGCTGGCATCGGCTTTTCCTGCTGAAAACAAGCCCGAAACCACAACCACGGGTGCCTGAAGTCCTTTTGACCCGTGAATGGTCATGATTTGGATGGCCGATGCATTCGGCTCGGTGATGGCCTGCGGACCTTGGCGGCCGAGTTCTCGAATCTCAACCATGCGCCGATAGATCGCCCCCGCATCGTGCCCCGTGTCGTTTCCAATGGACTGCACAATGGTGAGCCAAGCCTCCGCAAACTGGCGTTGTGCATCGTCTGGATACGCCACCAAAAGGTCAGATTCGTCAAGCACCGCATCGAACACATCGTACACAGCACCCCACTGCATCAAACGTTGAAGGCGAATGAGATGATGCTCAACGGCCTCCGTGGGGGCATGTTGAATGAGATGAGGAAGGACAGGTGTGCCTTCCTCAAGGGAAAGGAGGGCATCGTGGACTTGCCGCTCGGTCATTCCCACCACCGGTGAACGGGCGAGTTCCAGCGCTGCCTTTCTCATCGTGGGCCGAGCCATGAGGGCGAGGAGGGACATCAGGGGTTGAACCACGGGCTGCATGAGAAGCAAACCTTGGCGGTCCGCCATGACGGGGATATGGCGGGCACGAAGGCGGTCAACGAGGTCGGGTAGGTGTTTTCTTGAGTTGATGAGAATCATGATGTCTTGCGGTCGGACGCTTGGCCCCTCATCCTCCACCGTGACCCAAGATGCATTGGTGCTGTCCCATACTCGCGTGGGGGCTTGATTCAACAGCGCATGAAGCCGGTCGGCCAGAAGTTCATGCTCGAGATGAACGATGGAAGCGTTCGGGTCCTCAAAGGTGTTCACGGCGACGTCCAAATCGTTGGTGGGGTCGGTCAGGATCCCGGGGATGGGGAGAAGCCACTCCAGCACCCCGCCGTGTTCGGTTTGCCTTGCTGGGTGGAGGCGTTGGGCCTCAGCGTGCCAATCGCCTGGCAACTCATGATAGCGGGGGTCGAAGACCTCATCGAACATGTCGTTCATCGTCTGCATCAAATCGTGGCGCGTGCGGTGATTGGAAGTCAAATCCACATGACCTTCTGCGCGGCGAAGAAGGCGGGTTCCAGTGATGGCAGGAAGGCCGTCTTGGTCCTCTTGGTCAAATCGAACAAAGGTGTGAGGCGCCGAAACCTCGCCCGTGTGTTCATTGGAAAATGAACCGGTTTCACCTCCGCCACCCACCGGTCTTGGGTCCCTTCCACACCCCGCTTCTCGGAGGTGATTGAGCCGCGGCTCACCCTCCTCATCAATGTTGAATTGACGAATGGCTGAGACCGCACGGCGCATGACCGACACTTCTGCCTGCCGAAACCGGTAGATGCTCTGTTTCATGTCGCCGACGATGCACACCGTGGGGTCCCAGGCCCCAAGGGGCGTTTGAGGGTCATCGGGGTGCTGCCGACGTCGGCCCCAAAGACGAGCAAGAAGACGGTAGTGCGATGGGTTCGTGTCTTGGTATTCATCGATGATGAACGCACGGTATTGCCTTCGCAACTCGCCTAAGATGGCAAAGCGGCGGTGAAGGTCTTCCTGAAGTTGGGGGCGCTGGTTGAGCAAGGTCAACGCCCGTGAAACGTGCGCATCGTTCCACGGCTCATCCCCCAGTGAATCCAATGCATCGATCGCCTCGGGCGGGTAAGTATGCCGACAAATGTCAGGGCATCGCGCCAACAAAAGATCGGCAGCGAACCGTTGCATATCGTCGAAATCATGCATGTTGTCCAGCGACTTTCGACGGGCAAGGATTTGATTGCAAGCGGTGTGAATCACCTGAAGGTCGCTCAACACCTGTGTTTGAAGGGTCGCTGTGACGTAACTGCCTCGTTCACTGGGCTCAGTTGGGAGGGGGTCTTCAAGCGGTTCAAGACGCAACTTACTGTCCAGCGGCATCCCGTCAAACCCGTCCATCGGATTGAGCAAAAAGGCCGAGTGAGCAAGCAACCGAATGAGCTTGCCATTGGAGGATTCAAGGAGGGACCGTAAACCAGGGAGGTGGCCAACGGCCCGTGCGTAAAGGTCTTCTTTGTCCCCCTTGGACATGCCCCTGACCGCTGATTTAGACAGCAAGCCTGAGGGCCAACCATCCCCTCTTGGAAGGGTTTCACGGGGGAAGAACGTGCACTCTTGTTTGACCAAGCCCGAGGCGGTTGCAATTCCGAGAAGGGCTTTCCAAACCCACGAGAGTTGTTCACCAGGGAGGGTTGGATGGGGTTGTGTGGTGAGGCGAACCAAGTGGTTGAACCGCGTGAGGGTGGTCGCCTCTTCGGCGGGCGCAACGCATCGGGCATGGTAGGGAAGGAATTCCTGAACCCACGCTGACAAGCGCTGATGGAGGTTCGCAATGAAGTCAGGAAGAATGTGTTCTACCGGTTCAGCGATGGTGTTCAACAGGACCCCGGCCGGTGCTGGACCTCGTCCGTTCCAATGCAACCCCATGTCCTCGGATCGTTGAATCATGGAACGATGGGACTGTTCAACAAAGAGCGACCGCCCAAGGAGCCCATTGAGAACAATTTCGGCTTGGTCCTGACCGCCCAACCGTGTCACCAATCGATTTCGAGCGTCGAGGAAATCTTGGTGGTGGTTCAGGACGCCGGCTTCCCGGGCATCGTCGGTGGAGCGAATGCGCCATACGGCGTGAAGCGTGTCCTGCACCATGAGGGGTTTTCGCTCCTCTGAAACCTGTTGATTGGAAGGGTAAAGCGCGACCAAATCCACGTACGGTTGAACCAATTGACTGAGGAAAGCATCAATCGTCGAAATGGGTGCTTCGTCCAACCCGGACAACAGCATTTCCACGTCTCCCTCGTTGCGAAGGCGCGGGTCAAACACGCCATCACGGTCCTCTGGCCCAGGCGGTAGACCCCGAGCAAGGGAGAGTCGATGACGAATACGTGCCTTCAGTTCAGCTGCGGATTTTCGCGTAAAGGTGATGGCCACAACCTCCGAAGGGAGGAGCCCATTCCATTCTTTCAGCCCCGTACGTTCTCGTTTGGGAGCGCGAAGAGCACCGTGGCCCGAAAGGGGTGTGCGTGGACCTCGGGGCGTGACGTGCGTCGCCCGTTGGTCGTGGGAGAAGAGGTGTTGCACATAGCGCTCGGCCATGACGGTGGTTTTGCCCGTCCCGGCTCCGGCATCCAAAGCAATGTGCCGGTCGAGGTCCAACCCAAGCCGCTGACTGTTGTTGAATTCAATCATCAAAAGTCACCTCCCGTAAACTCTGATACGGCGCACGAGTGGGCGATGGTGCAGAAACTGCAGTGTGCCCCGGGCGTTGGATTCACGTACCCCTCTCCAGCCGTGTTGACCACCCGTTGGGCAACGGCCAACCGTTCCGCCATCCATCGACGGAACGGACTTGTTGCCACGCCGGTTTGCGTCTCGGCAGGAAAGTGAAGGCGGAAGACATCGGTGAGTTCTCCTACCTCAAGGTCCTCCGAAATGGAGACCAAGTCGGAATCAAGTTCAACGTAATGCGTGGTGAATTCTCCAACCTCACTTCCACCCACGCCCACGACGCGGTCGTTTGGATGGAGCCGTTCCCAGGCCCGAGCGTAAAGGGCCAATTGCAGGTCTTCAAACAGGCAGCGCATATGGCGCAGGCCAGCCACCTTTGAGTTTGGACCTTGAACCGTTTTCAAATCACGGATGATAACCAGACGTTGCGCTGAGCGACGTTCCCCGTGCAGCGGGTAGGGGGTGTCAAAGCTTGCCTCCCCCAATACACCCTGTTCTTCGAGCACCTTGCGTTGATGGTCTGGCAACACCAAGACATCGACCCGGTCAACCAAGCCATAGAGGCGGAAGCCTGCTGAATCATCGTCGGGTACCGTATCCAAGTGCACTGAACGCTCCTTCTCGGTGCGTGGCGACCATTCCACCGCTACGGGCGCTGCATGGCGGAGAGCGAGGTCGGCTTCCAGTAAACGTGCCAGTCGGCCTCGTGGTTCAAGTTCAAGTTCGCCTTCTTGATGGGCGGCCCACATTTCTGGCGTGGCATCGATCAAATCCTTGGTTCGGTGAACGGAAACGGCGTTGTAGCGACCCAACCAATGAACCTCGGTTTGGAGGAAATCGAGGATGGCGTCCCAACCTGCACGCCCCTCGCCCATCGGACCTGCGTGTAACGGGAGGGGGTCGCTGCTCACCTCAAGGCCGAGTGGAACCCCGTGGCCTTGGAGGATGGCCGCTTCAATCTCATGCACCACCTGCCCGCGTGTACGGACATCGATGTCTTCGGTGGTGGTGCCTTCGTCATCGTCAGCGTTGAGCGTTTGCTTGATCCATGCTTGACGAGGGCATTTGAGCCAAGCCTCCAAACGGCTGGGGGACCAAACGGGTCGCTCGATGGCGGCACCAAGCGCCCCAAAGCGATGGCTCAATCCGAAGTCGGTTATACCGTATGGAGGAAGAGGCCGAGGGTCCACGCTCAATGAAATGGACTTGTCTTCACGGTGCCCAAGATGTGGGAAGGTGGCGGCGGCCATTCCATTGACCTTCAGTGCCGCACGGGTTGGACGCAAGGTGACGGCATCGACGCTGGCGAGATGTTCCCGGTTTTCCCAGGCAAAGGACTGGTGTTCTTCCGTCCACTTTGCAAGCGGCTGACGGCGACGACGGTCGGCTTGGATGGTTCCTTCAAAGGCGTCGAGGAGAACGTTCGGGTGGTTCAGAGCATGGCGCCCCGTACGATGAGCGTGCAAATCAAGGCCCAACTGTTGTCGCCGGTCCCGCCCGCTGAAACCATGACGGACCGAACGCAAACCCTCCGAATCTTCGACCGTCGAGTACATGACGGGCGTAAGCCAGCTCCCATGCCCTTCTTCTCGTACGGTCCACGCAAAGGGCCGAGCTTCTGCGTCGCCTTCGTAGAGGCTTGAAGGCAGGAAGGAAGGAGGGGTGCGCATTCCTTCCCATGAACGGTTGCGTCGCACCTCAGTGAGCCATTCAGCCAAGGGGGCGCTCGGGCCGCCGCCTTCTTCAGCCGTGGAATCAAACACCACCACATGACGGCCCGCATTGAGCAGATGACGGAGGTGATGACGGCCGCGACGGACCAAGCGGTCGGTTTGAAACAGACCGAGGTCCAATTGCGCCTGAGCATCCAACCAAGGAACCGTTGAGGAACGCATCGACCATGAATCCACGTCCAAGCCGACGAGAAGAATGACATCGGCCGTGCACCCAAGCGCATCGTCTGGCGTGACGACGTTCACCCGGTCGGTTCTGGAGGTTTGGTGGGCGATTTCGGTGGATGCCCCTACATGCTCCAGCACATCGATGAAACCTGCACCATGGTCGTGGAAGGGCAGCCCCATGGACTGGAGGTGCGATTTGATGGCATTCACCGCCTCAACCAAGTGCTGCAAAGCGCCAAAACCAGCATCGAACGGTGCTCGGCGGTCTTCGAGTTGAACCACATCGATGGAACTCAGCAACCATGAGAACCAAGCCATGCCCGATTCAGGAGGTTCAGGTGTGGGCAACGTTGCCCCTGAAGTGCAACCCACCACCGGGCGACGAAGGAGATGGTGGTCCTCGGGCGAAAGCATAGGCGCCCATGCATGAAGCAGGCAGGAAAGCCACCACTGCGTTTCCTCCAGGGCTTGAGCTTTCTCTGTTGGCCGGCGCTCGGCGAACGATGGACGCGCTCCTGCGAGGACACCAAGCCATCGGGCAATGGCCCCGGGTCCGCCAAGCACGTGGAACGTACGGGCGATATCGTCCAACACCTGGGGGTCAGGCCGAGGCCGCCACGTCGCTTCGGAGGGGTGGTTGAGCGATGGGAAAAGGTCCTCTTGGAACGGGACGACGGAGGAAAAAAAGGTGCTTCGAAGGGATTCAAGCGACCATGCTCCCATTCCTTGGGCCAAAGAGGCAGCACGAAGAATGGCGTGGTGGGTCGGTTGTTGATTGATCGCCATGGAACCCGGGTGCCAACGCATTCCGATGGAGGCGAGGCCTTTGGACCAGGCCATTGGCCGTTCCCGCACGCCGGCATCAATCACCAAGAGGCGCCCCTCATTGGACGCCATGTAGGCTTGGATCATGGCCAACGCTGCGGGAAGAGCATCCCTGCGTTCATCCAGCGTGACCCGTGTAATTTCGGTTTGTTGGTGATGTCCCACAACGGTTTGCCAACCCGTTTCTTCGCCTTCCCATGGTTCATGGGCTGGGACCCAATCTGGAAGGCTTTCCTTGTCGCACGGGTGTTCATCGACGAGGTAGGCGCCGTGGTACCCAAGGCGGAACGAACCAGGGTGGAGAAGTTGGTGGATGGGTGCAAACCTTGCCACAGCTGCCAACAGGTCCTGTTCGATTTCAGTAAAGTCTGGAGCGACGTTGAGCGCGAGAACACCGGCGACTTCGCTCAAGTGAAACGGAGCTTCTGCACTCGCTTGGAGGGCTTCAAGAACATGGCGGGACACCAACGAAGGAAGCGTCCCCCCGGCGTCAGTTTCCACCTCCAAACAGAGTTTGTGGAAAACACCTGCACCCGGGTCCCCCTCCCATGCAAAGGGTTGTCGGAGTTGAAGCAATTCCGTGTGAAGGCGTTGGAGTCGACGGGTTTTGGTGAGGGTCCATGTCCCAACGCCGGGCGTGTAAAGAAATGGAAGTTCGGCGTTTTCGGCTGCAGCAACACATCGGGCATGAAGCGCCATGAAACTGCTCGCCTCGTCATCAAGGAGGACGGGCAATCGAAGATCGACATGGAGGAGACGAACCAAACGGTTGAGGGTCAAGTGGTATTGCGGCGCAACGACCACGCCGGCCGCATGAAGGCGTTCAAGGAGATGTTGGCGATGCAATTCAGTGGGGTGAAGCACCAGGAAGGGAGCGTGTTTTTCGGGCTGGCACAAGGCATCGAAAAGCCACCCCGGGCAACCTTCACCCGCCGGGACGTACTCGGATGATACCCTGCTTTGAATGTCCATCTTCACCCGCCCTGTTGCTGGAAGTGCATCCGACACTTCTTGAAGGTGATTGTGATTCAGTGTGTTTTCATGGAACTTCTCGTCGGCTGACCCCGATGGTTGATTTGAATCGTTTTCTCATGAATTCAATTGGATTCTCCAGGTGCATGGCCAGTGGGAATGAGAGTCGATGGTGTGTTTGTCCGCCCCAACATGAAGCATTCATGTTTTACAAAATGTCAGCAAGAGGGGGCAATCTTTATATCTGGCGGTGCCTAATGATAGGTAGTAGGTGAAGAAAGATGGTGGTTGGTTGTCAGGACATTTCCGCTCAAATCCCCCCGGTGAATCAAACCATCGGGGAAGTGAGGGGTGAAATAGACTGGCATATGGAGTTCGGTACTTTATATACCCTCATTGAAGAGATACCTTGGAGTTGGAAAAGATGAAAACAAAATGCGATGATTGTGGCGGAAATTTGACGATTGACCTTGTTCGAGCAGAGGGCATATGCGATGTCTGTTCGCTTGTGCATGAGCACATCACCACGGATGCCGACACCAACAGTGGAAGTTCGTTGGGCGAGGGTCGCCACAATGAGGCCGTGAACCGTGAAGCTGGCCATGCCGGTGCCCGAATGGGTGGAAGGATGAACCCCTACGGTGACAAGTTCGATGCTGTTGGAAACCGCCTGACCACCAAACAACGACGAAAGTACGCTCGCTGGGGTAAGTTGGACCGCAGTTCCCAACGTGACACCGACCCCATGTTTGTTCAACTGATGAACACCCTACGCAACATGTTTGGGAAGGACCTTGCGGCGGCCGTTGAGCCATTGGCCCGCGCCACAGCCCGGAAATTGACTCCTTCACAGCAAGCCATTCGCACAACCCTCACACCAGGTGAGCGCCGACGCCTCAAGTGTCCCAAAACCTCCATCTGCCGTGCTGGCGGTAAGGAGCACCCTGAACTTCGTGGTGCCACCGACCTCGAAAAATTGCAAATCATGGGGTTGGCCATCGCTTCCCTGGCTTCCAAGTGGTTCCGTACCATCAGCATCAACGAGAAACAACTGATGGAAGCTTATGGAATCACAGAAAAGCAACTCAGCAATGCTACCAAGGTCATCATGCAGCATTACAAGCAACGCGTCAAGCAAGGTTGGGCAATCCCTCCTGCACAAATCAATGCGGCCGTTGCACGTGGGCAAGAGTTTGACAAAGTCATTCAAAACCTGTCCGACGGCTTGTACACTCGTTTGAAGGAAGCACAACTCGATGGAGTGATGGAGGACTTCTTCGGTGTGATGAGCCACATCAACGAGCCAAGCGTGGATGCCTCCACTTCCAACGTCGCCATCTCCATGGTGGCCGGATGCGTGATGTACAACGTCCTTGCCCGCAAAGGCCTCCACCACGGAAACCTCAACGCCATCTCCAAAGCCGTCCGTCGCTCTGGCGCAGGCATCAAAAGCCGGTTGGAGGACTTCCGACTGCGCTACAAAAACGGTGAGTTCCCAGAGGCTGATGTTTTGTTCGCGTTCGATGACGACGGTGACTCGAGCACTGCCGAGGAATCCGCTGAGGAATGAGCAAGGGCGAGAGGGTTTCATATCCCTGCGTCGATTCCCTCGAATCATGCGCTTGCGTCGTTTGTCCGTTCTCGTCGTTGCCACTTTGATGATGTGTTGCGGTTCTGCAAGCGCTTTGCCCTCCGTTGAGGTCGACAACGGAATGATCTTCGGTGGCCAATCAACAAACGCCACCAATGCCAGCACGATGACTCACAACCTCAGCGATTTGAACGCGGTGGTCGAAGTCTATACGGCGACGTGGTGCGACAGTTGTGTGTACGTTGAACACGCCATCGAAGAAGTGTATGAAGAAGGCCTGCTCACGCCCTACCACATCCACTCAACCTTGAGCGACCCCTTTGGAGAGGAAGTTTTGGAACAACGTTTCAGAGACCGCTATGCACATCTGACGGATTACTCTCATTCCCCTCCTGGTTCAGTGTTCAACGGTACGGTCAAGAAGCCTGGAAAAAATTCCGTGTTGGACGTTCACGATAACGAGCACGACAATCGCGTTGAGGAATACACTGGACTCGCTCAGCGAGACCTTGGCTTGGGCGTTGGTACAACGCTGTTCTCATGGACGCCGTTAACCAACACATCAGGCACCATTGGTTGGGCGCTTGACATCGAAGACCGCCATCTGGACAACATGACCTTTACCGTCGCTGCGTGGATTGTAGAGTCGTCTGCAGAATACGAAGAAGGATCAAACGGACAAGGGACATATCCGCACATCGTTCGAGACATCGTTCGCCTTGGCAACCAAACCGAAGGTACCGCAACGCTCACCCTCCCTACGCCTCACGATGGAGATGATTTGGAAATTCATCTTGTCTACGAAATCATGCCAATCCAACCCGAAGCGGTGGATGAAGTCGACGAAGATGGCGAATCGGAGGAAGACACCCCGTTCATTTCGGTGGCGTCCACTTTGATGGCCGTCGGTTTGGCCTTTGCCTTCATCCAAAGAGACCGCCGAGATTGAATTCTTCGTCGCCGGGACGGTCGGCCTGGACCGGACGCCTTGCGTCGCGATAGTCGATTTGAAGCTGCCAACGGAAGTGTGGCACCGTG
>MDSY01145074.1_pt1 | contig 10505 bp, 9 predicted proteins | sample 811131 | NCBI WGS metagenome assembly MDSY01 (sample SAMN05326643, study PRJNA326480) | marine metagenome | isolation source: seawater | place: Atlantic Ocean: South West | collected 2010
AGCATATAGATCGTTTAGAAAGATCTGATACTCAATACCAAATAAATTATTTCTAATTGCGTTACTAGCAAGACCAAATACTTTAGTCACACCAACTACGTCCGCAGGTAGTTCAAGGTATCTATCTCTAACTTCCCATTTTGTACCACTAGCTAGAGTGGTTGTTGTATTCTGTGTTTCAAATTTTGTCTCATCAGCAGCTGTAAATAGATGCTTCATATAAGCAAGTTCAGTACCATCGTAGTGTCTCATACGATAATACTGAAGTGCATCATCTATTGAATCCTCTATCTGATCATCATCAACATTGATTTCTAATACTGGGAAACCTAACTTTCTAAGACAATAATCTTTAAGTTCAGCTCTACTGGCAGGTTCTGCCATAACATCTACCTACAATTTTTCCTAGAGGTATTTATTATATTTTGTCATCAAAACAATATTTTGCTTTAAATAATATGTTTAAACAACATCTATGAGTGTTTCCTTTTGGTGAAATACCATTATGTACCCAATGAGATGGAAATAAAACAGCATCTCCAGCAACTTGAGGACTAATAATTTCTGTACCATCTGGTTTAATAATTCTTGTTCCTGTGTCTGGATTATCATTTAGGTAATAGATAATACTCCAATGATTAGCTTCGCCAATATCTGTATGCTCAAGACCAATAGAATTGGAATGATAATAATTCCAAAAATATCTTTTTGTATGTGCCTGACTAAATGCTTGAGAACGTAGATAGTCTTTTACTACAATAGATCTATCTAAAACCAACATACCAATTAGTTCTGCATAAAAATTAAGATCTCTCATGAGAGGATCATCAAAATCATCATCTATATAAATCCATTCACTCTCTACTCTAATAGAATCACTGTTCTTATCTCTATAAGAACAAATAATACTTCCAGCATCTGTGCCACCATGAACTTGTTGAAACACATCAATTGGTAGATTATCTGTTACGACGTTCCATCTAGCATGTCCTAATAGACGTTTGTGTAAAATATTATTGATATCTTTTGGTAAAATTTTATTATAAATGTTAACGCCATTCACATCAAAATTCATTTCACATAACTCCAACAATAAGAAAATGTTGCTCTAGGTCCAAATATATTTGCTTTATGAGCAACTTTACGAGGTATATAAATTCCATCACCAGGTTTTAACAGATGACTACTTCCATCTTCAAAACTATATTCAACATCTCCAATACCTGCGACAATTAAAAGAGAATTAGGATCATCATGCATCCCAAAAAATGCAGATTTTTTAGAATATGTAACAAATACATGACACTGTTTTAAACCATGCTTAGTTCTAGCTTCAATATATCTTTTCTTCAATTCGTCATTATAAAACATAGTAGAATGGCAAATGATAGTATATAACCACGCATCTTCTTCAGGAGGTACTAGCATTGAGGATGAAATTGTCATCCCAGTATCTCCTAATTTAATTTGTTCTTCATTATACTTAGATTCAACTTCAATTTTTGGATCTAAAATTCTTGCAGATTTACCTTTTATTTCACTGTCAACCATTGGGACAATCCAATCCCAAGAAATAGATTTATGTAATGGAAACTCTCCTCTTAAAACCTTAACTTCTGTTCCATATTTTTCAATAGGATCAAAAGATGGATCTGGATGATAAATTTCATTCAACCAATCCTCCTCATTATGATGTTTGTTGGTTACAACATCATAAAAATTATTAATTGTTATCATAATTATAAAGTATTTTTTATGCTATATCAGCATTTCCCTGACCTAACCAAATTAAATGTGCAGCACTGTAGTTTCCACCAACAGCACTTCTGTTTCCGTTTGCATCATAATTGAATGTATAAGTACTGTCACCACCAGTTGTAATATCTGTTGATCCATTGAGTGATCCATTAGAACTATGTCCTAAATGATCTATTCTAAATGCTACTGTAAAATTACTTGTTTGATCTGAAAAGTCAAAATTAAAAACACTAGTTTGAGTATCAATTCTTCCACCACCATTATATCCCATCACAGTATCTGTTTGAGAATATCCACTGTGTCCACAATTAATCCAACTACCACTATTAATTCTATAATATAATCTACAGTAACTACCTCCCCAAGAACCTCCATCGTTCCTAACAGGAAGATAACAGTACAAAGTTCCTACAGATCTTAAAGGAGTTCCCCAATCAGGAGTTTGAATTGTAGTAGTCCAACTACTTGTATTGAAACCTGCTGAACCTCCATCTCTGTGATTATACATGAAAGGACCAGAATATATCTTATTATTAGATCCTATCTGATATCCTTCTCCATCAACTGTTGTTGCCATTTGATTATGCCTTTGGATATGTGTCTTTTACTTCTTTAAGTAAAGCGTAAAAAGAACCTGTCTTATCTAATTTACCATCATCTATGTCATGAAATAGAGCATCTAATTGATCAAACATTTCTGGATATTCTTCTGCTCTAGTCAGTTGATATTCTTTTTGACTATACTCATCAAATTTTGTTTGCCATTTTGCAAGTAATTCTGCTTTTGTAAATGGCATGGTATAATCTATTTTTGTATTGGCATCTTCCCAAGCTGGATTATATTCAAAATCATCAACAGATGTAATACCTGGTTTACCTGGTTTGCAATCAGGATCTTTATTGAATTTAAAACCTCCAACAAAATTAGGATCCAATTCTAAGGCACACTCATAGAGTTCTGGTGGCATAAAAGACACTTCCTTCGCAAGCCTTATTTCTTCATCTGTATGTCTAATTCCCATTGTTTTATGCTCTAATTTAGAATATTCTTGATGTATTTATAATACTTAGTCTTGGGCAAAACCCATGACAATAATTTGTTTATAAAAAGCGTATTGTTGATTGTCCTGATTAGTTGAAGTATCATTACTTCCACCACTAACAGCACATGAACTTAAAACTGATCCACCGCCATTGTATTGTATATGTTGAGTTTTAAGTTGTAAAGTAAAATCAGAAGTTACTGAATAAAAATCCATCATACAACAATCAGTGTGTTTTGTGATTGGATAACAACTCGTCATCATTCTAGATACAAATCCAGACCTACCAAGTGAAGTCCAACCACCACCATTGAGTGAATATTCAAGATCTTCATAATGACCTCCCCACGCATAAGTATCTCCTCTTAATGGAGTATAGGTGTAAATAAACACTTTAGATCTTGCTGGAAGTGTCATAGTACCAGTTGTTTGTCCATCAACCCAACTACTACCAAAACCAAACCCATTAGTTGATGTGTGTTTGTAATAAAACCATCCACTTTTTTGTCTGTTGTATACTTGAGATGCTCCAGATAATTCTGGAAATTCTATTCCATCTGGTCCGAAAGTTATGCTCATGGTCTTGACCACCCGTTTAATGTCATGTATATGTACCAAGGTGTACTAGCTCCGACATCAGATTGTGCATCACCATCTGGACCTCCAATGCTATGACTTCCCCCAGTATTATTTGTATTATTATAATGAGTTGCTTGAACTAAAAATCCTAATGTAAAATCACTAGTTCTATTCAGAAAATCAAAAGTTTGCATGTTGTCATGCCCACTAATCATATATTTATTATATCCCATAGCAGTAGTGTACCCACTATGTCCACAATCAACCCAACTACCACTATTAACTCTATAATAAGTTCTTGTATACATTCCACCCCAGTTGTAAGTATTGTTACGAACTGGACATCTAAAATTCATCACTAGTTGACATTTTTTTGGAATACTCCAATCTGGACTTTGATATATGTTATTCCAACCGCCACCTACACTAGTGCTACTATTAGAACCGTGTCTTCTATAAAAGGGCGTTCCTATATTTTGATTATTTGTAGAACCACTGTAGGAAAACCCATCAGGTCCTAAGATCATATCTGCCATTTAAGTTAGACTCCTCTTAGTTGGTCAATTTCTTTCTTAAGATCTTTAACAGCTTCTATAAGAACACCAACGATGTTCGCATAAGCAACTGATTTAATTCCATCATCACCTGTATGTACTAAACATGGGAATTCTTTTTCAATCTCCTCAGCAACAACACCTACGTTATGTGTTCCGTTGGACTTGTAATCCCACTCAACACCACGTAAATTCAATACTCTTGAAAGAGCATTAGGAATTGTCTCAACATTGTCCTTAAGAACAATAGATGATTGTGCAGTAACAGTACCCACAACAATCAAGTTGTTAGAAGTATTGAATGTTGCACAAAGTGTACTACCAGTATCTATTGTTACGTTAGCGTTGTTAGCTACTGAAACATTTGAGTTTCCGTTACTGATTGATGAAGAGTCAACATTTAAAGTTGCCCACTGAACACCAGATCCAGTTGACTGTAAGTATTGACCACTAGAACCAGTACTGCTATTAGCAGTTAGTGTTCCTGTTAGAATACCACCACTAAGTGTTTTATTAGTTAGTGTTTGTGTACCATCTGTTGTTACAGCAGCACCAGATCCACCACCTCCAAATGGAACTCCAAGAACTTGTGTAGCACTTAGAACCTCAGTTCCGTTAATGTAAATAGCATGACCATCTGCAAGGTTAATATGCTCAGAAGAGTTAAATGTACCTGCATTAGCAGTTCCCCATGTGATTGATTTATCACCATCAGAACCACCTAGAATAGTTAATCCACCACCATCTGCTGTACTGTTTGTAGGACCTCCAGCTGTGAATGTAACACCATTTGCACTACCAGAACCTTGGAATGCTTGGTTGATTGTTACAGTTGTTCCAGAAACACTTTGAACTAGAGCACCAGCTGGTAATGTGATTGTACCAGATCCACTTTGTATAGCAACTTGAACGCCAGGAGCAAGGTTTGATGTATCACTACAACTAGTAATTGTAGTTTGACCAAACGCAACATTACCAGTAAATGTTCCAGTTGCAACAGAACCAAGTTCAATGTTGCGATCCTTAGATTCAACAGTTACAGAATCAATTGTAGTTGTTGTTCCTTGAACTGAAAGGTTTCCTCCAACTGAAAGATTTCCAGAAACAGAAGATAGATTATCAACGTAAGTCTTAACTGCCTTCTGTGTTGGAACTTTCTCGTCACTGTTCTGTGATAGAGTTCCATCAGTTGAGAATTCGTTAATTGATGCACCAAGTTGAGCACCGATTGAACCCAATCTCAATGATGATAGACCTGATAAGTCAAACGCAGAAGCGTCTAGTGTTGCCTTACCAGTTGACTGTTCAACTTTGAAGAACTTACCAACTGCAAAGTTACCATCTTGGTCAGTAGAAACATAGTAAACACGACCTGGACGAGATTCAATTGTCTCGTTGGCAGGTGTATTTGGCGATAATGGTAAGAATGGCCAGTTAGTATTTGTTTTACTTCCAGTACCAACATCTAGGAAGTCATGTGCAGTTAGACGACATTGTGAATAACGATAGCGAATCTTTAAACCTTGACCATCAGAAGCACCAATAGTCTTTTCATCTGCCATCTGTAAGATAGTAATACCAGTAGTGTCTGGAGTTACAGCAGTTAATTTAAAGAATTCATTATCAATCTTAATGTAATCATTAACAGCAAATGATACGTTTGCCTGAGCAACACGAATACTTGCTACAGAGTTATTAAAGTCTTCAATAACTTCATCCTGTGAAGCAACTTTTTGTTGTAAGATTGCGATAGTATCTCCAGAACTATGTGCTTGAGCACTAGTTCCTTCTACAGCACGAGTAACTTCAACGGAAGTAGATGATGGGAACTGAACAACTTGGAACATCTCATCATTGATAACCACATAACCACCAATAACCATTCCTGCAATAGCATCAACTGCCATTGTGTATGGTGATGAAGCAGTTTGAAGGATAGTTCCTTGTAATGTTGCACTACTTCCAGAATCTGCATAAAGAGCAACGGTGGCAGTACCATTATGTGCAGCAGGAGAAGAACCAAGTCTTGCTCTCTGAACTGTAAGAGCACCTCTACCATCTGGTGCAGTGTAACTAGAGTTAGAGATAACAAATGAACCAGGATCATTATTCACTCCGTCATCAACCATCTCAATAGAACCACCTTGATCAGGTGCTGATCCTAAACCAGTAACAGTAAGTAAGAATCCTTTCTGACCAGTTACAGCATCTGTATTATTGAGTAGTGTGACAAATGCACTAGAAGATGAACCTGTAACAACTTCACCCTGTACAAATGTTCCCTTAACTGGGAAATAGTAAATATAATTTGATGCGGACTGATCACTTCTAAGTTCACCAACAGCACCTGATGTACCACCAGTAATTCTTTCATTTGTTTGGAATGTACCATTCTTAGATGCTTGTGGATCAAATTCTAATCTCTTACCCTTAACATTACCATCAACGGTAGTTTCAGTAGCATCAAATCCTCTAGAGATAACACCATACTTACCATAAGATGAGTTACCAGAAACAGCACGAATCTTACCACCTCTAGTTGTAGAGTATGATATGTGAGCGTAGTATGTGAAACAAGAAACAATCTCGGAAGATGCACCTCTTGTTACATAGAAACCAACACCACCATCTAGAATTTGAGTGAACGCATCAAACACCATTGATTTGTAAGATGGTGTTGAGGAATTATCAAAGTGTGCATGAACTGCACCATCAATCATAATACCAACAGCTGCTCCACCAATTGCAGTACAGTTTTGGATGTATGGTGATTTTTGAATTGCTGAGTTAGGATCAAGTCTGAAGTAGACACCTTTGATTGTAGCGGTGTCCATATCCTTATCATCAGATCCAGACGGAACAAATCCACTCATTCCCTCAAAGATCATGTCCTTAACAGTGGTATGTGAACCAACGTAGAACATGGTTGACTCTTGGTTTACAAGAGTACCAGCACCAGTAATTGCAATGTAAGGTTCAACTTTAGTAGTTGCACTCATATTACCATTACTAATAGCACTGGTAGTAATTCCAACTAAAGTTGTAATTGCAGATGCTACTTGAGCACACTTAGGACTAGCGGTATCAGCTGTGATGGATGTATCCTTAGTCTGAGTTTCACCGTTTCCAGCGGAAACTGTAACATCCTCATTACGCATTACCTGATGTGCGATACTCTCAATGTAGTTCAACATTGTGGTGTCTTTAGTGTCATCACCACTAATTGCTGTGCCACTAACACGAGCGTTTGCAAAATCCCAAACTTTATTGTTTTGACCAGCTTTGACGTTATATGCAAGAGCTACAACAAATGCTTCAAACTGTGTCTTGATTGTTGCTTCGTTAGAAGTAGCACCTACATTTGCAACATGACGATGGTATGCTTCATGTGCGATGAATGTTTTGTTTGATGTAAGTAGATTGGAAGCATCTGCATGTTTGTTGTCTATAACATCAACATACAAGTCACTAGTAGTCCACTGTCCACCAGTTAGATTGAGAAGATGAACATTGGTTGCATAGTCAGAATCAAGAACCTTAGCAGTCTTAGTTCCAGCAGAGTTAGAAATTGTTTCACCAAACTTAAGATGTGTAACACTTGTACCAAGTGTAAGAGCTTGCATGCTGGAATCAAGTCCAAACTTCGGTTTGATGATTGAAGTTCTTAGGTTATCACCAATTAAAGAAACAAATTGAGGAATTTGAATTGGTAAAGTTTCTTCGTATACACCTGCCTTGACGTAAATTGTATGTGGATTGGACGCAGAAGGAGCGTCAGCACCTGTCTTAGCACCAATATAGTCACATGCATAGCGAAGTGAAGCAAACGCCCTAGAGATGCTTCTACCGTGGTTTGCGTCGTTACCCTCTTTAGTTACGTAATAAACAGGAGCAGTTGTGTTGTTTGTTTCCCATCTTGGTAGAAGTGGAGAACCACCAACAGTTAGAACCTGACCACTTGCAACTGCTTGTTCAGCTGCTGTTCCAGTAGATCCAGTTGGTAGTGCAATTCTGTTAATACCACCTGCAGCCTGATAAAGAAGGTCACCAGTTTCTTGTAACACCTGAGCAGCGTTACCACCCTGTGACATGTAGTTCCAGTAATTACCAGAAGCATCAAGTTCAGGAGCAGTTGTTGCACCAGTTGTATTTGATGTAATACAAACATAAGAGTTACTATTTCTATTAACAACATCACCTAGTTGGTAGATAGTTGAAGAACTCCATTGACCATTCCATTTGAAACCTTGTACAACAAGATCCCAGAATCTTGTGTTTGTTGGAACAGGATTGTAAACTGCTACACCACCTGTAGAAGAACCAGTGGTTGCTGATGAATATGTAAATTGAGTTGTAGAAACAGAAAGAACTCTATGAGTTCCATTGTATCCAGCAACTGAACAATTACTAATAACTACTTGATCACCAATTCCAAATGGAGCAGATGTTTGACCATTTGAAAAAATTGCAGTAGCGATTGTACCAGTTCCAGTAGTAGATCCAATATTGAAGGTCTCGTCAGATGTAGTTACTTTACAAGAATATGTGTTACCACCATATCTTACGACATTACCTGGTTTGTAAGTAACAGAAGGATCATACGTACCTTGAGAAAGATATCCAGTTGATATTGTTTTCCACTTTGCAGCATCAGTATTAGGTTGAACATTTTGTGAATCAGACTCAGCAATGTATGAATAACCACCATAAGTTACAATGTCACCAGTTTGATATTTGGTTGAAGAACTCCAAGTATCTTCAAAATTTAAACCTTCTGCGTAAAGTGACCAATAAGTAGTATCAAAAGTAGCAGATGATGTATGTCCCTGAGTAGCACGATATTGAGTATTACCATACTTAACAATATCATTGATAGCATACCAAGTATTAATGTTATTTCCTTGACCATCAACACCACCTTGCCAGTCTCCTCTATGTCTGACACCCTCAGTATGTATATCCCAGTTTGTGAGGTCTGAAGAATAGAATGTTGTCTCAGATGCTGATGAAGTGTGGTTGGTTGTACACACGTATGTGTTTGCACCATACTTAACAATATCATCAATGACATAAGCAGTAGATGCAGTCCATGCACCTTTCCACTTAAACTTCAATCTGCCGAGTCTAAAATCTGCCATTTTTTATAATTCCTACTTAGGTCCGTTTGTTGTGTGATCATATGATTTATTTAGTCTTGCGACTAAGTATCCATCGCTGTCAATAAAATATGTCAAGCGTCTGAAATCAAACCTGAACTGTTGATATTTATCATCAACGTCATTTGAATACTTCTTATCACCTGCATCTGCGGTAACATACTCAACTCCTTGGAGAAAATCTGTATACTCTTCTCCATCTAAACGATGAAAATCAAAGACTGCATCTTCTGTGGATCTTGCCACAGTATAATAAAGCATACCGTCCTTATCTCTTCTTAGAGCATGAACGGTAAAATCGTTTGATTGTGCAACAACTTGACTTGTTGCTGCTGTGCTTGCACTGAGATATAAACTCATGCTAGGATCCTCCAGTAAGTTCCATCCCAAATAAACTGAACGTATAATCCAGCGACATCTAATATAAATTCAGAATCAATATTTCCAAATTTATTCAAAAATTGCTGTCCACCACTTGTTGTTAGCGTAACATTATTTATAGCCCATGTCCCTTTCATGTCGCACAATTCTATCATGTCTCCTATGTGTGGAATAACTCCACCTTGTTCATAGGGCATTGTTAAAGAAAAAGCTGATGATGAGGTGTTTGCCAAATACCTAAGTCCACAAACTAATTGTTGAGTTGAACTTATTTCTTCCCATCTTGCTCTTTGGAGTTCAAATCCTCCGATGTCAGAACCATCATGAACAACAGCAGTTTTCTTTTGTGTATCAACTGTAATTTCAGCATTAGCACCAGTAAACTGAGCGTGTTCGTTGGTATTACCTTTTCTAAATTGTACTTGGGTGGTGGCCATCTACTACCTTACGCACTTTTCTCACAATATATTTATGGTTTAAATAATCCAGACCTGTGTAAATGCTGGTTGGAAGAGTTGTACCTGTACTAATGCAATACCTGAAATTGTGACATTTCCACTTCCTATGTACGGAGCACGTATGTATGCATCATCGGCACTGTTGACATTAGAGATTCTACCAGAACCTTGGTATGCATGAACACGGAGATCAATACTATCTCCTGTAATATCAATTTCAACTCTTGGTTGTTCCGCAAATGTAAGAAGTGGATCTCCCGAAGTTCCTCTGACTGCAAGGGTTCCACCTTGACTGAGAAGTTTGGAAGTTCTGCTGTCTGCTCCAACTCCTGTAAAGGAGAATAGCATTTGCTTCTCCAGAGGGTTGAAGGTAAGAGATTCCGCAGCACCAGATAATTTTCTGAGTGAACCAAATCCAACAAAATCTCTTGCTCTGACAACACTTGCATCTCCAAGAACTCTTGCTGTACCAGAACCAATGTATACTGGAGAGAAGCGATCAATAACATTTCCAAGTGTCTTGACTGTTCCTTGACCAACTTTGTCTCTTGCTCTTGTGGTTGTAGCTTGACCCAA
>MDSY01016797.1_pt1 | contig 10504 bp, 10 predicted proteins | sample 811131 | NCBI WGS metagenome assembly MDSY01 (sample SAMN05326643, study PRJNA326480) | marine metagenome | isolation source: seawater | place: Atlantic Ocean: South West | collected 2010
CAAAGAGTAAATGTGGACGAGCAATCAAAAAAGCTAGATGTTATCCTTACGGAAGAAAATTTAAGTAAAGCTATAGGAAGAAGAGGTCAAAATGTGAGACTAGCTACTAAATTATTAAATTATGAGATAAACATACTTACTGATCAAGAAGACTCGGAGAGGAGACAAATAGAATTTAAGGAAAGAACAGATAATTTAATTAAAAATCTAGAGCTTGATGAAACTTTAGGACAACTTTTAGTAGCCGAAGGTTTTTCATCTATTGACGAAATAAAAGACAGCACTGTTGAGATGCTATCAAAAATTGAGGGTATAGAAATAGAAACTGCAGAAGAATTAATTAATAGAGCCAAAGATTATCACCTTAAAGATCAGGAAGAGATATCAAAAAAAATTAAAGATTTAGGTTTAGAAAATGATTTAATTGAACATCAAGGCCTTACTCCTGGTATGCTGGTAACTTTAGGAGAGCAAAAAATATTAACTTTAAATGATTTTGCAGATTTAGCATCAGATGAATTAACTGGAAGTTTTGATATAGTTAAGGGCGAAAGAGTAAAAATAAAAGGATATTTAGAAGATTTTGCTTTATCAAGAGTTGAAGCAGACGAGCTAATAATGTCTGCGAGAAATAAAATTTACAAAGATTAAGGTATGAGCAATGGAGAAAAAAAAATTAAAATTATCAATTTCTGGCTCTTCAAAAAAAACATTCAATAGTATTGAGCAGGCCAAAAACCAATCAAAGAATTCAGTTGTCATTGGTAGAAAAACTGGCAAAGGGCCCAGAAAACACTCAAACTTTAAACAAAATAAAACTCAGATAAATTTTAAACAAGAAATTAAAGTTAATACAAAACCCTTTATAACAAATAATCAACAACCCAAATCAGATTTTGAAAAAAGAAGACTAGCAGAACAAAGAGCAACAAAAAGATTAAAAGGTGAGACAAACATCAAAGAAATTAAAAATAAATCAGTTACGAAAAAGAGAGATATCAAACTTACTTTGTCCAGAGCATTAAGTGAAGATGATATTGGTACAAGATCAAGAAGTTTAGCATCTTTAAGAAGAGCAAAATTAAAAGAGAACAGAGAACAAAATAAACAATCTTTTAGAGAGGATGTAAAACCAATAAAAAGAGAGATCAATATACCAAAAATAATCACAATTCGCGAACTTGCTAACAGGATGGCAGAACAATCGACTAATATAATTAAACATCTTTTAGGGATTGGTTTAACCGTCACAATCAACCATAGCATTGATGAAGATACAGCAGAGTATCTTGTGAAAGAATTTGGCCATACCCCTATCAAAGAAAAAAGGGCAGAGGATTTCATTAAATTAAATGAGAAAAAGGAAATTAAAAACTTAGAGGAAAGACCTCCGATTGTTACTGTAATGGGTCATGTAGATCATGGTAAAACTTCAGTATTGGATGTATTAAGAAAGTCTAATGTAATCGAAGGTGAATTCGGTGGAATTACTCAGCATATAGGTGCTTACCAAATATTAAGTAACAATAAAAAAATAACATTTATTGACACCCCAGGCCATGCAGCGTTTACTGAGATGCGAGCAAGAGGATCAAGACTAACAGATATTGTTATTTTAGTTGTGGCTGCAGATGATGGTGTTAAGCCACAAACCATAGAGTCAATTAAACACGCTAAAGCGGCTAAAGTGCCAATAGTAGTAGCAATAAATAAATGTGATTTACCAGAAGCGGATCCTAATAAAGTCAAAAATCAATTATTAGAATATGAATTAATTGCGGAAGAATTATCCGGTGACACATTAATGGTAGAAATTTCAACAAAAACTGGAATGAATATTGATAAGCTAATTGATGCGATTATTCTTCAATCAGAATTATTAGATCTTAATACTGATTACGATTGTCAGTCAAAAGGTATAGTTTTAGAATCAAAAATTGATATCGGAAGAGGACCAATAGTAAATGTAATAATTACATCAGGTACTCTAAAAAAGGGTGATTTTTTTGTTAGTGGTCTCAAATGGGGTAAAGTGAGAGCAATAGTAAATGATCAAGGCAATAATCTGAATGAGGCTAAACCTTCTACTCCAGTTGAAATTCTTGGTATAAATGGTGCTGCTAAATCTGGAGATGATTTTTTTGTATTAACAAGTGAAAAAGAGGCAAAATCTTTATGTGATACGAGAATACAGGAATTTAAAGAGGGAAAAAATCCTATTTCAATTACTAAACAAGAATTTGCATTTAAAGAAAACCAATCTGAAGAACTAAATATCATTATAAAGTCAGATGTTCATGGTTCAGCGGAAGCTATAAAAACTGCAATATCTCAAATAAAACATGATGAAGTACAACCAAAAATAATATTGTCAGATATTGGAATGATTACTGAAACCGATGTAAACTTAGCTAAAGCGTCTGATGCAATTTTAATTGCTTTTAATGTAAAACCGACTAAAGAAGCAAAGAAATCAGCAGAACAAGAAAAAATTCAAATATCAAATTTTAATATCATATATGAGGTTTTAGATTTTATTAAAAACAAAATGTCAGGTTTGCTAACCCCAGATGTAGAGGAAAAGGTAATAGGATCTGCTGAAATTTTGGAAATATTTAAAGTATCTAAAGTTGGAAAAGTCGCAGGCTCAAAAGTTATAGATGGAGAAATCACTCAAGATTCAAATGCCAGAGTCGTTAGAGATGGTACAATAGTTTTTAATGGAAAAATTAACTCAATCTTCAGAGAGAAAAATCAAACTAAACAAGTTTCTGCTGGTCTTGAATGTGGTATTACGTTAAAAGATTTTAATGACTTTCAAAAAAAAGATATCATAGAAGTTTATAACTCAAAAACGTTAGAAAGAACAATACAATGAGAAGATTAGAAAAAACTGTAACACAAAGACAATTAAGGGTTGGTGAAATGATTAAACAAGCTCTTAGTATGATATTTATTAAGGATGAAGCAAAAATTCCAAACTTAGAAACAAAAGAGATAACGGTAACAGAGGTAAGAATGAGCCAAGATTTAAAAACAGCAAAGGCTTTTGTTCTCCCATTGGGAGGAAAAAATGCAAGCAATGTAATTGAAACATTAAAAGAATTTTCATATGTAATTAGAAAAGTTTTATCAAAAAAAATAGTAATTAAATTTCTACCAAAATTACTTTTTGTTAAAGACGAGTCTTTTGATTATGCTGAAAAAATTGAAAATCTAATAAAACAAACAAATAAATAAAAGGAGAAAATGATAGACAAAAATAAAGATCTTGCAATACACAAAGATGATACTGGATCGTCAGAGGTACAAATTGCAGATTTAACAGCTAAGATTAATAATTTATCGAAACATATTAAATCGAACAAAAAGGATAGACACTCCTCAGTAGGTCTTTTAAAGGCGGTCAATAAAAGAAAGAAATTACTAGATTATCTAAAAAAAAATAAACTAGAAACATATAAACAAGTTTTATCAAAATTAAATTTAAGGAAATAAATGTTTAAAATAATAAAAAAAGAAATTGAGATATCAGGAAAAAAAATAAGTTTAGAAACAGGAAAAATTGCGAGACAAGCAGATGGAGCAATAATAGCTACATGTGGCGAAACAGTGGTGCTGGCAACAGCGGTTGGAGCAAAAAAAGTTAATCCAGATATTGATTACTTTCCTCTATCAGTAAATTATCAAGAAAAGTATTATGCAGCCGGAAAAATTCCTGGAGGATACTTTAAAAGAGAAGCAAGGCCAACTGATAGTGAGACTTTAATATCAAGATTAATTGACAGACCAATAAGACCTCTGTTTCCAGATGAATTTAAAAATGAGGTACAAGTTTTACCTACTGTAATATCTTATGATAAAGAAAATGAAGCAGATATATTATCAATAATCGCATCATCTGCTGCATTAGCAATTTCAGGTATGCCATTCCTAGGACCAGTAGGAGCATCTAGAGTTGGGTATATTAAAAATCAATATGTGCTAAATCCGTCTAAAGAACAACTTAAAGAGTCAAAACTAGACTTAGTTGTAGCAGGAACTAAAGATGCAGTTTTAATGGTAGAGTCAGAGGCTAGTGGTTTGTCTGAGGAAGAAATGTTAAATGCAGTAAAATTTGGTCATGAAGGTTTTGTTCCTGTTATTAAAATGATAGAGGAGTTAGCAAAAGAATGTAAAAAACCAGATTGGATTGTAGAAAAAAAAGATCTTTCGGAGGTTAAGAAAAAACTTCAAAATGAATTAACCAAAGATTTGAAAAAAGCATTCTCTACAAGGGATAAACAGGAAAGATCAAACATGATCTCTGAAATTACAGATAAAGCAAAAAAAATGTTTGAAGATGACGAAAATTATACAGATTTAGATATTAATTCAGAACTTAAAAATTTAGAAAAAAATATCGTAAGAACTGACATCTTGAAGAATAAAAATAGAATTGACGGTAGAGGTCTCTCAGATGTTAGGCCTATAATGTGTGAGGTTGGTATCCTGCCAAGAGTACATGGCTCAGCTCTTTTTACAAGGGGAGAGACACAAGCAATTGTTACAACTACCCTTGGAACATCTGATGATGAGCAAAAAATTGAAAGTTTAGATGGATTGCAAAAAGAGAGATTTATGCTTCATTATAACTTTCCACCTTATTCAGTTGGTGAAACTGGAAGAATTGGAACAGGTAGAAGAGAAATTGGACACGGGAAACTAGCGTGGAGAGCAATAAACTCTTCTTTACCTCCAAAAGAAAACTTCCCATACACTTTTAGAATTGTATCAGAAATAACAGAGTCTAATGGATCATCTTCAATGGCAACAGTATGTGGTTCATCGCTTGCATTAATGGACGCTGGTGTACCTATAAAAGAACCTGTTGCAGGAATAGCAATGGGATTAATTAAAGAAGGTGATGATTTTAGTGTTTTATCAGATATCTTAGGTGATGAAGATCATTTAGGTGATATGGATTTTAAAGTGGCCGGAACAAAAGATGGAATTACTTCACTTCAAATGGATATTAAAATTACAGGTATAACTTTTGAAATAATGGAACAAGCTCTAAACCAAGCTAAAGATGGAAGAATTCATATTCTCGCAGAAATGAATAAAGCTCTGTCTAAATCTAGAGATGATGTGGGAAAACATACTCCGAAAATGGAAAAAATAAGTGTAGACAAAAAAGATATAGCAACAGTTATTGGTAAGGGAGGAGCAACTATTAGAGAAATAGTTGAAAAATCCGGGGCCAAGGTTGATGTTAATGATGACGGAGAAGTTACAGTGGCTGCACCTGATGAAGACTCAAGAAATAAAGCAATGCAAATGATAAAAGACTTAACAGCAAAAGCAGAGCTAAATAAAATTTATAATGGTAAAGTAATGAAGATAATGGAGTTCGGAGCGTTCGTAAACTTTTTAGGGAAACAGGATGGACTAGTCCATATTTCTGAGCTTGCAGATAAACGAGTTGCAAAAGTAACTGATGTTGTTAAAGAGGGTGACGAAGTTAAAGTTAAAGTCATAGGATTTGACAGAGGAAAAGTAAAACTTTCAATTAAACAAGCTGCTTTATAGTAAGACTATATGCAAAATCAGGAAATTATAAAAATAATTGAAAATTTAAAAGGTAGAAGAAGTTACGAGCAAAAAAAGGCAGCTAAATTAGGTTTTTCATCTCTTTACGAATACTTTGAAGATAAAGTATTAAAAAAAAAACTGGCAGAGGAATTTAAAACTAAAGAGTTAGACGAAACTTCAAAAGCCGAAAAAGTAGTGAGAAAAAAGAGAAAAAGTTGTACTTGTTGCTAAAGTAGGTTTATTTTTTACTCAATTCTTTTTATTTGTTTTTTTTCTTTTTTTAAACGTCTTTTTTCTTTAAGCGAATGTTTAGGTTTTTTCATTACACTTGAATCTTTAAATGATTTTCCGCTATATCTTTTCGACATTACTAAGTAATATTTTTAGGATTAGGCATACCCACTTTATTATATCCAGCATCCACATAGTGAATTTCACCTGTTACCCCACCAGCCATATCACTTAATAAATATAGCGCAGAATTTCCAACATCTATGTTATCTACATTTCTTTTTAAAAAGGAATGATCTTCATTCCATTTATACAAAAATTTTGCATCTCCTATTGCTGAAGCTGCAAGTGTTTTTATTGGTCCTGCACTTATTGCATTTACTCTTATTCCTTTTGATCCTAGGTCTCTAGCTAAATATTTAACACTTGCCTCTAAAGCTGCTTTGCATACACCCATTACGTTATAGTTAGGAATGGCCCTATTTGCCTCATAACTTAGCGTTATCATACTTCCATTTTCTTTCATTACTTTAGAAGCCTCTTTTGCAACTTCAGTAAATGAAAAACAGGAAATTAACATGCTTCTTAAAAAATTTTCACGTGTCGTATTTAAATATTCTCCTGATAATTCTGATTTATCTGAAAATGCAATTGCGTGAACTACAAAATCAATTTCTCCCCATTTGGATTTAATATCTTCAAACAATTTTATTACTTCTTCTTTTTTCTCAACATCACAACTAAAAGTTATGTTTGAATTTAATTTTTCAGCTAATGGAATAACTCTTTTTTTTAAAGCGTCTCCAAGATAGGTAAATGCTAATTCAGCCCCAGCCTCTGAGAGTTTTTGAGCAATTCCCCAAGCTATTGATCTCTCATTAGCTACCCCCATAATAAGACCTTTTTTACTTTTCATTAAACTCATAAATTAAACTTTCTCAAAAACTAAAGTCGCATTAGTACCACCAAAACCAAAACTATTAGACATAACTGAATTTAGTGAAAAATCTTTTTCTAATGCTGTAACGATAGGGTATTTTTTTGCCTCATCATCCATATCTGTAATATTTGCTGAAGCTGCTATAAAATTATTTTTCATCATAATTAAACTATAAATAGCTTCATGCACTGATGTTGCACCGAGCGAGTGACCAGCAAGAGACTTAGTTGAGCTTATTTTTGGTTTATAATCTTTAAAAACCTCCCCTACTGCTTTTAATTCTGTTATATCTCCAACAGGGGTTGATGTACCATGTGTATTTATGTAATCTATTTTATTTTTTGCAGTGCTTAAAGCCATTTGCATGCATCTTACCGCTCCCTCTCCAGAAGGAGCAACCATATCATATCCATCTGATGTTGCACCATAACCTGTAATTTCGGCGTAGATTTTAGCGCCTCTCGCCTTAGCGTGCTCAAATTCTTCTAAAACTAAAACACCTCCTCCACCAGAGATTACAAATCCATCTCTTGTTTTATCGTAAGGTCTTGAAGCTTTTTCAGGTGTATCGTTGTATTTAGACGAAAGTGCTGTCATGGCGTCAAACATTGCTGTCATTGCAAAATGAACCTCATCACTCCCTCCTGCAAAAATTATATTTTGTTTACCTAATTGAATTAATTCCATTGCATTTCCAATACAGTGTCCACTAGTTGCACAAGCGGAGCTAATTGTATAATTAACTCCCTTAATTTTAAATGGTACAGCTAATGTTGCTGAAGCTGTACTCGACATTGTTCTTGGAACAACGAAAGGACCCATTCTTTTAGGACTTTTCTCTCTCGTTTTATCTGCCGCTAAAATAACATTCTCAATAGATGGACCTCCAGACCCCATAATCATACCTGTAGATATATTGCTAACCTCCTTTTCCTCCAAGCCCGAGTCTTTAACTGCTTCAGCCATAGAAATATAATTGTAAGCTGAACCAGGTCCCATAAATCGTATAAACTTTCTGTCAACATAATCTTCAAGTTTTATGTTTGGTTTTCCGTGTATATTACTTTTTAAATTATATTCTTTATATTCCTCAGAAAAAGTTATTCCTGACTTTGAATTGATTAAAGAATTATAGACTTCCTTCTGATTATTACCTAAACACGATACTACACCAATCCCTGTAATCACTACTCTTTTCATTATTTGAATAACCCTACTTTTAGATTTTCCGCACTATAAATTTTTTTTCCATCCGCTAATAAAATTCCGTTTGCAAGACCTACTGTTGTTCCCTCTTTTACAAGTATTCTTTTCATATTAATTTGATAAAAAGCAGTTTTACAATCTTTAAGAACCTCTCCTGTAAATTTTACATTATTAACTCCCAATGCTCTTCCTCTCCCAGGGTTTCCTAGCCAGCCTAAGTAAAAACCTACCAGTTGCCACATTGCATCTAGACCTAAACACCCAGGCATCACTGGATCCTCTTTAAAATGACAATCAAAAAACCAAAGTTCATTTTTAATATCTAATTCGGCTTTAATAATACCTTTATTAAATTCTCCACTATTTTCGCTAATTTCTGTAATTCTGTCAAACATCAGCATTGGTGGTGAGGGTAATTTCGCATTTCCAGGGCCAAAAAGCTTGCCATTAGCGCAGTTAATTAACTCTTCGTAATTAAAGGAATTTTTTTTCATTTACTGAATATCTTAGTACTTGATTATGGCATAATTTAATATAAATTTTTACAATAAAGTAAATTAAAATGAAAAATTATCCTAATTTTGTTACAAAATTAAGAAATTCTGGTTTAAGACCTACAAAACAAAGAATAAAAATTTGTGAAGTCTTATTTGAGCCAGATGAAACTTTTCATTTTTCTATAAATGAGCTTTACCAATTAATAAAAAAAAAAACTAACGAAAAAATATCCTTAGCTACAATTTATAATACTGTTCATGCTTTTTTAAAAAAAGGTTATATCAAGCAAATTGCGGTAAATTCGGAACAAAGTTATTATGATACAAATGTTTCTGAACATCATCACTTTTATGACGAAGATAAAGATGAATTAATTGATATACACGATAGCGATGTTGAGCCAGTTAAAATAAATAAAAAAATTCCTGGAAAAAAGATAAAATCCATAGAAGTTTTAGTAAAGGTTCAAAATTCTTAAAAAATTTAATCTAGCTACATTTGCCGCAAGCCTATTGATTATTACTTTAGAATTGTTATAATGTATCTATGAGTAGTGAAATCGTAAAAGAAATTTCAAAATGTCCTTTTACTGGAGGCGGAACTCCTCCTAAGCACCCAACAGGAAAAGGTACTTCAAATAGAGATTGGTGGCCTAATAATCTAAATTTAAAAATTTTAAGCCAACATTCAAACTTAGTTAATCCAATGGATAGTAAGTTTAGTTATGCTAAAGCATTTAAAAAATTAAATTACAAAAAATTAAAAAAGGATTTATTAAAATTAATGACAGACTCACAAGATTGGTGGCCTGCAGATTATGGACATTATGGTCCTTTATTTATAAGGTTAGCTTGGCACGCAGCAGGAACCTACAGAACAGCAGATGGTAGAGGCGGCGCGGGAACAGGCAATCAAAGATTTGCACCTTTAAATAGTTGGCCAGACAATGTTAATCTAGATAAAGCCAGATTATTATTGTGGCCTATTAAGAAAAAATACGGAAATAAAATTTCTTGGGCGGACTTATTTATATTAGTTGGGAATGTTGCTTTAGACTCTATGGGTTTTAAAACTTTTGGGTTTGGCGCAGGTAGAGAGGACATTTGGGAACCTGAAGAGGACATCTATTGGGGATCTGAGAAAGAATGGCTTGGAGTTAATAGATATAGCGGGAAAAGAGATCTAGAACAACCTCTTGGAGCTTCTCATATGGGTTTAATATACGTTAATCCACAAGGACCAGACGCTAACCCAGATCCTTTATTAGCCGCTTATGATATAAGAGAAACTTTTGGAAGAATGGCAATGAATGATTACGAGACGGCAGCACTAGTGGCTGGTGGTCATACTTTCGGAAAGTCTCATGGTGCTGCACCAGAGTCTCATAAAGGTCCTGAGCCTGAAGGATCAAAAATCCATGAACAATCAACTGGTTGGAATAGTAATTACAAAAGTGGCAAGGGAATTGATACCATAAGCAGTGGAATAGAAGGTGCTTGGACACAAAATCCAATCAAGTGGGATATGGGGTATTTAGATTGTCTGTACGGGCATGACTGGGAACTAACAAAAAGTCCTGCAGGAGCACATCAGTGGACACCTAAGAAAAATGGCCAACATATTAAAATGGTTCCAGATGCTCATGATAAAAACAAAATGCATCCTCCAATGATGCAAACTACAGATATTTCTTTAAAAGTAGATCCTAGCTATGGTCCAATTACAAAACATTTCCATAAAAACCCCAAAGAATTTCATGATGCTTTTGCAAGAGCATGGTTTAAATTAACTCACAGAGACATGGGTCCAAAAGTTTGCTATTTAGGACCAGATGTCCCAAAAGAAGATTTAATTTGGCAAGATCCTGTTCCAAAGCAAAAATATAAATTAAATACTAAAGATATAAATTTTCTTAAAAACAAAATTTTAAAATCAGGATTGTCAATTTCTCAACTAGTATCAACGGCATGGGCCTCAGCATCGACTTTTAGAGGCTCAGATAAAAGAGGTGGAGCAAATGGTGCCAGAATAAGACTGCAGCCACAAAAAGATTGG
>MDSY01151943.1_pt1 | contig 10504 bp, 11 predicted proteins | sample 811131 | NCBI WGS metagenome assembly MDSY01 (sample SAMN05326643, study PRJNA326480) | marine metagenome | isolation source: seawater | place: Atlantic Ocean: South West | collected 2010
GCTCAATCGCGGTTGCGACGCCCGCCGCGACGGCGCTGACGTCGGCGCCCGGCGCTAAGCGCAAACACGCCACGTCCGGTTCCGCTCCGCCCGCCGCGATGGCGTGCGCCTGCATGGATTCCGCAACGGATGCGCCGTTCGTTTGACCCACTTCAATGATGGCGTACAGCTTCGGAGCCCTCACACCAGGCAGCTGCGCCGCGTCGGAAAGGCTCCAGTACTTTTGGTATTCCCGCGCCAGCGCGAGCTCGGAAGGATGATGTGCCCCCAGAAGCGTGTACCCTCGATCGACCGCCGCAACGTAGGTGTTCGCGTCGTCGCTACCCCCGGTCCACCCGCGAAGGCTCAGCGCGAGCGCGCTGGTTTCCAAAGAACCCAGCTTCACGATGTCGTAATCGGGAAGCTCGGGCACGTCGTCGTCCACCGCCGACGATATCGTCATCGATGCCATTTTTTTTATATGGGCGCCGACGAAACGTGCGTACTTCCGCTGCTGGGCAGCACCGAGAGACCCTCTTCGGCGGGATGTACGCGGCGACGAGCCGAACCCAGTATGAGTCGCTGCGTGAACGAGACGCGCAGCCATCGCGCGCTCGGGAATGGAGGGAGGACGCCAGAGACAACAACCCTAAACCCCGAAACGAAATTAGACTATACTTGAAGGTATATATTTACAGAAGGCACCAGTTCTGTTGCCAAAACAATGCGCACGGTGTTGGCGTTGGTGGTGTTGTCCGTGGTGTGGTGCGGGGTGGTGGGTGATTCCGCGTGGACAGCTGGTGAGATGCTAGCTCTGTGCGACGGGATGGATGAGGGTTTGCCCTGTGAGAAGTTCATCGACCCGCGCAGTTACATCCCGTGCGCGGATGCGCGATGTCACAAACCCGGGGAAGAGTTCGGTTCGCAAAACGCATGCGGACGACCCCGGCCCGCACAGAACGAGATACCCACCCCGGAGTGGACAGAGGCGAGCTTAGACAAGTTCAGGAAGAAGGGAACAGGGAAGAAAGGCACGGGGGGCAGAAATAGAAAGAAACACGGGGAGTTGTAGTATAAGAGCTTAGCAAGTCGACACACATCTCATCAGTCTTCACAGTCAGTCAAACTCGAGCCGCGGTTTACCGTTTGACCAAGTCAGCGAGTTTTCTCGACGCGAGTGCCCAACCCAGCGTCACTTCGCGTGGCACGCGTGAACCTCGAGTTTCGGGTTCGCACGCGTTGTTCCGATGAGCGCCGTCGGGGGCGACGAGTCCGTGGAGGAGTACGAGGAGGTTGACGCGCTTGAGGATAGCGACGATGACTTTGCGTACGAAGAGGTTGATATCGATGACTTGGAGGACGATGATTTGCTCGCGGGGGAGGATGAGGACCTGGAAACCGCGCTACGATCACTTCAGGGTTTAGGCGTCCCGTTGGTCGGGGGGAACACCACCACGAAACTCGAACCTAACGCGGGAGAGGTTTCGAAAAGACCGGAGGTGCGTACCGCGAGGTGCATCAACACAAGACGCAGATGACACTCCAAATGGCAAAGTGTTCCCAATTTAGACACACCCGACAACTCGACCACTTTTCGGACTCAACCCGCACCCCTCCCGCGATCGAACCCATCTACAACACTTTTTGGGATACTGCGTCTTGTAACCAAACGCCGCGGAGCGATACACCACTCGTAAGTACACGACGTACTCGCACGTAACTCAGCGCACTCTCTTGACCCTCAATGACCCACCATTCATTTCCCTCATCAATCCCACGAAAAAAAAACAAAAAACCAGGGGATGGATGACTTCGTGCGCAACTTCATGGTGCGCATGGGCTTGACCGCGACTTTAGAAAAATTCGAAACCGAGTGGTACGAGCTAGATGCTACGGGCAAGCTGAACAAGGAAGACATGGGTGCGGTGCCTGATGTGTACAACTACAACCAGGAGTTGAACGATCAGTGCGTTGCGTTGCGCCGCGAACTGCACGTGCAGAAAAGCGTCGTGGCGAAAGCCACGTCGACGTGGGACAAGTTCCGGAAGGAGCGTGATGTGCACCGGATGCACCACAAGCGGATCGGACAAGAGAAGAACAAGCTTCTTGGGGATATAAAAAATTTGCGGAAACACTACGCGCAATACGAACCCGCGATTAAGGAGCTGAAGCGCAAGTACGAGTTGGCGATGAAGGAGAAGATGTTAGTGCGGATCGAGCGAGACCGACTCTTACAGAAACTGGAAGCGGTTGAGCACGAACAAGCCAAGAAAGAGAAGGAAGAAGCAAAGAAAGAGAAAAAGCTTGAGAAGCAAAGGGAAACGCTCGCGGCGGCGGAAAAAGCTCGGGAAGAGCAAGCGCAACAAGCGCTGGACGCGGCGCAAAGAGCGGCGGCGACGCGATCGGAGCGGAACAACGGGGTTTCCGAACAAAGGGAAAGAGCCCCTTCCGCACAACGCGCGGCGCATTCCTCCCCTTTATCGGATGCCGGTCGGGATGAGCAAAGCTCACCTGAATCAGATCAACCCCCCGAACCCGTCCCCGTGGAGAACTTCAAGCTCGCCAAAACCTTCAAAGGGCACCTGATGAGCGTCTCGAACATCGCGCTTCACCCCAAAAAGTCAATCCTCGCCACCGCGAGCGACGACGCGACTTGGAAGATGTGGGACCTGCCCGGGGGTAACTTGATCATGTCCGGGGACGGGCACAAGGACTGGGTCGCGGGGGTCAACTTCCACCCCGAAGGCACCCACCTGGCATCCGCGTCCGGTGACTGCACCGTCAAGATTTGGGACTTCGCGCAGAAAAGGTGCACGGTGACTTTAACGGAACACACCGCGGCGGTTTGGAACGCGGCGTTCCACGACACCGGTGACTATTTAGCCTCCTGTTCCCTGGATCACAGCGTACGCCTTTGGGACCTGCACACCGCAAAGTGCAGGTTAGCGTTCAGAGGGCACGTCGATTCCGTCAACGAAGTCGTGTGGCAGCCCACTACGAACAACTTCGCCACGGGATCGAGTGATAAAACGGTTTCGTTATGGGACATGCGAACAGGGCTGTGTGCGCAGACGCTTTATGGCCACTTGAACAGTGTGAACCACCTCACGTTCAACACGCAAGGTGACTTCATTGCGAGCTGCGACGCGGACGGCCTGGTAAAACTTTGGGACGTGCGTATGGTCGCGGAAATGCTCTCCGTTGATTGCGGCCCACACCCCGCGAACAAAGTTTCGTTCGACAAAGCCGGCGAAACCGCGGCGTGCGCGAGCGACGACGGAACCGTGAAGTGCTTCGCCTCGCACGACGGCGAGCTTCTGGCGGAGCTGAAAGGACACGAAGACGCGGTACAAGGTGTGCTGTTCGATCCGAACGGGGTTTTTTTAGTGTCGTGCTCCTCGGATCACACGTTTCGGCTGTGGAGTTGACGCGGGTGTTAAAAGGAGTTACCTTGAAGGTATTTTATTTCAAAGAGATGGAATCAATTTTTTTGTGTTCTCGTTCCCGTTACTTTTCCGTGGTTTCCCCCTCCTTGGCGCTTTCGGGCCCTTCCTTGCCCTGCTTCTTGGGCCTGAGCTGATCAAGCAGCTTCATGTCCAGTTCCTTTTCCTTTTCTTTGTTCTGTTGTTTGTTCGCGATCAACGCGTGCAGCGCGACGACGGAGCGAATCAAGGACGCGAGGTACATCACGAGCATCATGTCGTTCGTCTTCACCGCGAACGCCTTGACGTGCGCTTCTAAATTCAGGTTCGGTAACAGGTTGAACACGTCCTGAAGGTGGCATAAAATTTCGTGGTTCAAAGGCAACGTACCGTCAACCACGTGCTCCATGTACCGCTTGACTTCCTTCAGACGTTTTTCCAAGCCCTTCAGAGATTGCATCTTCTCTCCAACCTGAGTCGCCAACGTGCTCACGGTGTTGTCCTTGACGTCCCTGAGTAGGTGCTCCACCCCAATTTCCTCCGCTTCGAACGCCTCAATTGAGCTCGGCAAGTGTACGAACGTCTTCTCTTCCTTCTGCGTGCCGTCATCCCTGATTTCGTTCTCGCACAGGTACGCGCTGGTTGGGATGCCGATTTGTTCAGGCCGAACGTCCACGATGCAAAACACGGGGCTCATGCAGTACTCGGCGAACAACGCGTGGATGTCAAGATCAGCCGTGCGGATCTTGGGGCCCGTGCTGTACCAACCCACGATCTTCTCCTTGGCTATGGGGGTGAAGAGTTATTAAAAAATGAATAAGTGGTGAGTCAAGGGGTTGCGCAAAGACAAGCACGTACTCTGGAAACTAAAAAAGAAGAGCCACCCAAACACCAGTCGTTTGGTTTGAAACGGATCTGTGATCTGAGGAGCATCTATGGTGTGGTGGCCTCGGTCTCGTGTCGCTCGTACCGTTGATCCTGCGGAACATGCCGCACATCTTCTCCAGGTAGCTGTGGTCCAGGAACCAGATGGAATGGTCGTTCTCGTCCTCCTCGAAGGGCACTGCGGTGGGGCGGGGAGGTGTGAGCCGACGGATTTGGGGACCGCAACCTCAGATCTGGCGAACGAAAAACGAACGTGTCTGGGTCTGTTGGGTTTGACGAAGAAACGTCTGGGTTTGAACATCAAGCATCGATTCAGAGTAAGGACGCACCTGCGAACGAGCTGGTCACATCCAGGCGGCCCTTGCGGTGCTCGCCTAGGAGCACGCCCAACACGCGCTTGTCCTCGGAGTCATCCTGTTTTTTTGTGAAGAGGCGACGTCAGGATCTGGGGGTGTGTGTGCGTGGGAGTCGGGTTGTGCGGAGAAGCGTTGATACGATGTCACACCCCGTGTGCTTGCTCGCGTGTTTCAGAACCCCACGTACCTCTTCCACGCGTCTGAAGTGGTCCACTACTGAGAGTAACACCAGGGGGTGCACCACGACTTCTTCGTACGGCGACGACCCCACCGTGTTCAGCTTTGTCGTTTCCGCCATCGGTTTCGATCTGTGTGACTGACTAACCGATGGGCTTACTCAAGCACTCGCACGTCGCGTGCAGTGACCTCTACGCCGTTCCCGGTGAAGCGTCGGCAACTCAATCGCGCGCTTCGCGTTGTGGCACGAGTGAACGCGCGTCAGAGTGGGTTTCGCCTGTCGAGCTGACATCGAAAGGCGAACGGAAAAATCAAAATCAACGCTTGAAAGGCACGTTGACCGCGGGTGTGATATACACCATGTCAAACGTTGCGATCAACTCTCTTGACCCACTTTTTACCTTTCAAGCTCTGGAAAATGGAAGCATCGTCGGCGGCGCGGCAAGGAATCGGGCGAAATGCATCAGGCACTCGTTTCATCAGGCACTCGCCGACGCGCGCCCACGCGCAGTCGCGAGGACCCACTTTGAACCCACGGCGGAGACCCTAACGTAGGGATTCGAACACGCGCGATGGGTGTTCCCGCCTTCTACCGGTGGCTCAGCGAGAAGTACCCGCTCATCATTAAAGACGTGATTGAGGACGAAGCCTTCGAAACCGATGGGACGCCGTGCCCGGTGGACACCGCGGCGCCCAACCCCAACGGCCAGGAGTTCGACAACCTGTATTTAGACATGAATGGCATCATCCACCCGTGCTTTCACCCCGAGGATAGGGTACGTTGTGGTTATGGTTCAGGGTTTTCAATACGAACACGTCGAGTTTCAATCGGTGCCACCTTTGCCCTTTTCTTTTTTCATTGATTGCGTGATTCAACGCGACGCCGACGTCTTTACTGACATCTTCCCCTCTGTCTTCAACCCACAACTGCCACAGCCCGCCCCCACCACGGAGGAGGAGGTTTTCCAGTGCATTTTCGACTACATCGACCGTTTGTTCGCGATGGTCCGGCCGCGGAAACTGTTGTACATGGCCATCGACGGCGTCGCGCCACGCGCAAAGATGAACCAGCAACGATCGCGACGGTTCCGAGCGGCGCAAGAGGCGCAGGAGAAGGATGAAGAGGAACAGAAGCTACGGGAAAATTTGAGAAAAGAAGGCATTAAAGTCCCGGACAAGGTTAAATCCGAAGCCTTTGATTCGAACGTCATCACACCAGGCACGCCGTTCATGGGCCGCTTGAGCGCCGCTTTGCAATACTACGTGCATTTGCGTCTCAACACCGATCCGGGGTGGCGCGGGGTGAAGGTTATCATGTCCGATGCGAGTGTGCCGGGTGAGGGGGAACATAAAGCCATGCACTACATCCGGCAACAACGCGGGAAACCAGGGTTTGACCCCAACACACGACATGTGGTGTACGGCCTAGATGCGGATCTCATTATGTTAGCGCTTGCGACGCACGAACCAAACTTTTGGATCTTGCGTGAAGTCGTGTTTCAAGCCAACAAAGAGCCGGACGTGCCGAGCGCAAGGGATCAAATCCTAGGAACAGGTGGCCCTCAAAAGCCAATGATCGCACGTAAGCCGTACCAGCTGTTATCCGTAGCGGTGTTACGCGAGTACCTCGCATTAGATTTACAACCCGTGACCGTGGGCGGCCACCGCGTGGAGCTTCCGTTCCCGTTGGACCACGAACGCTTGTACGACGATTGGGTGTTTTGCTGTTTCTTCGTGGGGAACGATTTCCTGCCTCACTCGCCCACGTTGGAAATTCGTGAAGGCGCGATCGACTTGATCATGACCATTTACAGGCAGGAGCTTCCTAATTTAGGCGGATACATCTGCGAAAACGGCCAGCCGCACCTCGCGAGAGTGGAGCAATTTGTTAAAGCCGTGTCCGCGCATGAAGAGGCTATTTTCCAAAAGCGCGCGCGCACGGAACAACGACAACGTCAACGAAGGCAGCGGGACAAAACCATGGGAAAGCAGCCGTGTCGTGATTTTTCGCTAGGAAGGTGCACGCGAGGCGAGGGATGTCGGTTTTCGCACGAAACAAACGCGGGGAAGCGCATGGGCGGGTCAATCAACGCGTCCGACCGAGCGCCGGGTCAAGCACCGGACCAGCTCGCGGGGCTTCAACCCGTCGGCAGAGGCAGAGGTCCTCCGCCCCCCGCCCCGCCCACTGCGAAGCCGCCCGGCACCGCCCTCGCCGCAGGCAAGGCTGCGAACCAAAGCGCCGCGGACTTGTTACGCGCGAAACTTTTAGGGAAAAGCGGAGGCGCGAAGCGCGCCGCGGAACCCGTCGCGGCACCTTCGTCGAAGAAATCGAAAACAGACGCTCCGGTTGAAAACGCGTCTGATTTTTGGAACCAGCTCGCCGCGACGCCTGAAGCGAAAGAGGATGAGAAAGAACCAGCCGATACCCCTATTGCTGCGGACGACTTTAAGAAGAAACTCGAGACGTTGTTAAAAGAGAAGGGCGACAAGATTGACGAGATGGACGCGGATCCCGTGCGTTTAGGCGAACAAGGCTGGAAAGGACGGTACTACGCGTCGAAGATGGGCGCGACGAACACGACCGGGGATAAGATAGTCAGAGGTATGGTCGAGGAGTACGTCCGAGGGTTGATATGGGTCTGTCGTTACTATTACGAGGGGTGCGTTTCCTGGAACTGGTACTACCCGTACCACTATGCGCCGTTCGCGACGGACCTCGTAAATTTAGAATCCATCAATAAGGAATTCTCCGAAGGCGAACCGTTCCGGCCGTTTGAGCAGTTGATGGGTGTGTTACCCGCGGCATCGTCGCACGCGCTTCCGCCTGCGTTCCACCCGCTTATGTCCGACCCTAACTCACCGATAATCGACTTTTACCCGGAAAAATTCGACCTGGATATGAATGGGAAACGATTTACTTGGCAAGCCGTGGCGTTACTGCCTTGGATCGACGAAAAAAGGTTGCTGCAAGAAACGCGAGGACTGGACAGTACCCTAACAAAAGAAGAGAAGCGCCGCAACTCGATTAATTTAGAAACCCTGCTGTGCCACGTCTCGCACCCGCTTTCGCGGGAGATCTACGCGTTAGAAGATGAAGTTGGTGACGGTAACAGACAGTCGAAAAGTAATTTCATGACCGCGGCGGCGAGCGGCGCGATGAACGGCGAGATGATTTTGGTGGACGGCGAAACGTGCCCGACGAAACTGCCAACGTGCATGAAAACAATGCCTGATATTCTGAACAACCAAGTGTTGGCAGTGGCGTACAAACTACCAAAGCCCCTGGAGCGGTTCGTCCCGCCGATTTTGATGCCTGGTGCGCGTGTGCCGGACCCGGTCGTGTCCGAGCGCGACCTCCCGCCGGCGCCGAAGCTGTGGCACGTGGACCAGCCCCGTGGGCCTCACGGCGCGCGGGAATTTCAACACCCGTCGAGGCAAAACGCGTACCCCATGGGCGTCCCGCGACAAAATGGCGCGCCGCCTGGTGCGCACTCGCTGTTGCAGCAAAGCGTGCAGGCGGGCGGCGCAGGGGGGGTGATGCACTACGGCCCGCCCCCCGGTCACTACCCGCCTCCGCCGAACGCTGGATACCAGAACCAAGGGCATTACCCGCCGCATCCGGGCGCGCCCATGATGATGGGGGGGAGGGGGGGGTTTATGCCCATGCCCGGCGCGTACCCCCCTCCTCCGGGAGGCGGGCGGGGACTGCCTGAGCCGCCGGGCGGCAGAGGTGGAGCTGGTAGAGGGAACCGAGGCGGGAACAGTTTCGCGGCGCTCAACAATTTGCCGCCGGCGAAACCCATGCCGCCGCGACGGTGATTTGATTGGATTCTAACGTGTATACTACATAGACATACTGCTACACATCGACATACTACCTCATACATCTCGTCACCTTCTTCTGTTGCTTCTGCTCGCGGTGACTAGTTCCGCGAGCAGTTTCACGCGTTCCGCTCTGCACACGGAGACTATGTCGACCAAATCGACGACCCGCTGACTTGCTTTTCGCCGGGCGTGGTCAACCGCGACTCCTGTGTTTTCCGCGCCACGCGTTCCCACGTCTCTTTCGCCAGCGATTAAAATGCTATCAATGAGTTCCCGTGTGTCCGTGTTGAACACGGGGGGCATCTCCGCCAGCACAGGGAGCAAGTGCTCCGCGCCGTCCCGCGCAACCTGCTCCGTCAAACTCTCGAGGAGCTCGAGATCCTCCTTCGCCTGCGCCTCGCTGGCGTCCAAAATGTCCGTCACCATGCGCTTGCACTCCTCGAAGCTCACGGTTTCGCCCTTGGCGAGACACGAGGTGATTGTGGCTTTGATTTCCTGGGAATCATGCGGCGAACGAGGCGAAGACGAACGAGGACTCAACCCCGAAGGCTTCGCCACAGCCTGCATCGTGCGCGCGAGGAGTGATTGCAATTGTTGGTTACTATCATGGCTTCTCCCAAAACTAAACTCGGGACTTTCAAACCCGCCCGCGCGATCATGGCAGCGGTTGTGGCTGCTCCTGCGCCTTTGAGCGCGGATGACGCGCGCGCATTGCTCCAGCCCCCTCCTGTTGATTATACCCAGATTTATGCCTCGCTCACGCCGAGGGACTCCCTGCCTTTGCTCGCGGTGAGCGGCGTGACGGGCAAGGCTTTCTGGATCGGCAGTCTTCCGCAGCCCCCGGATGAGGAGGAGGAGACGGACGACGAGGAGACGGGCGAGGAGAGCGAGGAGGAACACGAACACGAGACGGACGCAGCTGCGATAAAGGTACGTGTGATATGCATTCTCACGCACGAGATGGCAAAGGCCATTGAGAGAGGAGACACGCGAGAAACCCTGTCATCGGCAGATCTGACTTTTGTGCGACATCGAAGGGCGGAAGTTTTCATCGTTATGAATGGTTTTTTTATGAATGGTTTTTTTACGCACACGCTACGGGCGAGAGTATCGCTGCGAAGAGTATCACATCCTGACTCCCAATAACCCTAAACCCTAAACCCTCAACCCTAACCCTAACCCCCCCCTCCCCCCCTGGAACAGGACTACAACATCGCCAAGATCCGGGAGGAGCGCCGGGAGGAGTCCACTGCCATGTACGCAATGTGGAAGTCCGATCCCGCGCGGTGGTTGATCAAATCGAAAATCGTGTGGTCCACGCGGCACGAGTCGAAAAGGGCGCCGAGCCGCTCGGCGGTGCCCAACATTCAGAAGCAAATCGCGGCTGGGTCGCATTTAGGCAAGTCAGGCTGCCGTAGTTCGCAAAACTCGAAGCGTGCGGGCGTTGGTGGCAGCAAATCCGCTGGGATACCCGGGCGATCGACGGTGTCCCTGAAAGCGCTTATTCAAGCCGGGTTGTTACAAGTCGGCCCCGAATCGCTTTGGATATCGTACTTGAACCAGACCTGGTCCGGCGCGTTAGACTCTGAAGGCGCTATTACGTTCAACGACCAGGTATTCTACTCCCCATCCGCGTGGGCGATCCACTGCAAGCGATTAGCCAATCCCGGAAAAAAAGCAGATGACGGGTGGAAATCGGTGCGGTCCAAAAACGAACAAGGGCCCACGCTGCACGACGTGAAGCTTAAGTTTCTCAGCGGGCTGGGGGGTGACACGAGTAATGGGTCAGGAAATCCAGATGAACCCGCTACTGAAACCCCGGGAAGCGACCGGAAACGAAAAACAGGGCTGGTCTCCGAC
>MDSY01019727.1_pt1 | contig 10503 bp, 10 predicted proteins | sample 811131 | NCBI WGS metagenome assembly MDSY01 (sample SAMN05326643, study PRJNA326480) | marine metagenome | isolation source: seawater | place: Atlantic Ocean: South West | collected 2010
CAAGATTAAGGCAGCGACAATCCACCAGCCAAATGCCAGTGGCCACCAATCAGGCTCTACGGGCAGTCGAATATCTCTGAGCTGTGCTAACGGGTCGTTATTCATTCATACCCAACTTAAATGATCCCAGTTAGGGTCTTCGGTGCTCAATGCAAGATATGTCATTGACTCATGTCGACATAAGTCTTTCAGCACTTGGCAGCGCTCTGCGAAGTCAGCTGAATATTTTGCGCGCAGATTCTCCTTGCCGGAGTAAAACTGTAACCGCTGGTTACCGTCGGTAATCACATAATTGTCTGCTGGCGGTAACTCTTTATCTAACGGATCTTGAATGTGCAGAGCGACCACTTGATTGTTGCGTGCCAGTTTTTTGATTTGCTCTGACCAACTCGTAAGGTCGCCACTAAAATCGCTGATGACAAAAATTTTATAGTTGCTTTGGGTCAGTCTTCTTAACTGCTCTAGGCCAGTAAATTTGCTGGTTTGCGTATCAAGCCTGGGTGATCTTTTTAACGCTTGGTTAGCAACGGCCACTTGGGCGAGCAACCTGCCTATTGCTCGGCTGGTGCGAAAAGGTCGGTAGAGAGCTTGCAAGTCGTTACTTATAACAATCCCGCCGACCCGGTCACCAGCGGCGAACGTTTGCCAAGCGATGCGTCCGGCTAGTTCTGCCGCAGCCACAGACTTAAGTCGTTGCTTAGAGCCGAAGAACATGTGTTGGCTCTGGTCGACAAAGAGTAGTGCTGGACGCTCTCTTTCCTCGCGAAAGAGTTTGGTATGTGGTTTGTTTTTGCGTGCGGTGACGCGCCAGTCAATGGCGCGTACATCGTCACCGGGTTGGTAGGCGCGCACTTCTGCGAAGTCTATGCCGCGTCCTTTAATTTTAGACAGCTTAATGCCGGATTGACTGCCCATGACCTTGGCTGATTGGCCCTGATGCGCACGTATGCTTTTGTGCCGTAAAGCCAAGAGTTGTGGCAGAGAAATATAGGCACCGGGAATTACGTCGGCCGCTTTGCCGCTTGCAATGCTGGGGTCGTTTGTCGGGTGGTATTGGGCGTTCTTAGACATTAATTTTATGGCACAGGTACTAGGGCGATGAGGTCATCTATTACTTGGTCTGTGGTGATACCTTGCGCGTCTGCATCAAAGGACAAGATTAAACGGTGACGCAGCACGTCGTGGGCAACGCGTTGCACATCTTCTGGCGTTACAAAGTTGCGGTCGTTTAACCAAGCTAAGGCTCGAGCGCACATGTCTAGGCCAATTGTGCCTCGAGGGCTTGCCCCAAACTCTAACCAAGGCTTGATTCTCTCCGGAGGATTACGCGTGGCTAAAATCAGTTCAACAATATATTTCTCTACTGGCTCTGCCATATGCAGTGCAAGCATCTCTTGCCGCGCGCTAAAAATATTATGTTGGGTGATCAGCGTTTGTGCTGGCGCAGAAATCTGGGCGTTTTCGTTGCGTACCAACTGGAGGATTTTTGTTTCAGCTTCTCTATCTGGGTAATCAACCAGTACATGCAGCAGGAAGCGGTCTAGTTGAGCTTCGGGCAGCGGGTAGGTGCCTTCCTGTTCAATTGGGTTCTGGGTTGCCATAACCATAAATAGCTCTGGTAGCGCAAAGGTCTCGCGGCCAAAACTGACCTGGCGCTCGCCCATGGCTTCTAATAGTGCTGATTGCACCTTGGCTGGTGCGCGGTTGATTTCGTCGGTGAGTATGAGGTTGTGAAAAATGGGTCCCGGCTGAAAGTTGAAGGTGCCATCTTCGGGTCTATAAATTTCGGTGCCAGTAACGTCGCTGGGCAAAAGGTCTGGCGTAAACTGAATGCGCTGGAAGTTGCCCTCAATGATACCCGCCAACTCTTTAATAATACGGGTCTTGGCCAATCCTGGTGCGCCTTCAACCAACAAGTGTCCGCCACATAAAAGGGCCATGATCAGGCGGTCAATTAAGCCCTCTTGGCCAATGACTTTGCTTGCTAAATAACTGCGTGCTTGGTTAATGGCGGCAAATGGTGACTGGCTGTCTGCGGTATTCATATTGGACCTAATAACTTCTGAAAGCCCATTGTAGCGGCCCGAGAGTGTAGGTCCAGATAGAAACGCCTTTTTGGCTAGGAAAATTATCACGAGAGATTACAGGTGCAACGATTTCTAATTTTGGCAGGTCGGTGTTCAGTGTTTTAGGGTTTGGCGAAGACCAGGGGATAAATTTTTGTGCTCAGATGCCGCTAATGCGTTGGGCCAGCTGGGTTGGAAACGTTACACTAGGGTTATGTTGAAATTAGCACAAAATATTCTCATCAACTTGCCACCTGAGTTGTCCCACAATGCCGCCATTAATGGCCTGAATGCCATGGGTCAGCTACCTGGGCCGGTACGCCCTCTAGAGGGTAAAAAAGTCGCTTTTTTGGGGCGTGAGCTTGCCAACCCCATCGGTCTGGCTGCAGGTTTGGATAAGGATGCCCAGGCTGTACTTGGACTCGCCAAAGTAGGCTTTGGCTTTGTTGAAGTGGGCACCGTTACCCCAAGGCCGCAACCGGGCAACCCAAAGCCAAGGCTGTTCAGGCTAAAAGAGCACAGTGCGCTGATTAATCGTATGGGTTTCAACAACCAGGGCGTGGATGCAATGGCCGGGCGTCTTGAACGAGTCCGGCAGAGTGGACGCTTAAGCAGTACGCTCCTTGGGGTTAATTTGGGTAAGAACAAGGATACGCCACTAGAATGCGCCACAGATGATTATTTGATCGGTATGACGCGCCTTTATGCCTTGGCGGACTATTTCACGCTTAACCTTTCTTCTCCTAACACGCCGGGTCTGCGCCAGCTGCAGCATGGTGGGGCACTCGCTGAGTTACTTGGTCGAGTGAAAGAGGCTCAGCAACGCTTGGCCAACGGGCGCTCAGTGGTCCCGGTTTTGCTAAAGGTTGCACCAGATCTTGATGACGAAGACATTGACAGTATTGCTACTCAGTTGGCCGCGTCGGAGTTAGAAGGGCTTATTGCAACCAATACCACCTTGGAGCGCCGTGCGGTTCAGGGTCATGTACATGCAGATGAAGCGGGTGGTCTTAGCGGTGCGCCGTTGACACAAAAGAGTGCAGACGTGGTGAGGAAGTTTCGGGCAAAATTGCCCGCAAATATGCCTATCGTCGGCGTCGGCGGAATATCCACTCCGGATAATGCTGTGGCTATGCTGGCTGCTGGGGCGAGCGTGTTACAAATATACTCATCATTTATTTATGAAGGCCCTAATTTGGTGCAAAAATTGGTGACAGGAACAGACAATCCAAAGTAGTTAAAAGAATGCCCTAAAAGCGCACGATTATGTGGCGTTTTTATTGTCCTTTCTATTAAATACTTCCCTTGATAAATCTTGATGGGGATGACAAATGAAAATTTTTGCTTTACTGGCTGGACTCATTCTTAGTATACCTGCCTATGCAGATGGTATTGAGGGTGCGGACACTGCGTGGATTATGACCGCAACAGCACTTGTTCTGATGATGACCATTCCTGGCCTATCGCTTTTTTATGCTGGTTTGGTCCGTACCAAAAACGTGCTCAGCGTTTTAATGCAGTGTTTTACCATCACCTGTTTGATGTCGGTCCTATGGATTGTCATTGGGTATTCCCTAGCCTTCGGTGACGGCGGTTCTATGAACGCTTTTATAGGCGGTACATCTAACTTCATGCTTGCCGCTATTGGCCAAGAAACCCCGTCAGGCACTATTCCAGAGAGCGTGTTTGCGCTTTTTCAAATGACGTTTGCCGTGATAACACCTGCATTGATCGTAGGTGGCTTCGCTGAGCGCATGCGTTTTTCAGCTGTTGTCCTATTCTGTGCTGCTTGGTTGATCCTTGTTTATGCACCCATTTGTCACTGGGTGTGGGGCGGCGGCTGGTTGTCTGACCTAGGGGTTATGGACTTTGCAGGCGGCATTGTTGTGCACGTTACCGCAGGTGTAGCAGCGCTGGTTGCCGCTATGGTTTTGGGCAATCGCAGAGGTTTTCCAACCCAGGCAATGCCGCCTCACAACATGACTTTAACCATAACCGGCGCGGGTTTGCTCTGGGTCGGGTGGTTTGGCTTTAACGGTGGCAGTGCGCTTGGCGCGAATGGCGACGCCGGTATGGCAATGCTCGCTACGCATACTTCAGCGGCAATGGGTGCATTGACTTGGATGCTGTTAGAAAAGATGAAATACGGCAAAGCCTCAGCATTGGGTGCAGTTACAGGCATGGTTGCAGGTCTGGGTACCATTACCCCAGCCTCTGGCTTTGTGGGACCGGGCGGCGCGTTGATCATTGGTCTAAGTGCTGGTTTTGTATGTTTCTACGCCACAGGTTATATCAAGCGTACGCTGAAAATTGATGACTCTTTAGACGTGTTCCCAGTTCACGGTGTGGGCGGTATTTTGGGTACTTTGCTAACCGGTGTTTTTGCCAGCAATGCATTAGGTGTATTTGGCGGCCAAGAAGAAATTAGCATTGGCGCTCAGGTGCAGGTCCAGTTAATTGGTATTGTTGCTGCGATTGTTTACACAGCGGTTGTAACCTACGGAATTCTTAAGCTGACCGATGCGCTTGTCGGCAACAGAGTGAGCGAAGAGGATGAGCAAGAGGGGCTAGATTTGGTCGCTCATAACGAGCGCGGATACGATCTGTAGCTAGTTAGGAAGTGCGGGCACGGATGGGTAGTTGAAAGCAGCGCCTATTCTGGGGCTTGGTGCAATACCGAGCCAAGCGTCCGCAGGTTGCATTGAGGCTCGGTTAAATGCCTAGCCAAGCGTCGGTTAACGTAGTTAAGCTGGTTCTCTGATTGCGCAATGCCGTGCAAAGATCCGATAAGTCAGGCGTTACTCAAATAGTCCTGAGCAACCTTACCTTTTAGTTTGTCCCCGCCGAAAGGCCCTGAGCACAAGATGCTCAATCAGCGCATCAAACTCATAGCCTATTGCAGCAGCACCCTCTGGGTACAAACTCACAGGCGTCATACCGGGTAGGGCATTAACTTCCAGCAGTACTATTTGATCGGTATCGGTGAGTATAAAGTCTGATCTTGAGAGGTCTCTCAGCCCCAATGCTTTATGTGCTGAAAGTGCGGTACTGCGCAGCTGCTCAGCGAGTTCTTCAGACACTTCTGCCGGCATGACATGGCTGCTTTGTCCGGGCGTGTACCGGTTGTGGTAGTCGTACCATTCATTTTCTGCGGTACATATTTCAATGACCGGATGGGCTTTGGAGCCCTCGAGGGTTTCTAGCACACCGACGGTGACTTCGCGGCCAAGTACAAACGGTTCCACTAGACAGCGCCCAAAAGCAAGGCATTGTGCCAAGGCTGCGGCTATGTCGCCGCCGTTGGGCAGCAGTTGCACGCCCAAGGCCGAACCCTGATTAAGCGGCTTGATGGCCACTCGGGGGCCTAGTAGACGCTCAATGTCTGTGGCAGTAGCTGCTAGGTCTGCACTGGGCTTTACAATGTAGTCATCAATAATGGGTAATCCGTGGCGTTTGAATATACTTTTGGCCACTGCCTTATCCATTGCCATGGCGCTGCCGCGCACATCGCTGCCCACATAGCATAGCTCCAGCATTTCTAGTAAACCCTGCACCGTGCCGTCTTCCCCTGGCGGCCCGTGGAGGGCGGGGAAAACTACGTCTGGTTGTATTTTGATTAGCTCAGATGGGCAATTCCTATCTAGCTCTACCACTGAGACCTGAAAGCCGGTGTTCATCAGCGCCAATTTTACTTGGGCCGCAGATTGTCGGGACACATCAGCCTCGGCGGAATATCCGCCTGCAAGCACAACGACATTGAGATTATTATTTTGCATAGAATTTAGGGTTTTAGTGAGCTGCGAGTGTCTACAATGCACCATCGCTCATGGTCGCGCCAACTGCCATTAATGAATAAAAAGCCCTTTGACATGCCTTCGAAGTTAAACGCACAGGCATCAACGAGTGCCCGAGAGCGTGTGTTGTCTGGTTGGATATTCGCCTCCAAGCGGTGCAAGCCCATTGTGGAAAAAGCAAACTTAATGAGCTGTAGTAAACCCTGGCGCATATACCCGTGGCCCTCGTAGCATGCGCCTACATAGTAACCTAGTGAGGCACTTTGGAAGGTGCCGCGTACAATGTGGTTTACATTGATCAGGCCGACAATATTTTCATCACTGCGGCGACAAATGGCAAATCCTTCAAAATCCTCTTGGCGAATTCGCTGCATATAAAGTCGGAACAGCAAGGATGAAGAGGGGGACTGTATCCAGGGCTGGTGCAGCGCTTCGCTGTCACGCATTAGCCGTACCACTTCTAACTCGTCCTTGGCCAATACTCGTCGGAGAAATACATCACTATCAACCTCCATGCTGGTCCTTAAATTGATGCAGCAAAATCTCCCAAAGGGTGGAAGGAATAATGCCAAGGCCCAAAGCTGTTGGGATAATGGGGTGAATGGAACCATTGACCGTGAACGACCACAGCCCGCTTAAATCAAAATTAATGGTTTGCCATGCCAGAATCCCCAGTGTGAGCAGGGTGAATCCCAGTGTCAGTAGTAGATGTCGAATAAATTGCTGCATCAATGAACTAAGTTACCGAGTGTCAGATCTGACGAGGGTCAAAGTTTAGAGGGTATGGTCCCTTTTTGACAAATGGTTGGCAAAAGTTTTGCGAAAATAATTCGGCCTAGTAAAAGCCAGATTAATTTGTTCCGGTTGGGTGGTTCACTATGTAAGCCCCGCCACGATGATCTAACCATGCGCTGGAAAACTCTGACAATTTGTAGCGGCGTTGAACCGCTTCCGGTGTTTCCCCCGCTGGATCCATGACCAGCACATAGGGCTGCGCTTGGTCGGATGCATCAATGCCGTAGAGTACAACCAAGTGACCCGCAGACGTTTCAAGAGGTGCGCCTGAAAGACTGTTTTTTGCAAAACGTATGCTGCACACAATTAAGCATTGCTCGGCCAGCGCTTGGGTGACCGCCTCCCAAGACTCAAGCGCTTCTACAGCACCCACTAAGCTCAGTTGATTGGCCCAGTAAATCGCCAATGGCCATTTACCGTAGGCTTTGGTGGCAGGGTCATAGCATCCTTCAACGATTTCCGTGAAGGCCATGTTGCCGGTCAGCGATGCATGCACCATTGCCAGCGAGGTCGGCGAACATATTCTATTGCGCAGCTTGGGTGCTGCGGTCATTTGGCTCAGCGCCTCGGGTTGGGCTAGGGCCAAGCTTGTAGGGTTTGTGAACTCGGTGGAAAGAGAGATCTGGCGAATACTTATGACTAAAAGGTAGTTCTTGGGCGGCTGCTTACACTCAATTGTGATCTCTAACTGAGTGTCAGTAAGGTTGTCTTCAGTATGCCAGCAATCTATTTGTGCGCTCACAGCACTAAGGTTCGAACATTTTTGCGGCCATTGGGCCAAGTGTTCTGTAGCAGTTAATAGTGGGTTAAGTCGATTCGCTTGCCCGGTTTTACACTCCACGAGCGCTACTTGATATTGATAATTGCCCCCGAGCATGGAAAAACTAGGCACAAGGATGTGGCCACTTGGGGTAGCGGGTAGTGGTATTGTTGCCCGCCATCGATTCTGGGTAGCGCTGTGAGTTTCTGCTACAGGCTGCCACGCCGCCTCACCATGTAGTGGCAGGGGGTACGAATTTTGGTCGTGGTTGTCTGTCAGTCGGAGCGCGTAATACATTTAAAGATATTACCTTGCCCGCCATTCAATGACACCTGACTAAGTGTCAAGAATGCCGCTGCAGTCATGGCTGTGTTGAAACTGGTTCTTAGGCATTGACCGTGGCACCATCAGCGGTCAAGAACAGCTCGTTAACAATACCTATGGCTAGCCTAACCCTTTATATGACTGAACATTGTGCATTGTGTGAAGAGGTACTGGATATGCTGTTTGCTATGCCGGCGATGCAGGGCATAACGCTGAACACGGTAGACATAGCCTTGAATGATGCGTTGGTTAAAGCATACGGCGTAAGAATACCGGTTTTGAAAGTAGGCGATGCAGAACTCGGTGCGCCTATTGATGCGCAAACGCTACAAACCTGGCTGCATCATAATTGCCAATAACTTTAAGCGGTAGCCCTAAGTTATTCAGAGATATTCAGAGTCGTTCAGAGATATTTAGAATTAGTCAGAGCTGGGCGGATTTAAGCTGAGCGAGACAAAGTTGGCATCAGTTGAACCTATTGCTGGTCTTAGGTAAAACCAAACAATAGCTTTGCATTGCAACTACTGGCCTGTGTAATTTGTTCAACACTCTCTTGTCGCTGTTTGGCTATCTCTTCGATCACCCAACCTAATAACGCCGGTTCGTTGCGTTTTTTCCACTTAGCGGCGATGCCATGTGTGCGGGCAAAATCTAAGGGTGCGTTTTGCGGTCGTAAAAAGGGTGCGTCGGTTTCTACCAGCAATTTGTCTAAGGGTATTTGCTTAACCAGTGCGCGTAAATCCTCGCCACGTTTTTGGTCGCAAATCCAACCCGTGATGCCAATATAAAATCCAGCTTCTAGATAACCTTTCAGCTCCTCCTCGCTGCCGGTAAAGCAGTGAATTACGGTGGGTGGCAGGTTGCTGGGCGTGAGGAGTTTCAGAACTTGGCCTTGGCTTTCACGGTCGTGGACAAATAGCGGCTTGTTAACCTCAATTGCCACTTCTATCTGTTCTTGAAAGGCAAAAATTTGCGCCTCTTGAGTGGAAAAATTGCGATTAAAATCCAAGCCGCATTCGCCAATTGCGCAAACGTAAGGGTTGCTGGCGAATTCCATCAGTTGTACCTGGCTGCTGGAATGCCAGGTACTGGCATTGTGGGGGTGCACCCCTGCGGTGGTCTGATATTGGAGGTTTTTGCCAGCGATGGGGTCTGTGCACAGTGCAATATTGTCTGCCACCATTGCCAAATCTGTAGCGCACAGTACCATTCCCTCGATACCGCATGTCTCGGCGCGCGTAAGTACTCCCTTGGGGTCTGCTTGTAACTGACGATTGTGGAAGTTAACGCATATATCAATCATATTTGTTAGGCATTTACTAACGCGCGGTGCTTTGAGTTAGGCCGCTTATCGCGGTCTAACAAATTTTTCTGCATCTTGCAGAACGTCCACTGGATTGCCCAGCAGGTGCGCATAAACCACGTTGAAGGCGAGTACGTTCTTTACGTAGTTGCGCGTCTCTTTAAAGGGAATAGATTCAATCCAGATATCAATCGGAACACCTTCTTTTCCTTTTATCCATCTATCGATCCTATGTTCCCCTGCATTATAGGCCGCTATGGCTAAGGGGCGCTGACCGTCATAACGCTGGATCAGCCAGGTTAAGTGATAGCTGCCAAGTGGAATATTCTTTGCTGGTGTCTTAAGGTCGCTCGGCGCAACTCTGGGCAGCCGTGCACGGCGTGCGGCAAGATTTGCTGTGGCTGGCATAAGTTGCATTAACCCTTGGGCCCCAGCGCTAGAAACTACGCTTGGCTGAAACGCAGATTCTTGCCTAGCAATTGCTCTAAGGAGGCTAGATTGCGTATTGTTTTTATGACTCGCCTCATCAAATAAAGGCGAGAAGGCCAATGGGAATCTAAGCGCCAAATCATCGAACGCTTCTGCGGAATTGGCTGTTTGGATAGCCAAAAACAAGCGGCCCATGTTTAACGCTAAGTGCGCCAGTTGCTGTAACTCGGCGGGCGTCATGGTTTTTTTCGCTTGGTACCATTCGCGGCGACCGTTTAAATCGTCACCTACCGCAAAGAGCTCAACCGCGCGCATCACATCACTGCGCATTGCTAAATTATTTAATACCGCTGCTGCGGTATCTAAAGGTTCCCGGGCATTAAGTTTGCCAGGCTGGCCGATTTTTTGCGCAGCGAGAAAACCGTAATATTGTCGCTCTTGGGCAAGCTTTAGAAAAATGTCTTTACTTTGCTGAACCTCAATGGCGTTTTCAGCAAAGGTCATATCAAGTGACCTGGCCAACCAATATTGCCAGCGCAGCTTGCTTCTCTCGGATTCATCCAAGCGGCTAATCCAATAACTTAACTCCCCCCAGCGCACATTCTTTAGCGCCGCTTCTGCAAGACCATCGATAGCGTAGGGCGATTCGATCAACGTTCTATTTTGTTCTGCTGGAAATTTGTCAGCCATGGCAAGATCAACCAAAATTTTTTCTTCAACACTGGCTTTAGCGGATGCGCTGAAACTATGGGTGCTGTTATATTTTTCCCACGCAAGGGCTGCTTTTTCCGGCTGCTTTTTGCTCAACTTAATCAGCCCGTGCTGGATAACTTGGCGATATTTCTCGTTTTCTTCGGCAAAACTTGCATAACGTGTGACTTTAATCGGTTGGGTATGGACCGAATAGTAAGCGTCAGCCGCGCGCTTACGTTGACCTGAGAAGAAGCGCAGTAAATAACGGGCGAGGGTGCGTTGATTACTTTGGATCGCAGCGTGCAGGCGCTGCCAAGCAACATCTTCGTTAAATCTGGA
>MDSY01068162.1_pt1 | contig 10501 bp, 8 predicted proteins | sample 811131 | NCBI WGS metagenome assembly MDSY01 (sample SAMN05326643, study PRJNA326480) | marine metagenome | isolation source: seawater | place: Atlantic Ocean: South West | collected 2010
AAAGCTATTTTACATTGCCATCAAAAGTTTAATAAAAGAATGATGATCCTATTTACTTCTCGTGCTCAATTGGATAGCACTTATCAGATTTTGAAGCAAATATCAAAATCTGATCGCCTTTCTGTTTTTGCTCAAAAACGTCAAACTTCTCGATTGGGATTAATTCGAGGAATGAAGCAGGTTTCAAACGGAATTCTCTTAGGGACAAATGCGTTTTGGGAAGGGGTTGACCTTCCTGGAGATCTTTTGGAGGTTTTAATGATAATTAAAATGCCGTTTGATGTGCCTACTGAGCCAACTGTGAGAGCTTACGGGGGACTGATAGAGTCTCAAGGTGGCAATAGTTTTATGGATTATGCATTGCCTGAATCGGTAATCCGTTTTAGGCAAGGGTTTGGCCGACTAATTAGAACGCAGTACGATGATGGTATTTTTATTGTAATGGATGACCGTATCATTAACAAAAGATATGGCGTAGCGTTTAGCGAAACCATACCTGTTCAAATGCAGGTTTTTCAGCGATACGATGATATATAACCTGCCTAGTTCAAACCTTTTCTATCAAGCAATGGTTGGATATCTGGACCAGAACCTTTAAAGTCTTTAAAAAGATCAAGAGCGTCTTTACTGCCACCCTTTGATAGCAAAGTCGATCTAAAGTGATCACCGTTTTTCCTAGATAAGCCTCCATTTAGTTTTAACCATTCCACAGTATCCGCATCCAAGACTTCACTCCAAATATATGAATAGTAACCTGCAGAGTATCCTCCAATAATATGTGAAAAATATGTACTTCTATATCTAGGCGGGACAGCATCGAATGCAATTCCTGCATCTTCAAGAGCTTTTTTCTCAAAGGAAAGGAGCTCATCTGCGCTTGGAACCTGATTTGGGGTAAGCTGGTGCAATGCTTGATCCAGTATTGAAGAGGCCAAATACTCCGTTGTTTCAAATCCTTGGTTAAATTTTTGGGTAGCCAAAACTTTTTCAAGGAGCTCTGATGGCATCGCCTTACCAGTTTCGAAGTGTACAGCGTAATTTTTTAAAATTGAAGGCCAAATTGCCCACATTTCGTTCACTTGCGACGGGTATTCCACAAAGTCTCTTGGGACAGATGTTCCAGAAAAATAAGGATAATTAACGCTTGAAAACATTCCATGAAGAGCGTGACCAAATTCATGAAACATTGTAATAACTTCATCAAATGACATTAAGGCTGGTTCACCCTCAGGAGGCTTGACAACGTTCTGATGGTTTGCAACGATAGGGATGCTTTTCATGAGATTTGATTGAGAGACGTAAGCGTTCATCCATGCACCTCCTCTCTTTGAGGTTCTAGCAAAACCATCAAACAGAAACAATGCCAATGTATTTCCATCCGTTTCAAACACTTCAAACACTCTTACATCTTCCTGGTAAACTGGTAAGTCTTTCCTCTCCTTAAATGTTATACCATATAGCTCTGTAGCAGCAAAGAATACACCTTTTTCAAGTACGTTATTCATTTCAAAGTAGGGCTTGAGCTGAGAAGCGTCAAAATCGTATCGCTGTGATCTTACTTTTTCAGTGTAATAATCCCAATCCCAAGAGGCCAGCTTAAAATTGTTGCCCTCAGAGTAAATCATTTTTTGTAGATCGTCAGCTTCTCGTTGCGCGTTTTCAAGTGACTTTGGAGCCAAGCTTGCAAGTCGATCGTTGACAGCTTTGGGTGTCTTTGCTGTTTGACTTTCAAGACTATATGCTGCGTGGTTTGGATAGCCTAGTAAAATGGCTTTTTCTGCTCTTAGCTTAAGTATTTCAGATAGTATCTCTCTATTATCAAAGTCACCACCTCGACTTCCTCGAGACAATGATGTCTTATGAATTCTTTCTCTTAAAGATCTGTTTTTCAAAGATGCCATCGATGGTTGACCGCTCGTATTTTTAAGCGCGATTACGTATTTGCCATTCAATCCTCTTGAGCTTGCTTCATTAGATGCTGCCTGAATAGCAGATGAGGACAATCCCTCTAATTCACTTACATCATCAACAATAATAGCTAATTCGTTTACTTCTTTTAAAACATTTTGACTAAAATTCGTTTGAAGGACCGCAATTTCACCATTTAAGTCCTTAAGTTTTTGTTTTTGGTTCTCAGTGAGCTTTGCACCAGAGCGAATGAAATCGACATAATATTTTTCAATCAAACGAATGCCCTCTGGGTCGATATCTAGATTATTTCGTTGATTATAGAGATTGCTTATTTTTTCAAATAATGATTTGTTGAGCAGAATTTTATCGCTGTGAGCAGATAGCTTTGGAGCCATATCAGCGCGAATTTTTTCCATGTCATCATTTGTATGTGCAGAGGTGAGGGCATAAAATACTGTTGCTACCCTGTCCAAAACTGCTCCAGATTTTTCCATGGCTAAAATTGTATTTTCAAAAGTAGGTGGTTCAATATTTTCAGCTATTTTATTGATTTCAGACTTTTGATCTTTCATTCCTTTGATAAATGCAGGTTTGTAATGTTCTATTTTTATTTCATCAAATGGGGGATAATTCAAGTAAAGATCACTTTCCTGAAAAAATGGATTTGATTTATCAGAATTAGTCATTGTGCACCCCCACATCGTTAAAAATACTAAAGATTGTATAAGAACTTTCATCAGAATTCACCTTGTTTTATTTTATTAAAAATTATTCAAAAGATGGTATTTGAATCTATATAATAATTTGTTTCTGTTTTGATCAGAATTTGTTTATTGCCTGTAAAAAGAACTAAATTGATCAATGGAAGGCTATGTCATTTCAGATAAGTTCACGACTTGGGACGATTTAGAGCATTTAATTGCATTTCCCAAGCCTCTCCGTCTTTCTAGCCTTTCAAGAAAATCAATTAAAGATTCTAATCAAATACTATCTAAAATTCTTCGCTCAAAGAAAGTTGTATATGGTGTAAATACTGGTTTCGGTAAGTTAAGTCACGTCAAAATTGACCCATCAAAACTAAAGCAATTGCAGTTAAACTTGATTAGGTCGCATGCAACGGGAGTTGGAAAGCCATTTGACCACAGCATAACCAGGCTTACGATGACATTAAAACTTATGACTTGGTCAAAAGGATATAGTGGTGTTCGACCAAAGCTTGCAACGTTATTGCTAAAAATGATAAACAAAGGCATTTTACCTATTATTCCAAGGCAGGGATCCGTAGGAGCTTCAGGTGATTTAGCTCCTCTTTCTCATATTGGTTGCGCTTTAATTGGAGAGGGTACCGTCTATTTCCAAGATAGAATAATGCCAAGCATGAAAGCCCTTAAGGAAGCAAATCTTAAACCTATAGAATTAGAGGCAAAAGAAGGATTGAGCCTAATCAATGGCACTCAAGTTTCAACAGCGATTGGTGTTAAAGCACTATACAAAGCATGTAGATTGCTTCGAACAGCGGATATTATATCAGCTCTGAGTGTCGAGGCGAGTTTGTCTACAAGGGCAGTATTTAAACCAGCTATCCACAGGTTAAAAAAACACAAAGGTCAAACTGTATCGGCAAAAAATATTTATAGCATTCTTAAGCAAAGTATGATTGTTCAGTCACATGAAAATTGTGACAAAATACAAGACCCCTATTGTATGAGATGTATACCTCATATTCATGGAGCTAGTTGGGATATGTTTGCAAATTCAGAAAAAATCATAAATAATGAAATTAATTCGGTGTCAGACAACCCATTAATCTTTAGAAATGAAGAGGTGTTAAGTTCTGGTCATTTCCATGCTGAGCCAGTAGCTCAAGCCCTTGATGCATTGTCTATTGCTATTTCAGAAATAGGTGCAATTTCTGAGCGGCGCATTCATCATTTTATGAAAGGCGCTGATGACAGACTACCTTGTTTTGGGGCAATCGATGGAGGTCTTGAATCTGGATTCATGCTTGCGCACGTAACCGCTGCATCACTTGCATCTGAAAATAAAACTCTTTCTCACCCTGCAAGCGTTGATTCAATTTCAACATCTGCTGGTCAAGAAGACATTGTAAGTATGGCTCCATGGGCAGGCCGATCATGTCTCAAAATAATTGACAACGTACAAACCATTTTATCTATAGAGCTTTTGGTTGCCTCCAACATAAATTTCAGATTTCATAATAATCTTGAATCAGGATTAGGACTTCAACCTCTGATGAGATTAATGAAGCAATCAAACGTACTCTCAAAGGGCGATCGTATTTTCTCAAATGATATTGAAATCATTAAAAATTTAATTGAAATAGACAAAGTTTTTAGCGTAGTTAACAACCACATAAAAATAAATAGAGTATAATGAAATCAAGACCTCCTTTCAAGCAAGCTTTTACATTTGATGATGTTCTTTTGGTTCCTCAAAAGTCGAAAGTATTGCCTAGTGACGTAAGCTTAAAAACAAAGCTAACCAAAAGTATCGACATGAACATACCGCTTTTATCTGCAGCTATGGATACGGTTACGGAAAGCAGTATGGCGGTTGCCATTGCAAGAGAGGGAGGTATTGGAATAATTCACAAAAACTTATCGATTGAAGACCAAGCGCTCATGGTTGATAGAGTCAAGAGATATGAAAGTGGAATGATAGTTAACCCTGTGACATTATCTAGTGATAAAACAATTAAAGAAGCTAAAGCTGTTATGTCAATGTATAAAATTAGCGGACTACCAGTTGTAGAAAATGAAAAGCTAATTGGGATAATCACTAATAGAGACATACGTTTTGAGACTGATGAGTCCTTACCAGTCAAAGACAGAATGACTCAAGAAAAGCTTGTAACAGTTGAACAAGGCACAACGCTCGAGCAGGCTAAAAAGGTATTGCAAGAGCATCGCATTGAAAAACTTTTAGTTGTTGATAATGAGGGTAATTTAGCAGGGCTAATAACTGTTAAAGATATTCAGAAAAAAGAAGATTTTCCTAATTCATGTAAGGATAAAAGTGGGCGTTTACGAGTTGGTGCTGCATTGAGCGTTACAGAAGATTTTTTGGAAAGAGCGCAAGAATTACACTCAAAAGAGGTAGATGTTATAGTGGTTGATACTGCCCATGGTCATTCTCTGGGGGTATTGAATCAAATTAAGGAAATTAAAAAATCAATACCTGCTTTACAAATTATAGGTGGTAACATTGCTACTGGTGATGGAGCTAAAGCTTTAATTGATGCAGGTACTGATTGTGTTAAAGTAGGTATTGGAGCAGGAGCAAGCTGCACTACGCGAATTGTTGCAGGTATTGGAGTACCTCAGCTTACAGCAGTAATGGATTGCGTTGACGAAGCAAAGAAAAACGATATTCCTGTTATTGCTGATGGTGGAATTAGATACAGCGGAGATATTGCCAAAGCAATAGCTGCTGGAGCTGATACTGTAATGCTTGGAAGTATATTGGCTGGAATGGATGAAAGCCCTGGTGAGTTTATACTTTTTGAAGGACGTCAGTATAAATCATACAGAGGAATGGGATCTTTGGGTGCAATGCAAGATGGAGATGGTGCGAGGTATTTTCAAAATGATACAGAAGATAAAAAACTTGTTCCTGAGGGAATAGAGGGCATAGTGCCTTACAGAGGTAGTGTAAAAAACACTATTCATCAATTGATGGGTGGCTTAAGATCTTCAATGGGTTATTGTGGAGGTGAAAATATTGCTGATTTTAAAAGAAAGGCTGAATTTATTCAAAATACACAAGCTGGTGTTAAAGAAAGCCATCCTCATGAGGTAAAAATAACAAAAGAGGCCCCTAACTATCAGATTTCTGATACTAAATAATTTACTTTGATAGCGAATTTAAATGACGAGTGATTTGAGACTTTCTTCTTGCAGCAGTATTCTTTTTTAAATGTCCTTTGCTCACCATTTTATCAATGACGCTGACCGCTTTTTTGTAAGGAGCTTCTGCTTTTAGAGGGTCGTCTTGATGAAGAACTCTTTTTATAGCTGTTCTCATGTCTGAAAGCCTTGCGCTGTTGATAGCATTTCGTTTTTTATCTTGACGTTCTCGTTTTATTTGCTGTGGATGTCTATCCATTTATTTCCTTAATTATTATAAATTAACTAGCAAAGTTATTTTATTATTTATGATTAGACAAAAAGAAAATTAATTCATAGCAGAGGGGTGGTATTTTGTGATAACTGTCACAAACGTAAAGCTTAATTCATAATAGATTGCTTCATTTAATCTGTTCAATTTAATAGTTTTATAGTATCTTCCACTACATGAGCACCGCACAACATCTTCGAAATGTACCCATATTTTCTGATCTTAAAGATAGTGATTTAGAAATCATTGCAGAAAAAATGATTTCGCGTACCTATGAAAAAGGTCAAATGATTCTACTTGAAGAAAGTCAGGGTGAAACTTTCTTTATCATAACAAGTGGAGCTGTAAAGGTCACTCGATTGAGCGATGATGGTAGGGAGGTCATTCTGGCCATACTTGGTGAAAGTGATTTTTTTGGTGAAATGTCTCTTTTAGATGGTGAGGGTAGATCTGCAAATATTGTTGCAAATGAAAACGCAGAGGTTTTAACTCTATCAAGAAGTGATTTTTTAAATTGTTTGGAAACATATCCAAAAATTGCTATTTCTCTCCTAGAAGAACTAGCCATTCGTTTGCGTAAAAGCGATCAACATATTGAAAGCTTATCTCTAAGCGATTCGGAGCATCGAATAGCTATTACTTTAATTCGTTTTGCACAAGAGCTTGGCACAATTAAAAATGGTGAGGTCAGAATAAAAAATCTACCATTTCAACAAGATATAGCAAACATGGCTGGCACCTCTCGTGAAACTGTTTCAAGAACACTTAAGATTCTTGAAGATAAAAAACTACTCCTCAAGGATGGAAAAGATCTCATCATTTATAATTTTGACGAATTTCGTCAATTATTTTCCTAAAAACCCGTTAAAATAAATGCTCAGTGATAGTAAAAATGATATAATAAAGCGCGTATTGAATAATGACCATAGAGCCATTTCAAAAGTGATAACTGAAATTGAGAGCGGTGTTGAAACATTCAATTCCCTACACTCAAAACTTTTTCCCTATACAAAAGACTCTATCAGAATAGGAATAACCGGACCTCCGGGAGCTGGAAAAAGCACATTAACTGATAAATTAGTTGACAAATATCTAAAGATGAAAAAAAGCGTTGGAGTGATAGCGGTTGACCCTTCAAGTCCGTTTACAGGAGGCGCTTTGCTTGGAGATAGAGTACGCATGAACAATTATATTTGGAATGAAAATGTTTTTATAAGAAGTATGGGTTCTCAAGGTAATCTTGGTGGGTTAAATCGTAAATCTCAAGAAGCCGGAGATGTTCTAGCTGCAAGTGGGAAAGATATAGTTATTTATGAAACAGTAGGCGTTGGCCAAGGAGAGCATGATATTTCTAATGCTGCTGATATTATTTTAGTCGTTTTGGTTCCTGAGTCTGGGGATGATGTTCAATTAATGAAAGCAGGTTTAGTTGAAATAGCAGACATATTTGTCGTTAACAAATCCGATAGAGATGGGTCAGATAGGTTAGCACAATCAATCAAAAATGTTTTACATATTTTTAAAAATAAAGACAGGCAAGATCCTCCTGTTTTTAGAACAACTGCTTCTTTGGGATTGGGTATTGATGGCCTTTTCAATGGGATTGAGACATTTGTTGGTGAATCAAAAAGCAATGGTCATTTTGAAAATAAAAGAACAGTTCGTTTTCGAAATCGAGTTTACAATTTGGTACAAGAAAAATTAACCAAGAAGTTTTGGACGCAGATCAAATTAAAAAAATTAGATGGCATGATAAATGATTTGAATAATAATCAATCATCTCCCTACGATGTTGTAAATCAAATATTAAAGAAAACAAATGAGTAGCAATAATGAATCAATGCCTTTTCTCGATCATCTTGAAGAATTGAGATGGAGATTAATCAAATCTATTGCCTCCGTACTAATAGGTGCGGTTATTACATTCTATTTCATAGATCAAATTATTGAATTTTTAGTTAAGCCTACAGAAGCCTTAAAAAATTCGATGGATCTTCAAGTGTTAAAGGTCCAAGGGATGTTTATGATCAAATGGAGTATAGCGCTTTTTGGAGGAATTATAATATCTATACCAGTTCTAACTTTCCAAATTTGGAAGTTTGTTGCTCCTGGCTTATACATTGATGAAAAAAAATATATTATTCCCCTTATTATTTTTACATTTTTATCTTTTCTTTGTGGGTTGATATTTGCGTATATGATTGTGATACCATTTTCATTAGGTTTTTTTACCTCTGTAGGTTTTGAAGGCATACAAAATAACTTTTCGATCAATTATTATTTTAGTTTTATTACATGGCTTATGATTGGAAGCGGTCTGATTTTTGAACTACCAGTTATAGTTTTTATTCTCTCTGTAATTGGTTTACTTACTCCTGCTTTTATGAGGCATTACAGAAGATATGCGATAGTAATTATTTTAGTCCTTAGCGCATTTATAACTCCTCCTGACCCTGTTAGTTTAGTATTAATGTCAATTCCTTTGTTAGTTTTGTATGAGGTAAGTATAGGCGTTAGTTGGCTAGTAAACAGAAAAAAACATTCTTAATTTAATATCTGTGAAAAGCGACAAGAAATCACTACAGCGTATTACCCGACCAATTTTAGACGACATAAAACTCTTTGAAGTGGAGTTTAAAAATGCTCTTAAATCTGATGTTACTTTAATAAATATGATTGGTCGGTATATTATTTTTCGCAAAGGAAAATTTATTCGCCCGATTTTAACAATTTTAGCCTCGAGAGTTTGCGGAGAGCCATCACTTAACAGTTATAGAGCAGCAGCAATGATTGAACTTCTTCATATCGCAACTTTAATTCATGATGATGTTGTTGATGAAGCTGAAAAGAGGAGAGGTTTTCCATCAATTAATAGAGTTTGGAAAAACAAAATAGCTGTTCTCATGGGCGATTTCATACTTAGTAAAACCTTAATTAATATGGTTAGATTGAAAGATTTTGCAGCATTACAATTAATTGCCAATACTTCAGAAAAATTAGCAGCTGGAGAAATTTTGCAAATTGAAAAGTCAATCTCAGGATCAATGACTGAAGATGTCTATTATGATATGATTTATCAAAAAACCGCATCATTGATTTCTACTTGCTGTGAACTTGGCGCTATAACCTCCTCAGGCAAGGACAAGGACAGAATGTCCATGATTAATTATGGAACGAAGCTTGGCATGGCCTTTCAAATAAAAGATGATCTTTTTGATATCTTGGGAAATGAAAACTCTACTGGAAAGAAAATAGGCGCCGATGTCAAAAGAAATATGATAACTCTACCATTGATTTATGCTTATCAAAAAATAAATAAATCTGAAAATAGAAAAATAAAAAGCATTCTTTCACAAAAGAAAAAAACCAAAACTGATCTTAATGATTTAAAAGAAATTATTGATAGGGTTGGTGGGTTTAGCTATGCTCTCCAAAAGATTTCAGAATTCAATGATCAAGCTATAAACGCATTATCGCCATATCCTGATTCGCCATACAAAAAATCTATGGTAGATTTGATAAGCTTTAATACGCAACGTAAAGGATAATCATTGTGCCTAATATTGGGACAAATATTTTAGTCCTTAGGTTTAGTTCAATCGGTGACATCATACAAACCACCTCTGTTTTAAATACTATTAAAAAGTACTTTCCAAGAACTTCAATCACTTATTTAACATTATCAAAATATAAGCCTCTGCTAAAAAATCACCCAAGTATTGATAATTTGCTTTCGATAAATCCAAAAAAAGATCAAACTGGATTAAAAAAAATAAAAAAAATTTATGAAAAAAATTCTTTCGATTTGATTGTTGATTTACATAATAGCTTAAGATCAAAATTAATACGAAGAAAATTTTCTAATATTGATTCAGTTTATGTCAGAAAGCCAAGAATGAAAAGGTTGGCATTGTTTTTAAACCACATCAATAGGTTTGAAAATGGTTTTAATCAACGCAGTTGGCTCCACGATCCGCTCAAGAATTTTCTTCCAACAGATACAGTTTATTCAAGCATAAGCCTAAATCTATCAAAAAAAGAGGTGCAAGACGCAAAAAATTTCTTAAATAAGTCAAAAAAGAATAGTAAAAATTATTTTTCCATAATTCCAGGTGCAGCATGGTTCAATAAAGAGTGGGGAATTGAAAAATATATTTCAGTTATAAAATTATGTGCCAAAAAATATGACTTAATTCCAGTTTTAGTTGGATCATTAGAAGATACTATTTGTTTCGAAATAGAAAAAAAAACTAGCCTTCCTATCATTAATTTAGCTGGAAAAACAAATCTTAGAGAATCAATGGCAATTATTCAAAAATCACTTTTTTGTATTGGAAGCGACACTGGATTTACATACGCTGCTGAAGCTTTTGGAGTGCCAACAATAGTAATTTTGGGGCCAACATCCAAAGAAACAGGCGCTGGATTAATCTCCAAAAATTCAATCAATCTT
>MDSY01088267.1_pt1 | contig 10500 bp, 12 predicted proteins | sample 811131 | NCBI WGS metagenome assembly MDSY01 (sample SAMN05326643, study PRJNA326480) | marine metagenome | isolation source: seawater | place: Atlantic Ocean: South West | collected 2010
AGCATGATTAGCGATGCGCGCATCGACTTAATGGCTTATTTATTTGGCGACTTACTTTCGGCAAATGGCAGTGATGTAATCACAATTTATGTTGTCGCGGCGGTAGTTATCGTCAGCCTAATTTGGTTGTGGAAGCCGCTGCTCGCTATCACCGTACATGAAGATTTAGCGAGAGTTGAAGGCGTTCCAGTCACCGCCGTACGCACAGGGTTAATGCTGCTAATGGCACTCGTAATAGCTATCGCTATGAAAGTAGTTGGGGTGCTATTAATAACCGCTTTGCTGATTATTCCCGCCGCTGCCAGTCGTCGCCTTAGTAATACTCCAGAACAGATGGCTGTGGTTGCTAGCCTGCTAGGCTGCTTATCGGTATGCACTGGCTTGGCCGCGTCATTTTATTGGGACACTCCAGCCGGGCCCTCAGTAGTACTCAGTGCCAGTGCTTTATTTGTCGCTACCTTAATTAGAAAGCAGCCCAACTCATAGTGGAAGTCATACTTATTGTAGTAAAAATAACTCGGTTATAATTTGTAAGATATATCGCACATATTTCTCAGCTTTTTTCCACTGGCGATAAATTAAATCTACACCATACTATGTGTAGATTAAGCATAATTTTAATTTGCTAGTTGGTTAGTAATAAGTTGATATTTACTACAGGGATGAGTGATATGGCCGAGCAAAGTCCTATTGTAGGTGATAATTTGCATGCGGAAGTAATGGTTAATAAAGTTCGTAAGGATATTGAATTTATTAATACAAAAATTCTTTATGTGGAAGGTCAGCGCAATCCCAATGACAAGATTTTAAAAACCTACAAAGCAATGTTAGAAAGCCGCTACTCTGTTTTAGAGTGGCTTGAGAACAACCATCAGATAACTATTTGAATATTGACTTCCTCGACTTATAAGCGCGTGCAGCCAATAAAAAATCCTGCTGGTTTTTAGCCTGCTGCCACTGCTCTTCATCAATCATCGGTAAACCGACATAGAGCGCTTTAATGCTGCGCACAAACTCTCCATCTGTAGTTTCTGTGTATATATCTTGTTGATTCCAAAGCGGAGTAGAACCAATACCACAACTGGGGGAACGCGCCTTAAAAATATAACCGTCTATATCTTTTAGCCACCCCTGAGCTGCTGCACAGTCACGCAAGGCCTGAGTCTGATCTATACTCGTGTCACTTACCTGTACCACCCTAATTTCTGACCCCAATTGTTGCAATTGAATCGGTTCACGAGGAATACCCAAACCGGCTTCAACTTCGGGACAAAAGGGTATTAACTCAGCTTTATTTTTTAAAGCAGAAATTATTGATGGCTGACACTTGCCAGTTCCGTCGTAACGAACTGCTTGACCTAACAAACAAGCGCTAATAGCAATTTTCATAAAGTTAATAAGTAGCTCGAATCGATAAATAAGTTAATTTTAAACGTGCTGGGTCAAATGGCGGTTTAAAATATCCATAGTAATTGCCCTGAGGATCAATGAGTGCGATATGCGCTGAGTGGTCGATACTGTAATTATCGTCCTGAACGATCTTGTTAAAAGCCACATTAAGCTGATTGGCGAATCGCTTGGTCGCTAAAAACTCACCACGAACACCAATAAAATTCGAATTAAAATAAGGGACATATTGAGCCAACAATTCTTGGCTGTCACGGGCAGGGTCTAAACTCACCATAGCGACCTGAGTTGACATTTGAATGTCTCTGTCCAAGGTTTGATACCATTGGTTTAACCTTGCCAATGTAGTAGGACAAATATCGGGACATTGACTGAAACCAAAAAACAGTAATGACCATTGGCCCTGCAACGATTGCAAGGTGAATTTCTGCCCTCCATGAGTTGCTAAATTAAATGCACTCAACTCTCTGGGACGTTCAAATACTCGGGCACCGTTGATCTGTAATTCGATCGGCGTCAATATTCGAGGCGAGGTTATTTTATTAATAAAACCGAACATGATTAAAGTAATAAAACTCAACAATACAACAACAGTTAGTTTTACACCTCGCTTGCGCTGTTTTAATTTTTCATCACAAGACACTTCGTCGATAACTAATTCCATAACCTCGCCTTAATTAATGTTAAAAATTAGTGACTGGAAGAAGATAGTGATCGAGTAACATAATAATGAATAATGCCATCAAATAAATAATAGAATACTTAAAAGTGTCCATAGCGGCAGTTGGTCTATCGGTTAACAACATCACCAAAGCCCAATAAATAAAGCCGGCGCCCAAAACCACAGCACCTAAAAGATACAACCAGTTAAACATGCCTGTAGCGAATGGCAGCATCGTTACGGCTAACAACATAAAGCTATACAGCAGTATGTGAATTTTTGTGTAACGCACACCATGAGTAACCGGTAACATTGGAATTTCAGCTTTGGCATAATCGTCTTTACGATGCACCGCTAATGCCCAGAAATGCGGCGGTGTCCATGCAAAAATAATCAGCACTAACAGCAAAGCGTGCCCATCGATACTGTTAGTCACGGCTGTCCAACCTAAGAGCGGAGGAGCGGCGCCAGCAATACCACCAATAACAATATTTTGTGGGCTAGCGCGCTTTAAATATAAGGTATAGACCACGGCATAACCCAATAGAGAGGCTAAGGTCAGCCAAGCCGTTAGTTCGTTAATATAGCCCATTAACAACCACATACCAGCAATACCTAGTAGCAAAGCAAAAATGGCGGCATTGATTGGTTCCACTCGGCCTTTAGCCACAGGACGATTAACAGTTCGAGCCATTTTCAAATCAATGTGCCGATCAACTAAATGGTTTACAGCAGCGGCCGACCCAGCACAAAGACCAATACCGAGATTACCGACAATTAACACCTGCAGCGAAACCATCTCTGGCGAAGCCAGCAACATACCGATTACAGATGTGAGCAACATGAGTAAAACCACATTAGGCTTACACAATTGGTAATAATCACGCCAGATACTGGACATTTTTTCAGGCACTAGTTTTATTATCGCTTGGTCGTCTAAAGCTTCACTCATAACTCTATCCCTTTGCCCAACTCGAAATCTAATTTTTTATTCAGTACTCGAAAACCATACAAACGATGATTAATTGTGACTAATAACAATAATAGCAATGCTCCTACAGCGTTGTGTGCAACAGCGATACTAATTGGCAGTTGCCAAAAAATATTACTCATGCCCAAAGCAACCTGCAACGCTAATACTATTAACAATAAAATGCTCCATCTTTTAGAATTAGTTAGCCCTAAGCGCCATAGCGTAAAGGCCAAAGTTAACACTAGTATCGACACTACTAACGCACCAAGACGATGACTAAAATGAATAGCAATTCTGGCCTCACTTTCTAGCAATCCTCCTAAATAGTTAGGCCCTATAGTTTGCAAAAAGTTAAAGCCCTGAGAGAAGTCTGCCTGCGGAAGCCATTGATTCTGACAAGTAGGTAGATCAGGGCAAGCCAAAGCGGCATAGTTAGAACTGGTCCAACCACCCAATGCAATTTGTACGACTAAAAAGACTAAGGTAATTACTGCCAGACGCCGTATGCGATATAGAGCGATTGTGCTAATTTCTGGCAACTGCCATCGATATTCACCAAGCCTTTGCAACAATAGCCAGAGTAGTGAAAGAGTACAAAAACCACCCAATAAATGCGCTGTTACTACCTGTGGCCATAATTTAAGTGTCACCGTCCACATGCCGAATAATCCCTGAACAATAACTAGCCCTAGTAATAATATGGATAACTTTAATGGTTGCTTAGAGCGTTGAGAATTTTTATAACAAATAATAACCAAAAATATAATAAGTAAACCTAGCACACTCGCGAAAATGCGATGCATCTGCTCAGGCCATGTTTTATCAGTCTCTACTGGTGTGTCGGAAAAATTTTGATTAGCTTGTTCTATGTCTGCAATGCTCGACGGTACCCATAAATGACCGTAACAGGTAGGCCAATCAGGGCAGCCAAGACCTGCATCGGCTAAGCGAGTAAATGCACCGAGTAATATCACCATTATCGCCACTATAAAGCATAAAATGACTATTTTTTTCATCGAACCTACGAATAGCTTCATTATCGCTCCTCATAGGAATATTTAAGCATTCGTTTAATATCTTTTAACAGTTCATTGCCGGTGTGATCATCGCTGTAGCTCATCATTATAAAGCCCTGCTGATCCATTAAGTAATAGCGCTGATAAATATCTCTGTTCAATTCAGCCTCGGATTGCAATAAGGCGTTCAATTCAAATTTATCGGCCATGGCCCATTTTAAACGCGGATGATCTTGTCCTAATAATTTCTGCATAGACTCTATTTGTTGCGAGCTTTGTAGCAGTAATACACGCTCGACTCGTCGTGCTTTTTCACCTAATCGTATATGTATTTGACGAGTGGTATAGAGAATATTTAAGCAGGTTTTTGTACAATTTATTGGTACAGGTATCAGTAGACGCCATTGTTTTTTACCGGCAATTAAATTCAGTGGTTCACCTGCAAGATTTGTCACTGATAAAGTTTCAATTGATTGAGCTTGGGGCAGCAAGTCCCCTTTATTAATTGTGCCGGTAGGAATACCAAAGCCCGATTTATAAATGATATAAGCCGCTATCATAGGACCTAATATAATAGCCAGAACGAGTAACCCCATGAAGCGGCTGCGCCATGCATTAATACGGGCTGGAGCTGGATCGGGCATAAACACATCTTTAGTATTAGCACTTTTAATATTCAAAGAAGTTTCCTTTTATTTATTACTTTTTGTCTTGATATATTCAGATATATTACTGCTACTAATAATTGTTAAAATACACAATGCTAATGCCATAGCAAACCACTGTACGGCATAAGCAGTATGTTTTTCTGGCTGGGTATTAATAACGCGCCAATCAGTAGTGAAGGCGGCTGCACTGAGCTCATCTATGCGTAAATAAATTGGAGCCAGTGTTAAACCTGACTGTAATGCCATCTCCTCGAATGACACTGAATTAATAATATGTGGCCACTGTATATTATTCGAGGCCTGGCTCACTAAAGGATTAACACTAGGCTCATATAAACTAGCTAATAATGTTATTCGACCCTGAATATTTGGAATTACTGGCATATCACTTCGCAAACGCGGTGCTTTAATCCAGCCTCGATTAATTAATACAGCAACGCCGCTGTCTAAACGAAAAAGACCAATGACCTCATAACCAACACGACCGTTTAACACTTTGTTATCTAATAGCCATTGATAGCGATTATCAAACTGTCCTTCTACTTTTACTTGACTATAGTTTGGTAACAATTCGTTACCGTTTAGCCATACTGGGCGTTCAGTCAGACGCTGTTGATAACTTTGTAATAACTTTTGTTTTTGCTCAGCTCTGTCTAGTTGCCAAAAACCTAGCCATAAAAGTAAAGGCATTAGCGGTATGGCCAACAGCAATGTTTTATAATTGGGTGTCAGTGTTAAACTGATGGTGTCGTTAGCTGAAACTTCGTTCACATATAACCTTAATTTGTAGAGATAATTAAATGTGGCCTAAAATTATTATTTTGATACTTTTTATATTAATACTCATATCATTAACTAGCGGTCTGACCTTTTTATTAAAAGATATCGACGCATGTAAATCTAAACGCACCCTTTATGCGTTGGGTATTCGTATTTTTTTAGCGACCTTGCTAATGGCAACAATTTTTTACTACATGCAGACTGGTGAACTTCACAGTACAGCACCATGGGATAATCGAGTATAAAGACATCTATTTAAATAATTAATGTCGCAACCAATAACACTCATATGAAATCACTTTAAATTTTTATTGATAGTAGTAAATTTATATTTAACTCTACCCTAAGATATAAACAAATATAAATAAACCCAACCAAACTACATCAACAAAGTGCCAATACCAGCTAGCGGCTTCAAAACCGAATTGATCGTTTGGTTTGAAATGACCTTTTATAATTGATCGTAGCCACATCACTAATAGCATCAATGTACCAAGCGTTACATGAGCCCCATGAAAACCGGTAAGCATAAAAAATGTTGAGCCATATATACCCGTTTCTAGTGTTAGGCCCATATGTTGGTAGGCTTCAATATATTCTTCCACCTGTAAAACTAAAAATATAAAACCCAAAGCGACTGTAATACCCAGCCAAATATTAAACGGTTTGCGCTGGTTGTTCTTAATTGCTGTGTGAGCAAAATGAACAGTAATACTTGAGGTCAATAGCACAGCAGTATTCCAAAATGGCAACCAACTCCAGATAGATCCTGCCTCAGCAAAGCTCATATTTAGATCAGGCCCAGTGGTTGATGCGGACGCACCATTAGCGGCCATATCCGGTGTAGTCATTACCGGCCATACATTTTCAAAACCTGGCCAGAGTATTGTACCTGTTTCAATTGCCCTATCACCGGTACCAGAAAGCCATGGCATCGCAAAATTTCTAATATAAAAAAGCGCGCCAAAAAAAGCGGCAAAGAACATAAATTCACTAAAAATAAACCAACCCATTGCCCAAACATAAGAACGTTTAAGTTGAGCGTTATTCATGCCTGCATTATTTTCTTTTATGACGGTGGCAAACCAAGTCCAAAGCACAAAAGCAAATAGCAAACCACCGCAGTATAAAAGTGTCGGACCAGAATCATTACCATTTAACCAACTAGCGGCACCAAAGACCGTCAAAAAAAGACCTATACTGGCGAATATTGGTAACTTGCTCTGGTCAGGTACGTAGTAAGTGTCTTCTGCTGACATGACAGCTTCCTTATTTTTTTGCTAAATCCATTGCTCTCTCTGTTATATCAAAGAGCGTATAGGATAAAGTGATGGTATGTATTTGTTTAGGTATACCAATATCAACGATAAAACTTAGTGGTAACTCGGCTGATTTTCCGGCCGCTAATGGCTGACGATTAAAACAAAAACATTCTGTTTTATGAAAATATTCGGCCGCCTTAAAAGGCACTAAGCTTGGCACTGCCTGTGCCACCATGTCGGTACTAGTGGTGTTTTTTGCCCAATAATTTATTAGTGTTTCCGCTCCAGGATGCACTGTAATAGACTGCACTGTTGGACCAAACTTCCAAGGCATACTGGCATTATTAGTCGCTAAAAACTGCACTTTAATTTTTCGGCTAGTATCCACTTTTGCACTTATGGTTTCATAACGTCCAGACGTTTTACCGTTAAGGCCAGTAATATCACAAAATAAATCGTACATTGGCGGCATAATAAAAATGGCAAATACAAACATTGCCACCGCACCACAACATAATTTTAGTGTGATTCTTGCGGTCGATCTTTCCTGCTCGGTATTAGCCAATTTTAGGTGGCGCCGAAAAAGTGTGATAAGGCGCTGGGGATGGCAATGTCCATTCTAATCCTTCTGGGTTGTCCCAGACCTGATCGCTAGCTTTACGATCGCTGCGAATGGTAGCAATCACATTAAATAGAAATAAAAGTTGCGAGGCACCAAAAAAGAAAGCGCCTATGGAGGACAACATATTCCAATCGGCGAACATCATATTGTAATCAGGAATTCGGCGTGGCATTCCGGCAAGACCCGAGAAGTGCATAGGGAAGAAAGTTAAATTTAAGCCGACGAAAGCCGTCCAAAAATGTGCCTTACCCATAGTTTCGTTATACATATTACCGCACCACTTTGGCAGCCAGTAATAAACTGCAGCAATGATCGAGAAAATTGCACCAGGCACCAGCACATAATGAAAGTGTGCCACGACAAAGTAGGTATCATGATACTGAAAATCTGCCGGTGCAATAGCCAGCATCAATCCAGAAAAACCACCAATAGTGAATAAAATGACAAAGGCTATCGAGAACAGCATTGGTGTCTCAAAAGTCATTGAACCCTGAAACATGGTTGTGACCCAGTTAAAGACTTTTACACCGGTAGGTACAGCAATAAGCATTGTGGCATACATAAAAAATAACTCACCCGCTACCGGCATCCCAACGGTAAACATATGATGCGCCCAGACAATAAAGCTTAAAAAAGCAATAGATGAAGTGGCGTATACCATAGAGGCATAGCCAAATAGTGGCTTGCGCGCAAAAGTTGGAATAATTGCACTTATCACACCAAAAGCGGGCAGAATCATAATATAAACTTCGGGGTGACCGAAGAACCAAAATACATGCTGGAATAATACTGGGTCACCACCACCAGCAGCATCAAAGAAGCTGGTGGAAAAATGAATGTCCATTAGCATCATTGTCACTACACCGGCCAATACCGGCATTACGGCAATCAGTAAATAGGCGGTAATTAACCAAGTCCATACAAACAGTGGCATTTTCATCAAGGTCATCCCCGGAGCTCGGAGATTTAATATAGTGGCTATGATGTTAATGGAACCCATGATCGAACTGGCACCCATAATATGAACAGCAAAAATAAAGAAGGTCACACTCGGTGGTGCATAGGTAGTGGATAGTGGTGCATAGAATGTCCAGCCAAAATTGGGGGCACCGCCATCCATAAACAGGGTCGATGTGAGCATGGTAAATGCAAAAGGAAGGATCCAGAAACTCCAGTTATTCATCCGAGGTAAGGCCATGTCGGGGGCACCGATCATTAACGGTATCATCCAATTAGCCAACCCAACAAAAGCTGGCATTACAGCACCAAACACCATGATTAAGCCATGCATGGTGGTCATTTGGTTAAAAAACTCTGGCTCAACTATTTGTAAACCCGGCTCAAAAAGTTCGGCACGAATTACCAAGGCGAAAGCACCGCCAAGAAAAAACATAGCAAAACTAAACCACAGGTATAGCGTGCCGATATCTTTGTGATTGGTGGTGTAGAGCCAGCGAGTAATGCCTTTAGCAGGCCCATGGTGTGCTGACATATTATTTAGCCTCCTTAAATTTTAAAAAATCTATACTGGCTGGTATTAAATAATTAAAAAATTTATAAATAAATGAGCTAATAAGTGGGTAACTAGACCCTATAATATTCGGCATACTACTCTCCTCCAGACTCTTTAAATTGCAAGATATCTATCGGCTGAACAGAGTCACCCATATTATTTCCCCAGCTATTACGCTGGTAAGTAATTACCGCGGCAATATCCACTTCTGATAATTCACCGGAAAAAGAACGCATAGCTGGATTATTTTTAGAACCATTGACGATAATATCGAGGTGGCCATTTATCGCGCCTGTTGCGATTTTACTGCCGGCTATAGCTGGGAACATCGGCGGTATACCTTCGCCATTTACCTGATGACAAGCCGCACAAACATTGTTGTATACCGTCTCTCCTTGGGTATACAACTCATCAAAGGTAAACGTCTGATTAGTTAACTCTCGTAACTTAAGTGTCTCAGCCTGCTTAGCGGCCAACCAAGTGTCGTACTCAGCCTGCGGCAGCGCCTCAACCACAATTGGCATAAAGCCATGGTTTTTCCCGCACAACTCTGCACACTGACCGCGATAAGTACCTGGCTCATCAACAAATGCCCAGGTCTCATTGATATAACCTGGGATCGCATCGCGCTTGACGGCAAAATCTGGAACCCACCAGCTATGAATGACATCGTTGGCAGTAATAAGAAAGCGTATTTTCTTTTTTATCGGAATAACCAATGGTTCATCAACTTCTAAAAGATAATTAACACCCTTGGCACTCATATTTCTAATTTGATTTTGCGGTGTACTGAGATTACTAAAATAACTGACGTCACTATCGATATAATCGTATTTCCACTTCCACTGATATCCGGTGATTAGAATATCCATATCACCTTCTTTATGATCATAAATATTTATCAGACTCTTGGTAGCAGGTACCGCCATGATAATTAATATAACGAACGGTACTACTGTCCATATAATTTCGAGTAGAGTACTTTCATGAAAGTTCGAGGCTTTAGCACCATTTGCCTTTCGATGAACGATCATGGTGTAGAACATAACACCAAAAACAACCACAGCAATGGCAACACACCACCAGAAAATATCCATGTGCAAGCCATAGACATCACGGCTAACCGGGGTCACGCCCTCGGTCATATTATATTGCCAGCGGTCTACATCAGCCGAAAAGCTATGCTGGCTGAGTAAAGTGAACAGTAGACCTGAGCCCAAAATTAGTGGTTTTTTAATCGATTGAAAAAAACCAGACACGCAGTTAACAAGCATGCAAAATTGCATCTAGCATTGTCTCCTTGTAGTGGACACTTTTATCAACTCGTAATGTATGAGTGTTAACAGCAGCCTATTATCGTTTTTATCTACTACTTTTTATCTGTCGGTTATGGCAAAGAAAAAGTTGATATATTGGTCTAGCGCATTCTTAACTCAACGCAAAATTCCCCTACTCTTAAGCTTAGCAAGCAATTACGGAATTAAAAGGTCAATCTATAAAAACTAAATGATATTAAGAAAATAACTAGAATAACGATAATAGTTGTCTAAGCACAAAAAATAAGCCATTGATTATGCTAATATTTTCCATCTAGACTG
>MDSY01149844.1_pt1 | contig 10498 bp, 6 predicted proteins | sample 811131 | NCBI WGS metagenome assembly MDSY01 (sample SAMN05326643, study PRJNA326480) | marine metagenome | isolation source: seawater | place: Atlantic Ocean: South West | collected 2010
AATCCAGCCCCCACAATGATGGCATCGAAACGTTCTTTGGTACTATTTTGATGGGAGCTCATATTACAAACTCAAATCCTTAGTTTAGCGACATCCCGTCGAGCAGGTTACAAGAAAGATTAGTTACCTCTTACAAAAGGTGCAATGTTGGCATATAAAATAAGAGTTATAAAAAAACTCCCTCTGAAACATCATGTGCCGCAAAATGTCTGCGTTATAACCTCCTCAGATTTAGGCGGGAGAATATAAACGGAATCAAATGGCCGCGATACAAATGGCCGAACGACTTCATCAACTAAATCATTAAATGGTTCAAAATTTCCATAATCTTCAGCCGCCCGAATGGCAGCCTCGATAAGGTGGTTGCGAGGAATTACAGCTGGATTAGCCATACGCATCCTCTCCGCAATATCCTTACTAGTAGCTGTCTCTGATTTCAGACGCATCTTCCATTGGCCTAACCATTGATCAAATGCCTTAATGTCAGAAAATTGTAATCTCAGTTCTGAGTTATTAGTTGTATCATTATCGATAATGTTGGCTAGTTCACGAAAAGTATTAGTAAAATCGACTTCGCTATCACCCATGAGGTCGAGCAAACCCATACCAAGCTTTAGATCATCCTCCTTCAGATTTTTAAGTCCCAGTTTTGCTCTCATGACTTCCGCAAGTGAACCTTGAAAAGCTTGTAGATATTTGTCGACCTCAGCTTGTGCCAGCAACAAAGCCTTCTCAGTATCACTGTCTAATAATGGCAGCAAACTGCGTCCAAATTGAGCAAGGTTCCAGTGCATTATAGAGGGTTGATTCCCAAAGGAATAACGACCCCCGTAATCGATTGAACTAAAGACCTTTTTCGGGTCATAGATATCCATAAAGGCACACGGCCCATAATCAATTGTCTCGCCAATCACCGAGGTGTTATCGGTATTCATCACACCATGTATAAAGCCAATCCCTAGCCATTTTGCCACAAGTGCTGCCTGGCGTTTAACAACATAGGCGAGCAGAGTTAGGTAAGGGTTCTGGGCTTCTTTTATGTCTGCGTAGCACCGGTCGATAACATAATCTGCAAGTATTCGTAACGCTTCCTCGTCTTTACGGTAGGCAAAATACTCAAATGTACCAACGCGAGTATGTCCTTTAGAAACCCGAGTTAAAACTGCACCAGGAAGTAAACCCTCTCTAACTACATTTTCACCGGTCATTACTGCAGCCATAGTCCGCGTGGTCGGTATACCAAGCGCGTGCATGGCTTCACTAACAACATACTCTCGTAAAACTGGACCAAGTGGCGCCCGCCCATCTCCTCCACGTGAAAATTGGGTTCTTCCAGAGCCTTTGAGCTGCACATCAAAACGCTGCCCATCAACACCAATAACTTCCCCTAACAGCAAGGCTCGGCCATCTCCGAGTTGTGGCACCCAACCACCGAACTGGTGGCCGGCATAAGCCAGCGCTATTGGATCTGCACCAGAGGGCATTGAGTTACCCGAGAACATCTCGGCACCAATTCCAGATGAGAGCGAACAAGGATCCATTCCCAAGCTAATGCACAAATCTCTATTCAGGCGAATTAACTTAGGCCTCTGTACCGGCTCAGGGTCTTCACGAGAGAAGAAACGCTCTGGTAGCCTAGCATAGCTGTTATCGAAATTAATATGTAAATCAGTCATTTAACCGTGATTTCAGCGTTTTTTATAAGAAATTTACCAATTAATTTTTGCAAAACGGTAAAGATTATATAGTTCATTTTTATATTTGGTCATTTTCTCATAATGCTTAACAAATTCCAAAAAACTAACCTTTCCATTACATTTTATACCGAATGAACCAAATTTATGATTATCAAAATTATAGCTGTGGATTCAGTAATTTCTCTCTAAGTCATCATGCCTTAAGCAACGCATCGGCATGATGAGCAATATGGTCCTCCATAAATGAAGCGATAAAATAATAAGAATGGTCATAACCAGAATGCATCCGAATTAATACTGATTGATGGTTTGAATCACAGGCTTGCTGAAATAATTCAGGCTTTAGTTGCTCTTTAAGAAATTGATCCGCATCGCCTTGATCTATAAGAATCGTTCCATCAAATTTATATCCCGCCTCAACCAAACAAGTTGCATCATAATTCTTCCAAATACTACGATCACCCCCAAGATAGCCACTAAAGGCTTTTTCTCCCCATGGACACTGGATCGGAGCGACGATAGGAGAGAATGCAGAAACAGAACGGAACATATCGCTATTTTTTAAAGCAATAGTAATAGCACCGTGCCCACCCATAGAGTGCCCCATAATTCCAAGAGCTTGTTGACGGGCTGGAAAATTTTCAAAAATTAATGATGGTAATTCGTCGGTTATATAGTCGTACATTTTAAAATTCTCGGCCCAGGGGTCTTCCAAGGCATTCAAATAAAATCCTGCCCCTTGACCAAAGTCATAAGCATCATCGTCAGGAACGCTCTCACCGCGGGGGCTCGTATCGGGTGCTATAATTATTAGGCCATGATTTGCGGCATATCTTTGTGCCCCTGCTTTCGATGTGAAGTTTTCTTCTGTACAGGTTAAACCTGATAACCAAAAAATAACCGGGCGGGGCTCTCGTTCAGCCTGAGGAGGAAGGAACACGGAAAGGCGCATATTACAATTAAGATGTTTGGACTCATGGGAAATAATCTTTTGAGTCCCGTTAAAGCATTTATTGTCAGAAACGATTGTAATTGTCATTAAACCTACCTTGATCTGGATACTAAATATTTTTAATTAGCTTATCAATCTGGCTTGCTGCCGAAACGAAACCTTTTCTTTAACCGTATCGAATGCGCGGATCGAGCCAAGCATAAAATATATCAATTATGAGATTGATCCCAACAAACAATGTGACGAATAGCATCACGAGAGCCTGGGTCATGTTAAAATCGGCATATAGGACGGAATCAAGCATTAACCGGCCTAAACCATTCAGATTAAACACTTGCTCAGTCACAACCAATCCTCCCATGAAGAAAGCGAATTCCATGCCAATAACGGTGATCACAGGTAAAAATGCGTTTCGAAATGCATGGCGATAAATAACGATTTTTTCGGCCAAACCTTTAGCCTTCGCAGTCCGAATATAGTCTTCATTTAACACTTCCAGTAAAGCCGAGCGGGTCATTCTGGTCACAACCGATGAATATCGATACCCGGTAGCAATTACGGGCCAGATCAGGTGCGAGAGATTTTCCGCCGGGTCAACAAAGGGGGGCACATATTCAATTGGCGGCATCCATGGTTCACCGAACCATGCCTGTGAACTGATTAATATCCCAAGAATAATCAACATCCCAAGCCAAAAAGACGGCACTGCTACACCCGCGATTGATATGGTCCGGATAACATAATCTATCCATGTGTTTTGTTTTACTGCTGAAATCACTCCAAACGGTATTGCTATCAAGAGGGAAGTGATTGTAGCCATTATGGCCACCTGTAAAGACAGTGCGAATCGTAATTCCAACTCCTCAGTGATAGGTCTCTCCGTCCACATGGAAACACCAAGGTCAAAAGTGAAGAAGCCTTTGATGAACTTGAACAATTGAATGTAAATAGGATCATTCAAGCCCAAATGATCTCGGCACATTTCTAGACCGGTAATGATATCGTGGAGCTCTGGCCTCAGGTCATGGTTATAGTCAACCCACCTTACCAAACATATGTCGCCCGGAATTATCCGCATCAGAAGAAATACAAATACCCCGGCACCCAAAACCGTCGGGATAACTAACAAAATGCGCCTAATCAGATAATTCACCAAAACTTGCGCCCCAGCCAGGCTCAGTGAAAGGTCAATAATTATGCTAGTCTATTAGTGCCAGATAACGAGCTTAAATAATTTTTGAGACTTCACTCATCGTGACATCATCTGACCCGAGCAATATTTCTGTAAAATTTCCTTCATTTAAATCTGTTCTTGTTTCAAAAGGGTCCAATGAACTCAGACGATGTTGAACTACGAGCCATGACCAAAGTATACGCCGAGCGTCACCTCTTAAATTGTATGTTTTTACTCCTTCCCAAGCCATCAATACTGCTGCAGAAGTATGATATAGAATACTCGTTGCCCGACGTGCATGAGATTCGTTTTGGTTTGAGCTCGCGACCCATTCAATTAATTCAATTGCCTTATCAACAAGTGAATGTAATTTTTTTGCATAAGATGCCGGTAACCCAACCGCTTCATCAACACGCGCATGCAACACTGTCGCAAATGGTTTATGACATGAATGACGTCCTACGGCACGTGTCACAGCATCGAGAGCTACCACGTTACCAGAACCTTCCCAGATAGATCCCAAATGGGCATCGCGCACAAGCCGGGGGTTAATCCATTCCTCAATATAACCCAGCCCGCCCCGCATCTCCAAGGCATCACCTGTGGCTTCCCGTGCATCTCGTGTCGCACGAAACTTAAGTACTGGCGTTGCCAAGCGAAGAATTGCACTCGCTTCCTGACTTGGTGAGTTCCCGCCATAGCCCGAAGAACGGTCAAGCGCCTCAGCCGTGAACATGAAAAGTGACAAAGACTCCTCTGCTGGAAGTCTGATCTTTAATAATTGGCGCTTAGCCAATGGCTTCTCAATTAAGGGTTGACCAAAAACGATACGATGATTGATCACTGCAGTCGCGTCATGCACTGCTCGGCGCATCAATGCAGCTGACTTAACGCCATTTGATAATCTCGACCAGTTTACCATCTCCAACATTTGTTTTAGACCGTTTTCGACGGCTCCAATCGGATAAGCAATTGCACCTTCTAACTTAATTTCACCAGATGCCATGGACCGTGTGCCAAGCTTATCTTTGAGCCGAATAATTCGATAATAATTTCGACTACCATCGTCTAAAATGCGGGGCATAACGAAAAGCCCCAGCCCCCGGGAGCCCGCCGATGCACCCTCCGGCCTAGCCAATAACAAGCTCACAGAAGCATCTGCATTTGAGCAAAACCACTTTTCTCCATACAAATGCCACTCACCATTTTTAAAACTAGCCTTTGTAGTAATATTAGCAACATCCGAGCCACCTTCGCGCTCCGTCATAAACTGGGCACCCTGCCACAGTTCATCAATGTTGGTCGTCGTCATCCGAGGGATAAAGCGTTGCTGTATCTCTGAATCGGCGAAAAGCTTTAAAGCATGAACCCCTGAATCTGTGACATTTATTGGGCAGCCAAGGCCAAACTCAGCCTGGTTAAAAAGATAAGTAAAGGCATGCTTGGCAACGGCGGGAAACGGATCAGACCAACCAAGTATACCACCTTTATGGCTCATGGCGTGAATCCCAAAGTGCCCGTAAGCTACCTTCTCAAGCTCTCGGTAGGCGGGATGATACTCAATCCAGTCCTCATCCCGACCAAAACGATCTCGCGCATGCAGTATGGGTGGATGTTTGTCTGCCAGATTAGCCGCCTGGTCGAGCACCCCTGACGCCATTTCGCCAAGTTCTGACAGATGTGGTGTCAAATGAGCCAACAGTTTCGGGGTTAAATATAAGGCGAGAATATCACGTAGACCTTGGTCAACTTCGTAAAAATTCCAACCGGTTGTATCGGGCGCTAATGCAGAGGCACCATCTATCTGGGGTTCTATTTGATCGAATTTTTCGCGGTTCATGTTATAGTCCAACGCTTGAGCGGATTAATTTACAGGAGTATCAGGGTCCAATACCTTATACCCCACATTATCTTGGCGCAGCGACTATTCTCAAATCATTCTAAACGACTGTAAGAATATAATGACTAACGTGTTTGATCTATCTTAGCTGGGAGCACGCATAATTCAAATCTCCCTAAGTTACTAATAAAATTAATAAATGATTCAAAAGGGCAACCACGTGCAAGATCCTGAAAAATCTGGTCAAGAAAATTCCCATGTAAGTATTTGGCACATTTTAAAAATGCTCCTGCCTTACAAATGGCATACTGCCGGTGCGGTTGCCGCCCTTCTATTTACAGCGGTTTCTACACTTTCAATTGGCAGAGGCATAAATTTGTTAATTGATCAAGGCTTCGCGAGCAGCGGTTCTGATAGGTTGCTTGACTGCTTGGTAATTTTTATCTGTCTTGGTGTGGCTATCGCAGTTGGAAGCTTCATTCGATATTACCTAATGACATGGCTCGGTGAGCGTATTGTAGCTGATCTCAGATACCAGGTTTTTTCAAAAATTATTGAGTTTGATATAGCCTTTTTTGAGAAAACCCGGACTGGAGAACTCTTATCTCGGCTAACCACCGATACCACGCTTCTTCAAACAGTAATTGGATCAAGCTTCTCTCTCGCATTAAGGAATGCCATCGTCTTTCTCGGCGGTTTGGGAATGATGTTCTTTACTAATGCCAAGCTTGCAGTTTTGGCACTAACACTGGTTCCATTTGTTATTTTACCCATAATTTTTATTGGTCGGCGGGTTCGAACATTATCAAAAGAAAGTCAAGAGAGAGTAGCAGATGTCGGCGCATTCGCAGAAGAAAGCATTAATGCTATCCGCACAGTAAAGGCATTCGTCCAAGAGCAGGCAAATCTTGATCGTTTCGATCGTGAGGTCAAGAATGCTTTCAAAGCTGCACTCAAAAGGGCATGGCTGCGGAGCAGCTTGAGTGCAACTGTGACGCTTTTAGTATTCACTGGCCTGGGCACCGTCATTTGGGCAGGTGGCAATGAAGTCATCAGTGGCCAGGCAACGGGAGGAGAACTAGGTGCATTTTTATTCTATGCAATCCTGATTTCTGTCTCCGCTGGCCTTATATCGGAGGTTTATGGTGACATCCAGCGTGCTCTTGGAGCGACCGAACGTTTAATGGAGTTAATACATATACAGCCGACCATCGTCGCACCAAAGGATGCTATAGATCTGGACAGTAGTTCTCGATTAAATGTGAATAACGGGCGCATTACATTTGAACACGCCACATTTTATTATACTTCAAGACCAGGAGCGGCGGCAATCCGGGACCTGTCTTTGAACATAAACAAGGGCGAAACGTTAGCTCTAGTCGGTCCATCCGGTGCAGGAAAGTCAACTATATTTCAATTGTTACTAAGGTTTTATGACACCACATCAGGACAAATTCGAATCAACGGAAATGATATCACCCAAGTCGATCCCATGGCATTACGCCAAGAGATCGCGCTAGTTCCCCAGGATCCATTTATCTTTAGCGTCAATGCAATGGAGAATATTCGCTACGGCAACCCCATTGCCACCAAGGCCGATGTTATCGCAGCTGCCAAAGAGGCAATGATCGATCAATTCATCAATTCACTTCCAGACGGATATCAAACCTACCTGGGCGAAAAGGGCGTCCGATTATCCGGGGGTCAAAAGCAGCGCTTATCAATCGCACGGGCGATCCTTAAAAACCCTTCATTCCTCCTATTAGACGAAGCGACCTCAGCTCTCGATGCAGAAAATGAACGTCTTGTGCAGCAAGCACTCAGCCATCAGATGGGACACCGCACAACCCTGGTCATAGCACATCGTTTGTCCACAGTTCTTAAGGCTACTCGTATTGCTGTTTTGATAGAAGGTCAGTTAGTAGCGATCGGCAGTCATGATGATCTTATCCGTAGCAATGATACATATCGTAGATTTGCAGATCTACAGTTCATTGACCAAAAGGTAGATAAATGCGAGATGGACCAGAATATTCAAGCCATAGATCTATAACTATTGATACAAATCGGTATTTTTACCGTATTATACACCATATCATAACGGGTTAATAATTTAGCAAATGAAACGATTATTAAGTTTTGCACTTCCATTAATAATTATCGCAGTATCAGGCGCTGGAGCGTACTGGCTGATAATGACAGCTCCGAGAGCAACGCCTAAAGCACCGGAGGAAAAAATTTGGCCGCTTGCCGTGACCAAGGGCGAGGTTGTTACCATCACCCCCCGCATAGAAGTATTTGGTGAAATTACTGCCGGTTCATCTGTCACACTCCGACCCCTTGTCTCTGGTCGCGTGGTCAAAGTTGGAAAAAACCTGATGGAGGGAGCCGTTATTGAAAAAGGCGAACTTCTGGCTCAGATTGATAAATTTGATTATCGGGCAATTCAAAATGAGCGAATAGCAGAATTAGCTGAAGCTCAGGGTATGTTAAAGGAAACAAAAGCTGATTTATCAGGCGAACGTGACCAGATAAAACATACGAAACATCAGATTATACTTCGAAAACGTGATTATCAGCGCCGGATCAATCTTCGGAAGAAGGGCAGTGGCACTGAAAAATCGGTAGATGACGCTGAATTACTGCTTAACGAAGCCGAACTTCTTCTTGTGCAACGTCGTCAAAAGGCTGCGCGACTTGAAGCCCGCTCGCTTCAACAGCATGCCCAGGTGGAGCGTGCCCGCGTCGCAGTGAGCCGAGCTGAGAGAAATCTCGCCAATACAACATTAATAGCCCCCTTTAAAGGCTTTCTTCTCGATACCGAGGCCGCCGTGGGTCGCATTATGTCAACCAGTGATCCAGTCGCACGGATCATCAATGCCGACTTACTAGAAGCAAAATTTGAATTAACCGAAAGTGATTATGGACGATTATTTAATACAGAAGGAGGGCTGCTGGGACGCAGCGCAAGGGTCCACTGGAGTATTGGTAAAGAAAAATTATCGTTCGATGCAAAAATTATACGAAAGGGGGCAGAAATTGATGCGGCAACTGGCGGCGTTAAGTTTTATGCTCGATTAAGTCCTGACGAACGAATTGTTGTCCTGCGACCCGGCGCTTTTGTTCGAATTGAGGTTTCAGATAAAAGTTATGAAAATGTTGTTCGTTTGCCAGCAACCGCGATTGAAAATCGTAAATTCATTTATATCGTAAAAAATAAACGGCTAGTGCGAGTAGCCGTCCTGTTGCTGCGTAGGTTGGGACGCGATGTCCTTGTACGTTCGGATGACAAAGAATACAAATTGGATGGGGCAACCATCGTAACACAGCGTTTTCCTGAAATCGGACCGGGATTGCAGGTCGAAATTCGATGACCCAGCCCTCTCAAAAAGTCTCCGGCGATGGGGTCATTGGGCTGTTTGCCCGCCACCCAACAGCGGCTAATCTGTTAATGCTTGTGATGATCATTACAGGCCTGTTCTCTCTTTCACGGATCAACACCCAATTTTTTCCTGATTTTGGTATTGATGTTGTGACAGTCAACGTTGAATGGCCAGGTGCCACAGCAGAGGATGTCGATAAGACAATCGTTCAAGCCCTAGAACCCGAGGTGCGTTTTCTTGATAACGTAAAACGCGTGACTTCAAATTCCTATGAAAATATGGCCCGGATATACATTGCTTTTGAAGCTGACACCGATATGCAGGCCGCACTATCGAATGTCGAAGCCGCAGTTGGCCAGGTAACCTCATTACCAAAAGATGCAGAGAGCCCGGAAATTCGACGGTTCTCCCGGTATGACACGATTTCAAGGCTGGTGATTTCGGGCCCTTATCCTGAAACATCTTTGAAGGCGATCGCCAAAACCATCCGTGATGATCTCCTCTCCCGCGGTATCGATAAAATAGAAATTTATGGGGGCCGGGATGAAGAAATTTGGGTTGAAGTCTCACCAGTTATTTTGCGCCAGAGCAATTTAACGCTGGCAAATATCGCGGAAAGGATAGCCTCAATCTCCCAGGATATTCCATCGGGGGATATTGGCAGTGGTGAACGGCAGGTACGTAGTCTTGGTCTGATTAAAGATGCGGCGGGGATCTCTCAAATCGAAGTCAAAGCCCTGGACGATGGACGCAAACTAAAATTACAAGATATAGCCAACGTGACCGAAGCCTTTGCGGAGGGCGGGCAAGCGGCATCTCGGCTTGGCAATACCGCGATTGAATTACACGTACAACGCGCCTCAAGTGCTGACGCCCTGGAGGTTGCCAATCTCGTTCAAACCTACCTCTCGACAGCAGCACCAAGTCTGCCTTCAAACCTCAAAATTGAGCAATACGACCAGTCATCTAGATTGATTGAAGAACGTATAGCCTTACTCCTCAGAAATGGGCTCACTGGGCTGATTTTGGTTATTCTTATTTTATTTGTCTTCCTGAGTGGTCGCCTTGCTTTTTGGGTTATGTTGGGTATTCCCGTATCATTGTTGGCCACTGTTTCGGTCATGCTCCTTTCCAATCAAAGTATAAATATGGTTAGCCTCTTTGGGTTAATTTTAGCAATAGGCATTGTTGTCGATGACGCAATCGTTGTCGGCGAACATGGGGAGGCGCGTGCCATCAAGGGTGTAAAATCTATTGACGCCTCAATCGCTGGCGCAAGATGGATGGCACCCCCTGTAATTTCCTCCTCGTTAACGACAATTTGCGCGTTTATGCCGTTATTTGTGATTCAAGGTGTTATTGGGGATATTATTCGCGCTATCCCATTAGTGGTAGTGACTGTCATTTTGGCGAGTTTAATAGAGTGCTTTTTAGTCTTACCGGGGCACCTCA
>MDSY01032469.1_pt1 | contig 10497 bp, 8 predicted proteins | sample 811131 | NCBI WGS metagenome assembly MDSY01 (sample SAMN05326643, study PRJNA326480) | marine metagenome | isolation source: seawater | place: Atlantic Ocean: South West | collected 2010
AAGTTTGGAGATTGCTCGTGGTTCCAAACTTGCGACATGGCTCGGCTCCGCCTGGAGATACCGGGAGAGGAGGGGAGGCGCTTAGGCGAAGCCTTCCTCTCGACGCAGCGCGCGACGACACTGCGTTCGAGCGCCACGCAGACACGTTTCGTTTAGATCCAAACACATATAACACAATGTTTGTCTGTTTTGCTTAGAAATTTATTTATGTGCACAGAAACGCTTTTAACTGCGTAGATGCCCCTCTCACAAACTCAAGATGCTGGGGGTCGTTACTTAGCTTGGCGTTGTGGACGTCCCTGTCGGTCGCCTCTCGAATGTAGAAGCTGTCCACTCGCACGCGACTCCCCGAAATCGTGATGTTGCATGCCATCTTCGCGGGAGCGACCAGTCCGAAGCTCGTTGTATCAGTCACACTCATGTTCATCGCAGTGTAGGTCCTCACGACTGGAAAGGGGTGAATTTCCTTCTGGTGGAATCCTCGAATCGACGAGCACTTGCACGGAGAGGAGCACCCGATCTTGAAATGGCCCCCCTCGCGATGACTCTTGAGGTAGCCGACGCTCACGACGCTCGCACACGAGCTCACGTTCGCACGAAGGACTATCTCACTCGTTTTTGAGCCGACTCTCCAGCCAAACTTGTGCCGTCGAGCCGCTCCCATCTGATATCCTTCGTCGACGAGTTTCCACTCCGAATCAACGTGGACCGTGGGCAGCTCGTTCGCGTCAGAGAAGCAGAGCTCACCGCCGCCGCCGTCGTCGCCGTCGCCGTCGCCGCCGCTTGGGCGCGGCCGCGCGCGCGGCCGCGCGCGCGCCGCTGCGGTTGACGCGCTCTTTGCTTGGACAGAGTGCACTGCCTCTGAAACAGCGTTCGCGATCGCTCGGTGTCCAGCACTGTTGGGATGCACGGCGTCGGCGTACAGCTCTGGCGAGTGGGCCGGACTCGCGACGACCGACCCAGAGAGCGCAGCGGCGCGGGCGACTCGCGTGGTGTCGAGCTCGTTGCGCGCCCGTGGCCACGCCACCAAAACGACGAGAGACACGTCGGCGAGATCTCGGCTCCTCACGGCAAGCGCTGCCAGGTCCTCCACTGCTTTCTCCGACCACAGATTTGTGCCGAAGTCGAGCACTGCTGCCACGTGCGATCGTTCGCTCGCGAACCGACTGGAACAGTGCAGAAAGTAGCTTGGCTCTACGGCGTTCTTGAAAAAGACCGTGCTCGGCTCCCCCAGGAGCCGCGGCCACGCGTCGGCCCACCTCGCCGCCCCCGCCCCGCCCGTCGTGCTGGCCCCGAGCACGTACAGTGACATGTGCCTCGGCTCTTTCGGCCGCGCTCACTCTCTACCAAACGCCCTGCCGCGGCGAACGCTAGCGCTGTGCGATCAGTCACGCTCACACGTCGCGACGACCGCGAGGACCTTGAAGAGCGCGTCGCGGGGAAGCGTGAGAGCTGGGCGCCGCCTGGCGACCAAGAGGAGCGCGCGCCACGCGGCCTCGACGACAGCTCGATCGCAATCCGCTAAGAGGTGGTGCGTGGCCGGCGTCCAGTCGAGACCGCCCACCACCTGGCTCGCCTCACCAAGGAGAGTGGCGCGCTGTAGCAGGCTGTCACACCTGGCGTAGCTGGCGAGCCTGAGGACATCACAAGACGTGGAGTGGGCACCACCTGACCACGTGTGCACGTTCGACGCGAGAGTCTCGCGTCGCGGGTCTTCCTCGCACGGGCCTGCCCCGCCCTCCAGCAGCGTCCTGGCGAGGACGAAGTTGCCTACGAGGCACGCGGCTTTCACAGGCGTGTCGCCGGACGCGTCGAGCGCGTTCACGTTCGCCCCGGCTATCATCAAGCGCCGTGCGCAGGCGGCGCGGTCCACGAACGTCCCGTAGTCTGCGTACCAAGGGGAAGACATACCGTGCAGTCCCGTTTGGGAGAAGGCGTCCGTCGCGCTCGCGTTCGCGCCAGCCGTCAGCAGCGTGCTCAGGCAGTCGACGCTGCCACGAGCGCACGCGAAGTGCAGTGCCGTGCAGCCGTCGGTGGTCACTGCCTTCGGGTCAGCCTTGTGCTCCAGCAACGCGGCCACCGAGGCGGGCTGCCCCTCGCTACACGCGAAGTGCAGCGCTGTGTATCCGTCGTCGTCCTCGCGGCCCGTGATGCTCGCCCCGTGGTGTAGCAGCGTTTGCACGCACCCAACGTGGCCCGCAGCGATGGCTTGGTGCAGTGCCGTCAGGTGTCCGGCATCACCTTCGTCTGACTGGAGCTCAAGATCCGTGCTGACAGACCAGTTCAGAAGCACCTGCACGCAGCCTTGGTGTCCGTTCCGACATGCGAGCATCAACGGCGTTCTGCCCCGACTGTCCCGCTCGTTCGTCTCGCCGTTCAGCCGGACTAGCTGCGCGAAGAGCCCGTCGTCTTTTCCGAAACCATGCTCGCACATCAAGTGCAGCGGCGTCTTGTCGGCCGCGTCGTCGTCGTTGTGGGGGCAGTAGATCAGTTTCACGTGGAGGGGCAGGCCGTCCAGCAGGGCGTCCACGAAGGCATCGGACCTGTCGAGACGCGTGCGGAGGTCGTGGAGCTCTTTCGTGAGTGCGTCGAGCTCTTCCATGCTGGCGGCGGCTCTGGACGGCGGCGGGTGTGCTTGTGGGTGTGGGTGTGGGTGTGGGTGTGGGTGTGGTGTGTGGTGTGTGCGTGAGCGTGTGCGCGCGAAGACCGTCCGACGGCGGGCGCCTTTAATCAACGAAAAAAACACCACGCACACGCGCACACGCACGCACACGCGCAAACAAAAAAATGATGATGGAGTCCGACACGACCAGTCTCGTTCCACCGGCTCGCAAGCGGCGTCCCTGGACTGCCGTGATGCTCGCAGCGCTTTGTGTCGTGTGTACTTCGGCAGGCATCGCAGTGGTCGTCCATGCGACTCTCGAGCCTTCTGAGCACTTGTGTCGTATTCAAGACATCGACCAGCAAAAGGTAAAGCTCTACATGCAGGTCGTCTACAACGCGAGCGTCGAGTACGATTTATGCACGCTGAGTATGCTGTACAGGGACGTTCTTAGCATGGCAGGCCTGCACATACCCTTCAGTACAAAGCATGGAGGCGAAAACAGTACATACGATCGGCGCGTGTGGTTGGACTCTCGCGACTTCGGCTTCGTCTACCACGCAGCGCGCACACCGCTCGCAAACAGCACGTGGATCGAGGTAACGCACTGCGTGCTGGCGGGTGAGACGGACTACTTCTGGATGTATCATTCGCCCGGGAGCGGAGTGTGGTACAATACGGGCGACACGATATCTTTCGATGATCACGTGCCATTGGAGCCGCTTCGTGCACGCGGGCTCACGAGTGTGCAGTTTGTTTACCGCGCTGATCAATACGGCTCGGAGAACATCGCAGTCGAGGTCGTCGACCTACACCATCGCGGCACCGGCCCATGTGGACCGCCCCTGCGCGCTGGGCTGCACGCCGATAACGAGTGCGTGTGCTTCGGTGACGTGCGTCAGATGAGGAGTGCAGAGCCGTTCAACGACTGGGGCCCTTTTCACAGCGGTTATACTATGTGCAGTCGCTGTGCGCAGCGGTGACCACCCCACTCCTCCCTACTTCGGCTGCCACGGTCGCGAACTGTTGACGCGATCTGCGCATTTCTCAGCACTTCTGTGCATTACGAACAGAACATCGTTTTCCACCCGGGGGTTAGGCTGACCTCCTCAACGTCTCTGTGCGTGCGTCGTGCGTAGGAGGGGTTGGTTTGGTCTTGGCCAGTCGTTTGGTCTTGGCCAGACGGACTCGCCAAAACACAGCACGAGACGAACACGTGACCCGCCTCGCCGGCTGCTCCGACCAGCTGGCAACTGCCTTTGTGCGAAGAATGCGTTTTGTGTTGTGTGCGCGCGAAGACCGTCCGACGGCGGGCGCCTTTAATCAACGAAAAAAACACCACGCACACGCACGCACACGCACGCGCACGCACGCACACGCACGCACGCGCACGCACGCACACGCACGCACACGCACGCACACGCACGCACACGCACGCACACGCACGCACGCGCACGCACGCGCACGCACGCAAACACGCCGTAAGCACACCGTAAGCACGCCGTGCCAGCGCCGAGCAGCGCGCGCGCGATGGGGCTGAAGAGCGGACCAGGCGGGGCGAAGAACGTGATCGTCGAGCGGTTCGCCAAGGCGGTCGCGGAGGTGGACAGCCTCTCCGACGTGCTGACGGAAGACGACCACGCGCTCGTGTGCATCGACGGCAACGTGCTGGTGAAGAGCGCGCCGCAGACGGTCGCGACCGCCGAGGAGTACGTCCATTACATATGTTCGCATGTAGCTTCGAAGCTCAGGCTGGGCAAGCACGTGCTCGTCGTGCTGGACGACCCCGCCGCCACGACGCAGGCGAAGGCGCAGGAGCAGCACAAGCGCGACGCGAGGAAGGCGGCGGCGGCCCCCGTCTCGTCGGACATCGCCACCTTCCCAGAGACGGACGCGTACGAGATCGGCTCGCTCCCCGACCACGTGCTCGCGCGCGACCTGGTCGCGAGCAGGGGCGCCGCGCCGCGAGCCTTCGACTTTCTCCTCTGCAGCGCGTTCGACCGGCTCGTGCGGACGCTCGACGCCTCGTCGCAGACGCTGACGGTCGACGGCGTGGACCCTCGCATGGACAGGCCGCCCGGCGAGCCGCGCAAGCCGCGCGTGGTGTCGAGCAGCGACGAGCTGCTCTACGAGACGCGCCTGGGCGAGGGTGACCTGAAGCTCTCGGCGGCGGTCGACTTGGTTCTCAGTCGACGCGGGAAGGGGGGGCTTTGGAGCGACGTCAGCACGGTCGTGCAGCTCACGATCGACACGGACGCCCTCGTGATCGAGGCGCTGCAGGTGGCCAGGCGGGCTTGCGCGGGCGAGGGCGGCGGCGTGAGAGTCCTGCTCGCGCTCAGCGAGCGTTCGACGTCGAAGAAGCGACTGACGGACGGCGCCTCGGCCGCCGGCTCCAGCTGGATGACCCTGGTCGACATGAACGTCCTGACGAGCCAGATCGGCGCCTTCCTGAACCCGCTGCCCGAGGCGGCGCCGTCCTCGTGGACGACCCGCCGCTGCGTCGTCCTCTTCGGAATGGCCGCCGCGCTGTGCGGCTGCGACTTCGTGGTCGCGCCGCACGGGCTCCGATTCGACGTCGTGCTGGAGGTGCTCAGGGAGACGGTCCACGCGCAGCCTGGTCTGCTGGCCTGCGTCGACGGCGTGCACTCGGCGGAGGACAGCGAGCTCCTCCGCGCGTCGGTCGCCACGCGAACGATCGTGCGGGAGGTCGCCAAGCGCATGGAGAAGAACGCGCGGAGCCGGCGCTGGGCCGCCGGCGTGAGCGCGGCCGACGACACGCTCGACCTGCGCGTCCTCTGGACGCTCTCGTACTGGAGCTTCCAGGAGCGGGGGCGTGTTCAGGACTGGGGCTTCGCGCCGAGCAGCGTCGTCGCGTCCTCGGACATCGCGGCGCCGTGAGGCGAAACGCGAAAAACGCGCCACCGCCGCGCGCCGCGCGACTTCGCGAGGCCGACGCGCGATTTCACGAGGCCGACGCGCGATTCTGCCATTCCACGGAAAATGTGCGTCGGCCGCCCAGAAAAGCGAGCACCTCCCGACCGGCCGATCGGCTCGGGCCTAACTTTTCGTCAACACGTGCGGCTGACGAAATCGAAAAAATTTTTTTACGAAAAAATCACAAAAAAATTTTTTTTCCGAATTTTTTTCCCAAATTTTTTTTCGATTTCGTCAGTCGCGCTTGTTGACGAAAAGTTAGGCCCGAGCCGATCGGCCGGCCGGGAGGTGCTCGCTTTTCTGGGCGGCCGACGCACATTTTCCGTGGAATGGCAGAATCGCGCGTCGGCCTCGCAAAATCGCGCGTCGGCCTCGCAAAATCGCGCGTCGCGCGTCGGCGTCGCGTTTTGGCGCTCCGCCCGCGTCAGCGGCCGCTCAGGACGAACACGCGGGCAATGTCCGTGCCGGTCCTCTCCTCATGCATCAGCCCGGGCACGACGCTCTCGCTCACCGAGACCGTCGACACCAGCCCCTCCGCCAGAAGTGCTTCCAAGTTGTCGACGACACCGTTCACGCCGTTCGTGTTGAGGAGCGGCGCGCTCACGGGAACGACCATGGCGAACGAGGACTCCTCGTCGGTTGGCTCGCTGCCGGTGTCGAGCGCACGCAGCCTGGCGAAGCACGCGGTGGCTCGCTCGACGATGGCGTCGCCGACGGCCTCCGAGGGCGCGGACTTGAGACGGTGCTCGGTCGAGCGCGCGATGCTGGCGAGCGTCCTTCGCGCGCTCTCGCCGAGCTTGAAGGTCGGCGCCACCGTGAACTCTCCGCTGTGCAGCGCTGAGCACTTGACTCCGCGGCTCGGCGCGGACACGTCGTCGGGGCAGAGGGCGAAGTGAAAGGCGCTGGCGCCGAGGGAGACGACCGCCTCGTCCGTCGCCACGAACGACGACGGCGACGCGATGAACTCGACGACGTGGGTGTAGAAGGCGTTCTCCGTCGCGTCGGCGGGGCCGTCCAGGCGACCGAGCGCGGGGCAGAGGCCGAGCGGGTCGACCTGGTCGAGGAGGACCTGTCTCCTCGCCGCGGTCGCGGCGATCTCGGCACGCTTCGCCGTGTCGGGCTGGAAGAGGGACGAGCTGCTCGGAGCGGTCCCCTCCACGCAGAAGGTCACGCCTCCGAACTCGCCGATGTCCTTGAGCGCGGCGTCGATCGCGGCGAACGAGTCGCAGACCGTGTCCAGGTCGCACCCGCCGGCCTGCTGGAGCTCGTCCGCCAGGGCCGGCGCGCTCCGCATCCACGCGTCGTGCCTTGCCGCGGAGACGCGCTGGCTTGCCTTGAAGGCGGTGTCGGCCACGCTGGCGGCGTCCAGGCCGCTCGAAGCGAGGTGCGCCGCGAGGTCCGCGCACTCGACACGCCGAAGCCCCTTGATCAGCTTGTCGTTGCGGACCAGCAGCCCGTTGCAGTGGCCCACGACCGCCGCCGCCGCCGCCGCCGTGCCGCCGCCGCCGCCGCCGCCCTCGCCGCCGCCCTCGCCGCCGCCCTCGCCGCCGCCCTCGCCGCCGTTCTTGCCCTCGGTCACGTGGGCTTGCTTCGCGGCCACGACGCCGAGTCCGGGCGTGAACGCGTAGAGCGCCCGCTTCGCGGCGGCGCAGATCGGAAGCGCGACGAGCTCGTCGTCGCGCGCCTCCTTGATGCCCAGGAGCATGGAAATGGCGACGATCGCGGAGTTCTCGCAGTCGTCGTTCCGCAGGACCGTGCTGGCGGCGCCGTTGGTGGACCAGCACTCGTGCTGCTCGAACTTGATCGGCGCGCTCTTGCTGCCGGTGGTGGTCGCGACACCGTCGTAGGCGTAGCCGAGCAGGGCGTTGACGGCCGTGCTCGCGGCGGACGCCACGCTCGAGGCGAAGCGTGACATGGTGAGCGGGGGCGTCTCCGGCGCCAGAAATATCGAGAAGCTCTCGGACGTCAGCTCCTGCTCGACGCCGGGCCGGAGAAGGGCCTCCGTCGACTGCAGCGTGAGGGGCCGCTGCTCGAGCACGGAGGCGGCGAAGTTGTACTGGGTCTCGCCGAAGCCGACAGGCTCGCGAATGAACGGCTTGGTCAGGTTGTTGGCGGGTGGGAACTGGCGCCGGGCCCTCGCCTCGGACGCGGCCGTGTTCGCCGCCTGCAGCACGCTGTCCGCCTCCTCCTGGCTGTACAGGCCCGGCTGCCCGAGGTCCTCGAAGGAGTGCGCCAGCGTGGTCCCGTCGGCGGAGACGACGCGTGCGTCGGTCACCGACACGACCGACGTCGGGGTCTCGAGCCCGTTGAAGTTGCACTGGACGTCCGCAACGACGTCCTGGCGGCCCACGAGCTGCGACAGGAGGGGGCGCGACTCTCCGACGAGCGTCGTGCCGATCTTGGTGCTCTGCGACACGTTGACGTTGTTCGTCGCGAGGATCAGACAGGCGCCCGCGTCCAGCACGACGTCGCCACCTTCGGCGCGACGGGCCACCCGCTCGTCGAGCGGCAGCAGCAGCTGCGTGGGGCTCTCGGACAGAAACGCGGAGTGTGCCACGGCCGAGCAGCTCACGCCCACGCGCGTGTCGGCCATGCAAGCCGCGTCGAACATCGAGACCTTCTTCCCCGACGCGGAGCTGCAGATCGCGGCGATGTCGGACGAGTCCTTCCGGCAGAGGGTCGCACGCAGGTAGACGCCCGACCGGTCCAGCGGCGTGTCTTGCGGAGCGACGCCGGACGTGGCGGAGGTGACGAGGTGGGGCGGCGGCGTGCTGGAGCGGAGCATGGCGCCGGTTTCGTTGCTGGGGGCGACACTCGCAGTCCTTATCTGGAGACCCGCGCCCGCGCGCGCGCCCGCGCGCGCCCGCGCGCGCCCGCGCGCACACACGCGCCCGCGCGCGCCCGAGCGCACGCACACGCGCGCACACAGCATGGCGAGCGACGCGACCGACGCGACGGTCGTCGTGTCCGACGAGACGGTCGCCGCGACCGCCGCCGTGCCCGCCGCCGCGCCTGCCGTCGTGCCCGACGACTTTTTCGAGCTCGGCGCGGGCGTGCGCGCGGGCGCGACGGAGAGCCTGCCACAGCCGTCGTCGCCGTCTCCGGCGCAGAGTGCCGTTCTGGCGTTCGACGTCGAGACGACGGGTCTGGCCCACGGCGACGTCGCCGTGCAGATCGCGTACTCGCGGCGCGACCAGGAGCACATGAACTACATCAGGCTGCCGCGCGGCGTTCGCATTTCGCACTCCGCCGCGAGCGTTCATGGCATATCAGAGAGCAAACTGCACAAGGACGGCGTCGACGCGGACGTCGCGCTGTCCCGCTTCTTCGCCGCGTGCGCGAGCGTCGTCGGCTCCGGCGGGCTGCTCGTCGCGCACAACGTGTCGTTTGACCGACGGCTCGTCAGGCAGACGGCGCTCAAGCACGGCGTCCCCCTCCCGGAGTGGTGGCACAACGACAGCCACTTCTTCTGCACCATGGCCGCCTCGGCACCCTTCAGCAAAATGGTGACACGCGGCGGGAGGCGGAAAAACTTTAAGAACATCGAGCTCTACCGCTACTTCCAGCACTTTCAGTCGCACACCCCCGACGACCCCATCGTCCCACGCACCCTCTCGCTCGTCGGACTTCAGCTCCACGACGCCCTCGTCGACGTTCGAATCACGCTTTACAGCTACGACGAGGGGAAGCGCCGCGGCATGTGGTGACCGTCTCAGAAGACCTTGCAGGTCTGGCCACTCTTCTGCTCCTTGAGCTTGTTGGAGAGCTTGCTGAGCGTCTCCGTGCGGATGGTCTTGCAGTGGCCCTTGCCAAGGACCCACGACAGCGCGGTCACGACGGAGGGGAGGCTGATCGTCTTGGCGCCCCGCACGGCGGTCACGGCGGCGGCCTTCTCGCCGACGTCCTCGATGATGTGGTCCTGGAAGATCTTGAGCTGCACCCTGGCCAGGTAGGTGAGGTTGGCGTCGCGCTGCTTTGCCATGCGAGTGACTCCCGCGACCGTGACGTGGCCACGGCGAAGGTTTGCGGTTCGGGACCGCCGGCGCTTGGCCGCGCTCTCCTCGGCCGCGGACTTGACCTTTGCCATTGTTCGTGCGCGCGCGTGTGTGAGTGCGTGCGTGTGCGCGTGTGTGCTTGAGTGTGTGTGTGTGTGTGTGTGTGTTTGCGTGTGTGTGTGTGTGCTTGTGTGCGCGCGCGCGTGCGCAGCTAGCGACGGCGGACGCTCGCCTGGCGAGGACAACGGCACGCCCCGCGGCACGCCCACGCGAGTCGGGCCTCCCCGTCTTCGCCTCTTCCTCCAGCGCTTGGCTGGCAATAAGAACATTTTTTCACGTGCCTACGTACGTGTGCGGTCCCCAGCAATGATGACAGGAAACGCGACTGTGCTTATGTACGCGGCGTGGGGGACCCAGCTGCTGTCGCTGCTGGCCGTCGTGGTCCTGTCGATCGAGCGAGCCGGGCGCGTCTCGCCCGGCAGCGAGCGCCACCTGGCCAGCTGCGTCTCGGCGGTCGGCGTCTCCGCCGCGCTCTCGATCGCGGCGAGCCTGTCGACGGGCCTCTACTACGCGTCGCGCGGAGGACGCGGCGACGTGGAGTCGCTCCCCGCCGAGCCGGACGCGGGGTCGACGTCGAGCAGGTACACGCTTCTCCTCGTGGGCCTCGCTCACGTGGCGCTGCAGACGGCCGCGGTCTGCTTCGCCGTCGCCTCCGAGATGCTTCTCCAGACGCAGGCGGCGTGCGGCGCGGGCGGCGCGGGCGGCGAGGGCGGCGAGGGCGGCGAGGGCGGCTCGTTCGAGGTGACCACCGCGCTCACCGTCGTCGCGCTCGTGGCTCACCTGGTGACGGTCGTCGTAGGACATGTATACGCCTTCGAAAAAAAGTGAGCGCCCGAGGCCGCCGCCGCCGCCGCCGCCGCCGCCGCCGCCGCCGCCGCCGCCGCCGCCGCTCACCGGAACAGACGC
>MDSY01074504.1_pt1 | contig 10497 bp, 9 predicted proteins | sample 811131 | NCBI WGS metagenome assembly MDSY01 (sample SAMN05326643, study PRJNA326480) | marine metagenome | isolation source: seawater | place: Atlantic Ocean: South West | collected 2010
CGTTATAACATACCTATCAGGTATGAATAGCTTTCCTTCATGGTCTTTTGTTAAATTTAGTAGTCTAATTTCATATTTATACTCTATCTCTGTATCCAGTTCTTTTTTCCATTCATAGAATGGCTTCGCTTTTACGTAAGACTTGAAACATCCCACCATAGTTTTATACACACGTTGAGTCGTATTAGTTTCATATAAGTCTTCTTCAGTTACAATATAGAGTTCTATTTTTGATTCGAATGGAATTTCAATTTTTTTTATTAATTCTTCTTTTATTGAATTTTCAATTATACTGTTAGTCATATTATTATTCATTAGTCGTGAATTCATTATATCATTTTTTGCTCTACAATTAAAAACAAAAATACACACTTGTGTGAATGTATGTAAAGGAGCTGCCCTCATCGTGAGACGAGAGTTGTCCACACATCACTTTTATATATAAATTTCCATAGTTTTAATAGGAAGGGGTGCGATGACTTGTTTATTTTTTGTGTCAAAATATGCATACTAGTCCAAAATATTCGAAATTTAGAAACCGAATGTGTGGTATACGCATTATGAATCATTGAGAGTTGGTCATATACCCATTTTTTACACAAATTCTCGTAGTTTGTATAAGGGTTTTACCGGTTTCTTGGAAGAAACAGAAACCGAATTTGAGGGGGTATGCTTTTTTATTTTTTTATATTTTTTCTAGAAAAAAAAAAAAAGAAGAAATAGAAGATATACTAAGAAATACGATTTTATCAGAAAAAACAGAAAATGTCAAAAATTGCAATTAAATTCCAGAATTTAGAAAAAGATAGCATTACCAGAAAACCCACAATTTTCCTCTAAGATATATTTTATTTTTAAAAAATATTTATAAACAAATTTTTAACCAAATTTAAAAAATACATACTTTGTGTTTTTTGGTTTCTTTTTTGAAACACATCATTTTTGGCATCCGCATCCCAATCATCGTCAGGTCGTCCTTGGGGATGACGTTCAGACATATTTGTATTTATATCTCAATTTCCTCTTACCACCTGCTTTATTCATACGTGAAGAACGAACATGACACGTTCGAGACAATTGCTTTTTCAAAACATTTATTCCTTCCAGAATTTCTGGTAAATCTTCCTCTATATGTTCCATATTCATTCCATTTATTGCAAAAAACATTGGACCTTGTAAACCTCCAACTGGATTTGAACCGCTTCTTGATTTATGAATATTTATATTATACCCTTCCAGGTCATGTCCTTGTACCTCTACATCCCAATCCGAAAAAATATCATTTGCTCTATATGATAATAAATTTGAAAGCAGGGTTCCGTCAAAGTGTAAGGGTCCAACTATAATCTCCTCAAAAATAATTTGTGGTTCTCCTGCTCCGACAGCCCCTTGATTATTGTTTTGAGGAGCAAAAATACCGCCACCGAGTCTTACAATCCCTGTAACTATAGCTTTCAAAAACCGTTTTATATTCGCTTCATCCGCTATTGATAGAGTAGTATTTCCTGTAGTATTTTTTAATATTATTCCAGTTGTTCTTGACAAAGTGTCATAATTAAATATTTTTTGAGGAAGATTTTGAAAAAATCCTCTAATTTCAAGATGTATATTCGGATTGTTTGGTTGAAACTTATTTAAAACTTTTCTCATCCATCCTTCTAAAAAATCTATCTTATCATATATATCAGGACAAACAAATTTTTGATGACTCCTTTCTAAAGGCATTTCATCTGTTCTATCTTTTTCCATTTGAACAAAGTCCCATGCACCTGGCATATATCTGTCTAATTTTTCAAGCTTTTCCTTATTAAATGGTTTCAAGTTTTCCATACCACCAGATTGATTATCAGAAGAAACAGACGATTCATCTTCTGCCAATCTTATTTCTGCCAATCTTCGTTCTACCGAAGCAGGTGTATTCATATCATTACGCCAGTCTTGGGCACTTAATACATTATTTATTATTTGCTCAACCTCCGTATTTACTTCACGCTCCATTCCAACTAGCCTTTCTGGAAGGGATTCTACTTCGTTTCTTTGTTCAAGTTCTTCTCTTTGCTCTGCTGTCACTGGAATATCACTTAACATCATATTTTGCCCTCTTTCAATTAATCTTTGATATAAGTCACGAATTTCTCTTAATATATGTAAAGGCATTCGTTCTAGGTTTTCTCTGCTCAACAATGGAAACGCTGGTTCAGATTCCCAATCTTCGCCAAAATTTCTTAAAATAATTGTTAATATTTGTTGTCTTTGTATTTCCTCATTCTCGCTTTCGCTGTCTGAATCGCTTTCGCTTTCTGAATCGCTTTCACTGTCTGGTGTATCTTGATTTTCTACTCGCTGCATAGCACTAACGACGCCGTCGCGGGACGATGGCTGGCGGCGACGCATTAGCTCGTCATCGTCGCTCCGCCAGTTCTGCACCTCACCCGCTGTCAGGTGGTCGGTATTGACTGGCCTTATTGCGCCGGAGACTTTTTCCTCTAGTATTACAAAATCATCCTTCGCCACATCAGCCACCATAACATCACGTACCGCCTTTGCTGCATTCAACTCATCTTTCAAAGTTTTCATTTTTCTTACCAAGTCAACTAAGTTTTGGCTGCGCTCCTCTGCCAGTTGTGCTCGAAGCTTCACGGCCGCCGCGCGGCGTCGGTTGGCCTCGAGGAGCGCTCGCAGCACTTCGACGTCGGTGGGGGGCGCATCGGCGGAGCCTTTTTGTTCCTCGTTTTCCGAAATCGGTGATAGTTTTTTACGCGCCATCAGTTGTATCGCATCGTGATGAGAAATTTCTGCTATCTCAGTATAAAATTTGAGAAGAACCCTCACTTTGGCTACCTCCGCCTCCGCGTGTTCTGCATATTCCACCCTTTTCCTTATATCCTCATCGCTGCCCGATCTCTGGTTACGCTCAGCGCGAGATATTGCGCGATTTACCTCTCCTCGAACCTGCTCATCTTCATTTCTTGCGTCTTCCTCGGCTTTTTTCCACCTTGAATGTGCGTCCCACCACAATTCATGCGCATTTTCATATTCTATTGTGGGCATATTGTCTTGTGCTCCGGGTTCTGTGTGTTGAATCACTCGCAAATAAGCATCCTTCATGTTATCATCCGTTTCGTCTCTTGCTGCTGCTCTTGCTGTATTTATCATCTCTGATATATCAGGAGTAAAATTTGTATACCATTCTGAGAATATGTCTTGCATTTCCTCCGATTTTTCTTCTGGGAACAGAATATGTAACTTTGTATCAATTATTCGTCGATATGCGAGCCATCTGGCGGCGGCGTCCGCCATAGCACGCACTTCGCGTTGCCGCAATGGCTCTTTTTCATATTTTTCATTTATTTCCTTTTCTTCTCGTAATCTTTCACAAATTTCACTGTTTCTACAAATTGGACATTCTTTTGTGCGTGAAGTATTACACCATATATTAACACAATTTTTATGAAAAAAATTTCCACACCCACCACGTTCAGGTAGGCATATTATTATATCTTGATATAAATCATCTAAATTAATATTTTCATGGCAAATAACACACAGATTTGTTGAATGTTCACTCATATTTAATTAAATTATTTTTTGGTATAGTAAATGATATTCATTTTTTATGGTTTATATATGAAAGAATTAAGATAAATGAATCTTAATTAAGAAATTTTATATTATAATATTTAAGGATGGCTGATAGCAAATCAACTTTACCCAATAAGTGGCATTGTGCTTTATGTAATCAAAATTTTTCACGAAAATTTTTCCTTGAAAAACATTATGCAAGTGGAAAGCATTTAAAGAAAGCAAAAGAGTCGAGACCTTTGAATGAAGTAGAAAAATTAAGAGAGGAAAATGAAAGACTATCTTTACAAGTTCAAAAATTATTAGTAGAAAATGGTAAGCTAAGAAATCAAGTTACAAAAAGACCTAAAACAAATACTTATTCTGGTAACTCGAAACATTATGAAAATTGTGTTATAAACAATATTCAGTTGAATGTAAATGTTCTTCCTCATGGAGATGAGAATTGGGAATATTTAAAAGACGATGTTCTTAATATTATGCGGGGTGTAAATACATGTATACCAGAAATAGTAAGAAAATTACATTTTGATAGAGATCATCCAGAAAATCATAATCTAAAACTGCCTAATAAACGATTTCCTGATATGAAAGTATTTAATGGTTCTGACTGGATTACAACTCATAAAAAAGATGTAATTGAAAGTATGATAATTCAACTGGTAGATAAATTGGAGGAAGAGTACGGTAAAGATTTTAGGAATCAATCAACCAATTTTATTCAAAAACTATGGGAAGCGAAAACAGAACAAATCGTGTCTGAACAAAAGGTTGATATAAATTTACGTAAACAGGTTGAATACTCAATAATCGATGGTCAGAGAGAGATAAAAAATTCTTAAAGTTCCAATTTAATTTTAATGTTCTACTTTAATAATAAGAATATGGTTTCAAAAAAATCTGTATATAAAAAATCTAAGAAATCAAAAACTTTAAAAAGAAAGTATATTCCAAAATCGAAAAGAAAATATATTCCAAAATCGAAAAGAAAATATACTATAAAGAAAGGTGGAATGAATTTTGAGGATGATGGGCAAAGCAATAATAGTAGCGGTTCAACAAGAAATAGCCCTGTTGAAAGTTTAGGTTCATTTGGGGATTTAGGTTCATTAGGACTTGTTCCGAGTATTTATCATAATCCAAAAACAAGAGTAAGTGTAAATCCTCGAGATATTCCCAGGTCACCTCACCCAGTAGTAACTAGTAAATCGCCATTGTTTGATCCTGAAATAGGAAGACCAGCCCGTAATAGATTTTTGAAAGAATCTGTAAGTCCCATTCCTGGACGTTCTCCGGCAAAAAGAATAAGAAGTTTAGATGATGAACCAAAAGGTCATCTTGCACAGAATTGGAGTATGAGTTCTTTGGAAGGTTTGAAAATACTTGATGGTTGGGAGACATTACATACAATTGAGGGTTTAACTATATATAAAAAGACTTCAGAAGAAAATGATAAGGACAATATATTTTTACAATTAGAGTCTCCTGGAGCTATTGTGACTAGCTTTACAAGAAGTGCTCAATATGATATGATAATTGATACTAATAACAAGATTTTAGATGATATTCAAGAAAAAACTGGAAAAAGAGAGTTTCCCCAAAAATTAGAAGATAACTGGGAATCATATATATCAAATGAAGGTATTACAATTTATTATAAAATCCATCCAACATACAAAAGTATTACTCAAGTTTCAACTATTCATCCTAATTATATAGGTAATCCTGAATTTGTATTAAAAGTATTTTAAATTATAAATAGTCTCTGCCATTTGGACGTAGAAAATTATAAAGATTTCTCTTGATTTTTCTAAAAAAGTCATCATTAACATTAATTAGTTCTATATCAAAGCGTAGTTCAGAATTAGGTGGTATGGATGGTCTACCTTCAGAATGAACTTCATAGTTTCCATATCCAAGATTTGGAGGAAGTATAATAGTTCTAAAGCCTCCTTCTTTCATATTTTTAAGTGCGAGATTCCATCCTTGTATAATAGGTGCTGTACCATATTCAAATTTCAAACCTTGTTTATCATCATTCCATCTAGAATCATCAAACTGTACGACCTTAGTATCGTTATGTGCTGCGTACCACCCCTTATAATGTACCTCAAGTATGTCTCCATAAGATGGAGATTTTCCTGTACCAACTCGTTCATCTCTAAATAAAAAACCTTTTTGTCCTCTTTGAAAGTCTTCTATATTATTTTTTGTATGCCGTGGAGGCCCCGAATGTGTAAACCCAAATATAGAATTGAACAAACCAAGAAGGATATAAATCGATAAATTCATGTTATTATACTAAAGTCTAAAACTTAAGCATCTTTTATGTTTGTTTTTTTTATGTATTTTGTGTAATAATATGGGATATAAGATTAGTTTTAGTAAGTATTAATGATAGAGGTTGATTCAATGTGTGATAACATATTTTTAAAAACACAAGAACTAATTAAATCAGAAAATGTCATATCTTCAACATTAGAACGATTAAAGCAGTTAGAAACATTGGTTTTATTTGAATTTATAAAATTGAGTCCTCTGTCCATGGAAAGAAAAACTCGTTCTCATAGAAAAGTCGATGCCGATAATAGATTAATAATTAATGGTCATACTTTATCAGTATGTTATATTAGTCAAGATGGAAATAAGCCGCAACAAATAGATAATTTAGGTGGGGGTTCTTACATTGATATGAAAAAAAAGACTTTAACATATTATAAAAATAAAAAATGTATACCAGTTGTATATGATTTAAGTAAAATATGGAGTTCTATAGTAGAAATCGCTAAGTTTAAAGAGGAAAATAAATTGAATATGGTTTTATTTACAAATAAGAGATCACAAAAATATGAATTATATTATCCAAATTCTACTCAAAAACATAGAAGTTTTTTGAAAGATTCTTATACTTTGGTGAAATATTTAGTTGAAAAAAATTGTGGTTTTGGAAAATTTGATGATTATCCAACAATCAATTCAATATTTGTTTTTATGAATAAATATAATATAGACCATCCACCTCAAGAAACCGCAGAAGAGGTTATAGATACGCCACCGCCCGCGCAGCCGAGTCCGCTAGCCGGCGGCTCAACTCAGAATTCTTCTTCAGAATTGGATCCAGAAATCATGTGGGAACAAATATTTGAGGTTTTAGGAATATTACCAAGAGATTGTCAATGTAAACAATATGGGATTTCTTTATACGAACGTTGTGTTGTTAATGGAAAAACCAGAAGAGGTTTGAAGCCAAAACATAAACCGGGTTGTACAAAAATTATAAGTCCATTATAAATCTATTCTTCTTTTGCATCGGCACAAGTAGCACAAGTAGAACAGGACGAGAAATCTTCTTCAAGTTGATTTCCACAAGAACGGAAGGTTTCTCTAACTCCAAATAGAAGTCCCGCAATAATGAGAATCAACAAAGCAGTACCTAAATATCTAAAAAGCGTTTTATCAGTTTTTGAACTCATAATATATATTATACAAATAAATAAATTATATAGATTATATAGATTGGTCGCCCAAAACAGATCCAAAACCTAAATAGCTAATAATCAAGCTTTCTATATGTTTTGGCAAAGAATTTAAAGATGGATATATCATTTTAAATCGAATACAATCATTCTCTCTTTTGTAAAAGGCTTTTTTAAACAATTTACGAATCTCTATATTTTTCATTCTTTTACCATTTATGTGTGTTTTAATTTTCCATTCTTTAACAAATTCTATTGGATTATTATCGTCAATAAAGTCACAAAGAAATTTGGGGTTAATAATTATATCATGTTTTTTTAAATCTATAATAATTTCTTCTTTTATTCCCCTTTTTATGGTACCATATTTTGGGAAATCCTTTTTCTTAAGCCATGTCAGTATTTTGTGTATCATCTTTGGCGATATGGATTCTTCAAAATTGCCTAAAATACTTTTAATAGATCTTGTTTCTAATAATCTATATTTACTAACCGTCTCAAGTCTACATTGAATTCCTATTAGAAAAAGGCGAATCCTACTTGAATAGTCATAGAAACCAAAACTATCGTTCCAATAATAGCGTTCGTGTCCTATTTTCCTATTCCTATATGAAAAATATTTATCTAATAATGCTAAAGTTTTTTGAACTTCATCTATTTTATAATTGGTTTTTTGTGTTAACATAAACTGTGTTTCAATGTGTTTAAGTTTTTCAGCATTCGTCTGTGCATTTGTTCCATACAGACGAACTTCATAAATCGAGCTTTTAGTATAGGGAAATTCTGGATCTGAGTTAATACATAAATCCAAGCCAATCGTCATATTTAATTAATAAAAAATCATATTTAATAGATTTAAGCGTATAAAAATACATGGCAAAAAGTCGGAAAGAGAGGGGTTTGCAAGGGGAGAGAAAGACTTATCCTTCACTTTATTGTCTAAGCTTAAAATACAAAAAAGAATCAATATATTTGAATTGTAATAATAATTTGTTCTGATGTAATGGTGATTGAATACTGAAATCCAATTTTCTGGTCTTATTTTTGATGAAACTTTTAATTTTAAAGGAAACACCTTTAAAGTGTTTTAATAATTTACATTGATTAATGTTTATATCCTTTAAAATCAATGGATGTCCGGACTCAGTTAATCTTAACATAGAACGACTATTAAAATCACCAAACATAAAGGTAACATCTGAATCCTCAAATACGTTGATTAAGTCTAAAACAGAATTGAAATACTTAGAATATTTTGAAAAATTAGCTGTAAATGGAGCATGAATATTAGATAGTGAGAGTGTTATATAATCATGTTCATTATATATTCTAAATTGAGTGGTTTGACAACCTTTTGTTATAGAACCGGTATTTGACTCTTTAATGATTTGTTGTACTTGAACATAATCACTATTCCATAATATTGTGGTTTCAAGTCCAAATCCAACAATGTGACCGATAACAGATTTAACATTATTACCATGTAATGCAATACTTGAATTATATATACCATCCCATATTTCAATGTTTGGAATTGTATTAGTAGATGCTTCTTGGAAAGCAATAACAAAAATATCTGGAATTTCTCTAAATTTTGAAAAGTGTTTATGAATTATATGTGGAGATATATGTTCTGGATTACCTTTTCCTATATTCCACGATAATATACCAATATTGAATGTATTAATATTACATAAAAACAACACTGGGAAATGGTCATTACCTGTTAAACGTATAGAATCGTATAAGTATTTTTTTACTGGTAAATGTGTGTTAAACATAACTCTATCTGTATATCCAGGTAAGCGTCCTACGCTACATAATCCAAACTTTCTTTTTTGAAGTTTAAAATTACCAGTATATGAACTCCTTTTATATGTTGGTTCAAAAGTTATAGGAAATTCATAAAAATTTGGTAATAACGTGTTAATTGAATTCAATATCAAATCATGTTTTAGAAGGTATTTTATAACTTTTTTTGAGATTGGTTCATTTGATTCTAGTAAATTCTTGATATAAAAAAATGTAATTGCCATTAATTGTGACTTATCTTTTTGTAAAGAAGTCATTAATTTGTCTTTGTCCGTATTTTTTTCCTTCTTCAATTTGAACAATACGTTTGAATAATACATCGTATACAGCACTTGCCTTTTTCTCCATAATTTTTTCACGAATAGTAGAAGGTTCGTACATCTTTTCACTATTAATCAAAGTTTGTTTCATTTTATCAAAATAATCAGGCTCAAGTTTATAACCATGTTTTCTCAAATTTTCAAGAGCGAGTGCAAATACTTGACAAACTGGTTTGTTGATCTGATTTGTAATATAGAACAAATAATCAATTTTAAGATTATTTTCAATTATAAAATCAGGATGCTCAACACGGTCACCTTGTAATTTTGGTATTGTTTTTGTTTTTACATAAACAAATGGAATCCTATCATTTGATTGAGGTTTATTTCCCGGATCACGTTCACCCATTCTATCTGCAAGAACTTTATGAACAATAGTATCTGGATTAGCATATGCTGCATTTAATCGTTTAGTAATGATAAAATATTGCATAGGGAATTTACCTGCAAGCACATTCTGTACACATTCTTTTAGAAATAGTATAGCCGCCTCAATATCTCTGTCATTCATAATTCTTTTAATAATACCATCATAAACGTACTTAACAATAGGGGCATTGTCTCTTCTTTTGGTGACAACTCCCATGGAACTTTGTTTGTATTTGTTTAAATCAAATTCATATTTGTTTCCAACATAACCCTTCTTACGTAATAGTAGAAACGGAAAGAATGTTTTTTCATATTCGAGTTTATGTGGGTATTGTAACAGTGATTGAATCCCCTTTTCAACAGCAATAGACATGTCTATTGATTTTTGTAGTAATTCACTTTGTGTTAGTTTTTTGTCTGAATCAAGATGTGGATTAAAATTAACGAATACAGAATCTGTATTATGAACAATACACGAACCAACTCCTGCGTGGAAGTGGTGATTTTCTGTACTTAAATCATACACATATTGTTCATCATAGTTTAATTCAATTATTTTCTTGATACTATTTTCAATTTTTCTTAATTTACCATTTGTAAAGCTAATTCGATATATATTAGGCTTAGAATCCCTTGTATTGATCGAAACATTGTATCCAATTGATTTTAATAATGTATAAACTCCAAATGCTGCAATTTTGCCTTTTTGATCAATAGAACAGCCACAAGATCCTTTTAATTGAGATGTAACTCCTATGGAATCAAATGTCTTATGAACACCGTGCGCCGATTTTTGTCCATCGGCATCGTATAATCCGATTAGAAATTGTTTTCTAATCTCAATTGAACTGTTTAAAATAATACTAGGGACTTGTTTCGACTTTGTAATATTATGATACATCAAATCTCTAAAATATTTAATATATTCAAGTTTTCGA
>MDSY01096507.1_pt1 | contig 10497 bp, 3 predicted proteins | sample 811131 | NCBI WGS metagenome assembly MDSY01 (sample SAMN05326643, study PRJNA326480) | marine metagenome | isolation source: seawater | place: Atlantic Ocean: South West | collected 2010
CCTGAAAAGTCGCCACCGCCGACACCAGATGTGCCTCCCGCTCCATCCGCGGGCGCGCCGCTCGCATCGAGCACGTCGAGAAAGTTTTCCAGCGAGTCCCATTCCCCTAAACGCCACGCCGCGGCGGCGCCCATGTCCGCGAGCTCGGCTCTTGCCGCGGGCCGGGACGCGATCAGCGTTTCAGTTTCCTTCTCAAGCGCGCGGAGGTGCCCTAGTCCCTGTAAACACCGAAGCCTTCCTCGTTCCGCGGGGTCCAGTTGTGTGGAGTCGTCCCCGTGTGGATTGTTTCCATTGTTTCCAATCGGCAAAGTTTCACCGCGCCGACTGGCGGACTCGTAGTGCGTCATCGCCTCGGTCCACTCCCCCGCCTGCTCGTGCTGCAAAAGCGCATCCTCCGCTCTTCTGCGCGCGGCTGCCAGCGCATCCGACCCTGACAACCCCCCTCCAAACCCCCTTCGCGACCGAAGCCGGGCAACAGCTTCAAGCGCGTCGGGCTCCGCCAACGCTCGGTGCGTGGCAGCGAGAAACGACGCGCTCGCGTCGTCCAGCCCTCCACCTTCGGGCTCGCCGTGTTTCAGCGAGCTTTGATTGAGGACGTTTTTGTTGTGTCGCAGGTGGTCCTCGAAGTACAACAGCGCGCGCGCGGGGGCGCCGCATCTTAGCGCCGCCCTGGCGAGAAGCTCCCGGGGCACGGAGTCCAACAACCCGGTCAAAATGCCAATCGTGTGTTCATCGTCTTTCGAAACCACGTGTATTTGTTGCCCAAGTTTCAGGGGTTGATCTGTTGAATTCAAAACGTCCTCTTTCCACGCCGCGAGCTGGTCCAACAACGTAAAGACCGCTTGTGCCGCGAGCTCGGCTTGTTCCGAGGAAGGCGCGGTGAGATGCGCGAAAACGCCCCCGCCTGGCGTGTTACCCTCGCCCCCCGTAGACCCCGCCGCGTCACGGAGCACCGCGGTGATCTCCGCCCCTATGTTTTGCACTCTTAACTCGTCCCGTGCGGCGAGCGCATCGAGGACCATCCGCGGTAGTAAAAACAACATCACGCGCGTGTCGTGCTTGAACACCCCCGCGGCGCACACGGCGAACACGGGGGCGTCGTTTCCTGTGGCTTCAGACGCGAGGGCTCTGCACCACGCGTAGAGCCACCGGCGGAAGGAAGGGCCGCCGGGGGCTTTGTACAGCGGGCGTTGCGACGGCGGCTTCGCGGGCTCCCTGGTGAGGCAATACATGGACGTCAACCCTGGGGCGAGCAGCGCTCGGATTTCCTCAGGCAACCCTTGCCAAAAAGCCTCACCATCCTTCGACGCGCCTTCAGGCAGACGAAGGTGCTGGTCCTGGGAGCCTCTCGCGGAGGTGGCGTCACCTTCGTCCGCCTGTAGCACGTCCTCCGCGCGGACGGAAGCGGGGCGGCACTCGACGTGCACCAGAATCTCCTGCGCCGCGATCGCCGCCGCGTCCAGCATGTCGACGTCCACCGCGCCGCGAACGGTGCGCGCGATGTGCTCGCACAGCAGCGTTGAGGCTAGCTCGGTTCCAGAAGCAGCGCCTGATAGTTTCTCCGTGGACGCGATCGGGAGGTCGATGCGCCCGGGGTCTACGGCGCCGAGCTCGCCGAGGCACGCCGCGGCGAGTCGTTGGACGCGCAACGACAACGCGGTTCTGTTTTCGGAAACGCAACACTTTAAAAGCGCGGCGACCAGCCGGCCGACGATGTCCGCGGTGGTCGTGGCAGCGTGATGGCCACCGCCACTACCTGCACCACCGGTACTCGTGCGACTGTTTAATAAGCCAGATGACCCAACCTCGTCCGCGCCGTTCAGGAGTTTCGAAACCTCACCCGGGTCCAATCGTAGCGCGCGGCGCAACTCACCGAGTGCCGTGGCTTTTACCGCTTGCGACTCATCTTCTAAACCGTCCGTTAGCGTCTGCAACAGCGACACTAACGGGATCTCGCCTCGCTCTTCCCGTACCGCGGCGTTGGCTCGGGCGAGGCGCTCGCAGTTGGGTAACGTGGGCAAGCGCGCTAACACCCCACAAAGAATGTCCTTCCCCGACCTCAAAACCAGCTCGTCGATAACCTCGGCGGCGGCGGCGGCGTTCACCGAGGCGTTGGGTACAGTGGAAGGGTCGTCGTCGGAGTCGAGGGGCGTGGAGGTTTTTTTACCGTTTCTTGAAACGCCTTTGCCAACAAGCCCAACACCAGAAATGACTCCAGAAGATGAACCGCCCACTCCTCCAGACGAACCGTCAGGCAGGTGCGGCAGCATCGCCACCACCACTCTTCCGGCGACGCGCCGCAAGTGATCCGGGGCGTGCTTCGCGAGCTGCTTCACCACCACCAGCCACGCGGCGAGGGCGTCTTTTCTTAAGCGCGCGCTGTTTCGTTCCAACGCTGAGGTGAGGTGCGCCATGACCTTCGGGGCGAACTGGGGAAGGTGCGGCCCGATGAGGTGCACCATTATGGTTAATGACCTCAAAAAGCGCCTTCGCGCGGCCGCATCGCCCGAACGGTCACTCGCGTCCCCCATCACCAGCCACGTGAAGTGCGGTCGCAAGAAATCGTGCACCGCCAGCGACGTCGACACGTCGTTCCCGTGCGACGCCGTGCCGTCCGCCGCGAGCTTCGCGAGTGTGCCTAGCACGTCTCCTAACCTCTGCGCCTCGTCGTGTGGATTTGCGGCATCATCCGCACCCGCGCTCCGTATCAACGCCCGCATCAGTTCCTTCTTGTGGTCCGCCACCAAAACCTCAAGCGCCTCGCCGGTGTGCGTGGTGAGAAACTTCATGGACGCTTGCACCTCCTCCGGCGCCCGCGCGCCTGAGTTGTTGATCAAGTCAGCAATTGCGGTGTAGCACCAGTCGTGCAGAATCGTGGCGACGTCGTACTCCTGGCCCAGTTTGTTTGCGTACAGCTTCAACGTCTCCACGTCTCTTCGCTCCACTAAACGGGGCACCGCGGACGGGAGGAGCTCCACCAACACGGCGCGTTCCGGGATGCGCAGAAGCGCTTCGCTTAGCACCGCCAACACGCCGGGCGCGTTTGGAAGCTTCACGCCCAGATGCCCGGCGACTAAACGGTTGCCTAGCAGTAGCTCTCGCGGCCGCACGCCCTTGCGTGTCGCCGCAGCGCGCACCAGTTCAACCGCCGCCGCTCGAACCCCCGCGTCAGGGTCGTCCAAACGGTGCACCATGGAAATCAGCGCCGCGTCCAAGCAATCGCTGTGCGGCATCGCGGCGGCGGCGGCGGCGAACACGCGGAGCGCGGATTCCCGCGTCGCCGCATCCGCCGCATCCTCCACGTTTGACTTCAAGCGCTGCAGAAGCGACAGCCCAGCGTCCTTCACGCACTGTTCGCGTGTATCGTCACCGGAAACGCCCCTGTTGTCGACGTCCATGGCGTCGCCGCCAGCCAAAGACGCCGCGTCGAGAAGCGCGCCCCTCGACGCGAGCGCGGGCGCCGCGGCGAGTAACGCTGCGCGCACGTGCGCCGACGCGTGACGCGCGAGAGGGGTCGCCGCTGACGAGAGCCCGGCAGCGCCGACGAGCGCTTCACCTAGCGCGACCCCACGACACCCGTGGCAAAGCACGCGCGGTATCGCCGCGAGCGCCGCCGCGGCTACCTCTGCGTCCTCTTCAAGAGAGAGCATCGTGGTTAACAAGCGTGCCGCATCCGCCACTGGAAGCGCCGCTGATTTCGAAGCCGCGGCTGTGGAGCGAGGACGCGCGGCGTGCCCCGCGGCCGCGCGCGACGCCGTGCGCTCGTTTATGTCTGCCTCAGCGCGCTCGACAGCTTCGGTGAGCGCTACGTCGAACGCACTCGCAGCGGCGGCGAGCGCGGTGGCGTCGGAGGTTCCCGCCGCAAAAACGCAGCGTTGTCCCGCGTCTCGCGCCAGCGCTCTGAGAACAGCGTCGTTCGCCGCCGCGCCCCGGTTCGAGCCCCCGCCGCGCCCCACGAGCGCGCTCAATCCAAGCGCCGCGCCTGCGATGGCGAGACCACCAACCGCAGTGGCCACCGCCGTTCGAACGAAAGCGCTCGTGCCCCTCGCTTCCGCGACGCTGGCGACGACGCCGAGCGGCGTTCTCGCGTCCAACGCGCCGCCGCCAAGGCCGAGAAGAAGATGCGACGCGGGAGCGGCACACGCCGCGGCTGCGCGCACGGCATCGTCGGCGTCGTGAAACCCCGCTTGAAGCGTTCGCTTCATCGCGGTTTTCGTCGTGGCCGAGGGAACCGCACACGACGCCACCGCAGCTAACGCCGTGCGAAGCGCCGCGATTTTCGCCTCTCGTTTAAACTCCGCGGGCGCTTCGTCCGCTCCAACGCTCCACGGCCATAACAGCAAACCCTCGGCGCCGAGATCCTCATCCCCGAGACCCCCTACATGTCTGTCGTTGCCGATTTCGTCGGGTTCGTCGCCAGAAGCACGCCGCGACAACGCATCAGCGGCGCGAAGCACCGCAGCGTATGCCCCGGCGACAGCGCCGTCGCCCGCGTCGTGCGCCCTGCGCGCCCATTTCATCCAGTCGCGCGTCGTCGCCGCCGCCGCGAGACGCGGGCGCGACCGGCGGAGCGCGGCGGCGACGCGCGCCAAGCCCGCCGAGGCCTTGGCACGCGCGGGCGCTACACGCGACGGGTCGGTTTCGTTTACGCCGCCAGCTACAGGCCCGAGCTGCGACAACGCGGACACCACGCACTCTTCGATCCACGCCAGGGTCGCGTCGTCCGCGCCGCCGGCTCTTCCCGAGAAACTCGCCAAGGGATCTTCCGTCGTCCCGAGACGCCCGTTGGATACACCAGCGCTATGGCCAGTGGCACCGCCGTCCACGGATAGCCGTCGACGTTTCGGCACCGTCGCGTCCTGGTCGTTCTTTTTATCACACCGCGGATTTATCACACCACCCGCGTCGTCTGGTTTCTTTTTGTCCCACGCGAACGCCCTTCCCATGCTCTCCACCAGCGTGTCCGCAACATCGTCACACCCCGCGTGCGCGAACAGTGGCGCCAGGGACGACGCCATTGCAGGTTTTGCCAAACAGCTTGCCCTCATCGCTCGCAACGCCGCCGCGCGCAAACCCGCACTAACATTGCTTTCACCCGCTTCCACCACCGCCACGGCCGCCGCGACGAGTTGGTCCAGTGCGCCGTCACACGACGATCGTGTGTTACCGGTTTCGTTGCTCAGGTCCGTCGTCTTTTCCATCGCACACGCGTCAACCACAGCGTTTATGCACGCGGCGAGCTCGTGGTCGAACGCGTCTCTTCTTCTTCCCTCCGGCGGCGTCGCGGCGAGAGCGCCCCCCGCGCGTTCGCGCATCGTGACGGCTACGTGTTGCAGCACCGCATCCGGGTCGAACACGCCGGGGGGACACTCGGTGAGAATCGACCTCAGCGCGTTGAGCCCTGCGCGTCTTGTTTCGTACCCCACTTGTGGATTACTGGATATTTCTGACACGGCACTCAACGTTTTAGGAGTCAAGAAGCAAGAGCTGGCTTGCGGAGCGATCCTGTGCGCGTGCGCCACGAGCTTGCACGCCACTTGCGCCAGCGCCGACGCCGCGGCACAAGTGGCAACCTCCACGGCTAAAACACCCGTGACGTCGGTTATATTTGTATTTGGTTTTCGTGGCACGGGTGCTTGTGGGTCACTGGTTTTTGTCGACGCCGCCGATTTGCTCGTGTGTTTTTTCGCGTTTTCTTTATTTTTTTCTGTTCGCAGCTCGGGGGTTTTCGGTCCGCCTTCGTTCGCCACGATCAAACTCATCGCGTTCCGGAACGACAGGATGACATATTCGTACCCGTGCCCGTGGTGGTGCCCCCCGCTGAACTTGAATTCAGAAGAATTCAAATTCGATCTCAACACGAAGTTCACGTCCTCGCAAAGCTCGGCGACGCCGCAGAAAAACGCCGCGAACGAACCCGAGTCGCCGCAGTTGTGCACCTGCGTCACGAGCTGACAAAGGCACCACGAGATTGTTTCGCGAACGTTGTCGCTGGGTTTGGGGTTATAATTTAGGGTTTATAGGGAATATAGGAAGTCAGCGGTTGTCGTTCAGCGCTTTGTTGTTTCATCGTGTGTAAAGAGAATGAAGAATGGCGCACAGCTGTAATCGCGGGGTGCCCAGATCGCGATTTTGAGATCTCACCTGAGTCCGTTGCTCGTGATGAGCGGGAGTAGGTGCGCGAACGCCCGCGCGCAGAACGTGCTGCTTCCCGTGAAAACCTCCGCGTGACGTTGCAATGCAACTTTCAGTAACCCGAGAAGCGACCGCGTTTCCCTTTTGTGCACCGCACTAGGCGCGAAGTACGCCTCCATCAGTTTACGCAGCACATCTCGCAGCTGTTGTTTCGTGGATGCCCCGCCCGGGGCGACCCCTCCACCGCCGTCCGTGGTATCGCCAACCCCGTTCGCACTGTCTTCCTTCAACAAACGCTCCAGCTCTTTCAAGTCCGTCGCAAGAGTCGACGCGCCCCCGCCAGCGGGGGGGTCCGCGCCCGTCATCACCACGGCGCGCGTTCAAACTGATTCGAGATTTAGGCACCAGCGCAGGATTTCAGAATTCGCGTCCGATTTCAGTCGGCGGCGGTCGCTGCAACGAATGCAGTCAACCCTCGCCAGTTGACGCACAACTACGTGACGCGCGGCGCCGTTTCCGTGTTCGACCGTTGGCTCTCCGGTGAGACACGTCAACGCTTAAAGGCCATCGACCGTCACCCACCGCGCGTTCCAGTCGCGCTGCCCTGGGGTACCCTTCCCCGGCATCAGACTAGATTTGCCCACAATGTCGCAAATCCCTCCCGCCGACGACCCCGCGAGCGCGCTGGATGCTGTGCTCTTAAAGTCCGTGGAGATGCCCGCCGGGACGCCCACCGTCCGGGGGTACGACTTCGAAGGCCCGTTAGATTTACAGAAGATGCTCGACAGCATGCTGACTTCGGGGTTCCAAGCCACGCAGCTTGGAAGGGCGGTGGTTGAGGTGAACCGAATGTTGCAATGGCGATTGAGTGATGAGCCGATTGGCGACGACGACACGGACGAAGAGAAGGATCCAAAATACCGAGCAAGCGTACGCACCAAGATCTTCATGGGGTTCACCTCGAACTTGATATCTTCCGGGGTACGAGAACAGTTGGTGTATTTGATGAAACACGGAATGATCGACGTGTTAGTCACCACCGCCGGTGGAGTCGAGGAAGATTTTATTAAATGCTTAGCCCCCACGTACCTAGGCGAGTGGAGTTTGGAGGGCAAGAAATTACGCAGCCAAGGCCTGAACCGCATCGGCAACTTGTTAGTTCCGAACGACAACTACTGCAAGTTCGAGGACTGGATCATGCCCATTCTGGATGCTATGCTGGTGGAGCAGAATGAACAAGGAACTAAATGGACGCCGAGTAGGATGATTAAACGCCTGGGTCTGGAGATTAATGATGGGAGTTCAGTGTACTACTGGTGCGCTAAGAACGACATCCCGGTGTATTGCCCCGCGATCACGGATGGAAGTATAGGAGACATGTTATACTTCCACAGCTTCAAAAATCCTGGTCTCGTGATAGATTTAGTTGGTGATATTCGGCTGATGAACGACGAAGCTAGATTGGTGACTAGACCAAAAAAAACAGGCATGCTAATCCTAGGCGGCGGCGTCGCGAAGCACCACATAAACAACGCGAACTTGATGCGCAACGGGGCTGATTTTTCGGTATCGATCAACACGGCGCAGGAGTTTGACGGTTCAGATTCCGGCGCGAAACCGGACGAAGCCGTGAGCTGGGGAAAGATTCGACCGGAAGCCACTCCGGTGAAAATATGCGCGGACGCGACGATTCTTTTTCCGCTGTTACTGGCGCAGACGTTCAAAAAGAACTGGAAGTAATTGTTGTGTGGGTATTCACCCTGAAAGGTGTTAAAACGGTTACGAAAGCCGTTACGGGTTGTAAAACGTTTGCACATAGTCTATGGTCTACAATCTAATTGTATCTTCGCGTCTATTCTTCACTCTTTATGTATTGTCTATTGCGCTTCTAATTTCCAATCCTATTCTTCACGTGACCCCGAGCCCTCCCCAGAACGACTTTTCTTTCGGCCCCACGCTTTCTATTTCCATGTCCCGAACTTCGTGTTTGATTCCCCGAAGCAATGTTGGCCATATTTGTTGATTACTTTGGATTAGCTGTAACAGTGTCCCTTCGTGTACCGCTGTGTCGTCCCGTAAACGAAACGGCGCGGTTCCGTCTAGACGTCCGAGAGTCCAGAGTTGCAAGCGGACTTTACGTGCAGCGATGGTACCAAGGTTTTCCAGGATATCGGTCACCTCGTTTGGCTTTGCTTTTGGCATACGGGCCATAATTTCGGTAACGCCCGCGGTGATGAGAAGCGTGGATGATTCCGGGTCAGACGCGATGAACTCTCCGAAACACGATTGCGACATCCCATTTAGATGTGCAAGAGCGCTCGAAAACACGGTGAAGTGAACCCGCTGGTTATCAGGCACGGCGAGCAAAGGTTTCGCGAGCCTCGCGCCGTGTCTGGCGCGGGACACGGAATGGGCGAACTGCGCGCGCCACGTGTTTGCGTCGGAAGTCGACGCACTGCAGGCGTTGTGCTCCAGCTCCGCGCCCGTGAACCGTTCCCGGCACCGGTGTTCCCACGAGTACTCGTCACGGGACACATCCCGCAACGCGCGCGACACCATCGCCACGGAGCACACATCCACCCAGTGTAACCGGTCCAGCACGTTGCGCTGACACTCCAGGGGTAGGCCCTCGAGCGACATGATCACGCGCGCCGCGTGACCTCCTCCACAGTCGTTACAACACACCGCACCGCGCGTTTGTTTCGAAATCGCATCGACGTGCCCAAGTGCCGACGTCAGCCTTGGAAAGTGCCGACAGTTTTTGTTCGTGACAAAGCGTTTCGCACATTTTTTGCCGACTGCGATCCATACAACACACACGGGGTGCCGTGACCAAATCCACGGCACCCTGACGCGACAAGTCAGCACCTTGTTGTGCAGTCACTCTGCGCTGGTTATTTTTGGTTTTTGGTTTTTTCTGTACGTTTCTCATTTTTGGCGATTTGGCGTATGGGTATTTCACATATGAAAATAAAAACGTCCGTAAATAACGATGGCTTGAAAACGCTCATCGCAGAGCTAATCTGCACTATCGTGACTAGATAACAACAATTACCCGATCTTCAAACGATCCGCTTAACCGCGTCGTCGCCCATACCGCGCTCACTTCCGTACGCACGCGACTTCAGTCGTGTACACACCTAAGTCTTTCACGCAGGTCGTTCCGTTTCGGTTCGCCTCGTCCGCACAGAGACAGCACACTTCCTTCCAAACCCTTCTTTAAAATGGGCCCTTGCCTTTCTTCCCCTCCCAAGGAGGCTCCCCCCCTGACCCCCGAAGATGTCGTCGGCGTGCTCCAGGGCCGCGGCTGGGAAGCCACCATCGTCGAAGAGGACCAGTGCCCCGTGCCCGTCGTCGACGTGAACCCCAACGGCATCCTCAAGTGCGTCGATGGCCGCGGCTCCGACAACAAAGCCATGGCGGGCCCCAAGATGCTCGGTGGCGTGTACGGCATCGCCAACTGCCGCGGCATCAAGACCACCGAGGAGCTCGGCGCTATCTGCCAAGAGGTCAAGGCCGCTGGCCACGTTCCCTCCGTGCACGGCGATGAGTCCGGCATCCTCGGCTGCGGCTTCTGTAAGCTCTGGGTCACCGACGGCTTCGCCGACGCCGGCCTCGGCATCGAGAAGCCCGACTTTGACGCCCAAGCTGGCGCTGACGCCGTCAAGGCTGCCGGCGGTGTGATCGAGAACCACTACGGTGCTCACGCCGAGAAGGTTATATACATCAACTTCGTCGCGGACAAGACCCTTGAGCCCGACCACGATGACCAGCGCTTCATCGTCGATGCCTGGGCCGCTGCCAAGTTCAACCTTGACATCCCCAAGTACCTCGTCACCGCCGCTGTCACCGTCGAGAAGCTCGCCAAGGGCGCGCTCAAGAAGGCGATCCTCATCGTCCCCAAGAAGCCCCCTTTGACCCCCGAAGATGTCGTCGGCGTCCTCAAGGGCCGCGGCTGGGATGCGACCATCGTCACCGCCAGCCAGTGCCCCGTGCCCGTCGTTGACGTGAACCCCAAGGGTATCCTCAAGTGCGTCGATGGCCGCGGCTCCGACAACAAAGCCATGGCGGGCCCCAAGATGCTCGGTGGCGTGTACGGCATCGCCAACTGCCGTGGCATCAAGACCACCGCGGAGCTCGGTGACATCTGCAAGGAAGTCAGCAAGGCTGGCCACGTTCCCTCCGTGCACGGTGACGAGTCCGGCATCCTCGGCTGCGGCTTCTGCAAGCTCTGGGTCACCGACGGCTTCGCCGACGCCGGCCTCGGCATCGAGCCCCCCAGCTTCACCGCGCAGGAAGGCGCTGACGCCGTCAAGGGCGCCGGTGGTGTGATCGAGAACCACTACGGTGCTCACGCCGAGA
>MDSY01045434.1_pt1 | contig 10496 bp, 7 predicted proteins | sample 811131 | NCBI WGS metagenome assembly MDSY01 (sample SAMN05326643, study PRJNA326480) | marine metagenome | isolation source: seawater | place: Atlantic Ocean: South West | collected 2010
ATTAAAAACTTAAATTTTGAACTAACAAAAAGTCAAAAAAATGTATTAAAAGAAATTGTAGAAGATTTTTTATTAGAAAAACCTATGAATCGTATGTTACAAGGAGATGTGGGTTGTGGAAAAACTATTGTTTCAATTCTTGCATCATCTGTTGTTGTTGATAATGGTTATCAGATAGCAATAATGGCTCCTACTGATATACTAGCAAAACAATTATATAAAAATTTTACTCATAATTTTGAAGAGGCTGGAATTAAATGTGATATTCTTGTTGGGAGTCTAAAAAGCAAAGAAAAAAAAGAAACATTAGAGCGAATTAATAAAGGAGATTCAATGGTGATTGTTGGTACTCATGCTTTATTCCAAAAAGATGTAATATTCAAAAATCTTGGCCTTGTTATTATTGATGAGCAACATCGATTTGGTGTTAATCAAAGAAAAGATTTGTTAAAAAAATGCACAATACCAAATTTATTGGCAATGACTGCAACCCCAATTCCAAGAACATTAGCCATTACATACAATGGAGACATGGATTTATCTATCATTGATGAGTTGCCAAAGAATAGACCTGATATCTTTACTTCACAAATTGAAAAAAATAATCTCGACACTGCTTATGATTTTATTACAGAAAAGGCAAAAAATAATGAACAATCTATTATTGTTTATCCTTTAATTGAAGAAACTGAAACACAAGATTTGGAAGCTGCACTTCAATCATATATTAAATTAAAAGATACCATATTTAAAGAATACAAAGTTGGTTTAATTCATGGAAAGCTTGATTCAGATGAAAAAAATGAAATAATGAATCAATTTATAAACAATGAGATTCAAATCTTAATCTCTACAACAGTTATTGAAGTAGGTATTGATAATCCGAATGCTTCTGTCATATTGATTAATAATTGTGAGCGTTTTGGTCTTAGTCAAATTCATCAACTTCGTGGACGAGTTGGAAGAGGATCTTTAACAAGCTATTGTATATTGTGCAGTGATACTGAATCTGAAAATACAAAACAAAGACTATCAATACTTTGCAAGACTAGAAATGGATTTGAAATTGCTGATGAAGATTTAAAACTAAGAGGGCCTGGTGAATTTTTTGGTGAAAGACAGAGTGGATTTATTAAATTCAGGATTGCTGATTTAGTAACTGATGGTCCTATTATTAGATTTGCAAGAAAAAAAGCTTTTGAAATAGTAAACAAAGATGAAAATTTAGAGAATTCTGAAAATAGACTTATTCATGATAGGTTTAATTCGGACTACTTAAAACTTTTTTTAAATACAACAGTTAATTAATGGAGAAAAAATGACAGAAGAATCATATACTGAAAAACAACTTTTCGATATGTTAATTTCTCAGTCTGTTTATGGTGTTTGGATTGCATTAGGCAAGATGAAAAACCCTGTTACTGATAAAACAGAAGTAGATTTAAGAAGTGCTTCAATTCAAATTGATATGCTCGAAATGATCAATAATCGTATGTCAGCAAGTTTAGACGACAATGAAACTAAATACCTTGATCAAGTTTTGTCTGAATTGAAGATGAATTTTGTTGATGAACAAAATAAAGAAAAGAATAGTGACGATAATTCAAAAGATAAAGAATAGTACTGAAAATTTATTAGCTCTAGTTTTATTTTTTTTAACATTTATTGTTTATTTCAATACTATGGCTCCAACAGTATCTTTCTGGGATACTGGAGAATTTATTGCAACATCTCATATCCTTGGGATTCCTCATCCTCCTGGAAGCCCTTTATTTTTATTGCTTGGTAAATTTTTTAGCTTGATTCCAATTAGTAGCGATATAGCTTTTAGAGTTAATATATTATCACCAATTTTCAGTGCTCTAACTATTTCTCTCCTTTTTTTAGTTTGTAATCAATTCATAGAAAGACTTAACAATTATATTTCTGGTGATTCTTTTTTAAGAATGAGCTCTGCTTTTATTGCATCATTGACCTTTGCGTTTACTCATAGTCACTGGTTTAATGCTGTAGAAACTGAAGTATATGCTTTTAGTGGTTTTATAACTGCTTTAGTTGTTTATTTAATATTAGTATGGTCTAAAAATAAAGACCAAGACAATAATGTCATTTATCTTATGACAATTATTTATCTTTTTGGTTTAGGGACTGGAACTCATTTACTTAACTTGCTTACTATACCCTTTATTGCATTAATTATATATTTTTCTATTAACAAATTATCATTAACAAATTTTATATTAACTGTATTAGCAACATTATCTTTCTTTTTTCTAATTCAGATTGGGATTATTAAAGGCCTTCCTTTTTTAGCTCTTCAAATTGGACCTTATAATGAATATATAACTGCTTTTTTAATATCAATGATTGTTATTGGTGCTATTGTATTAATGTTTCTAAGCATTATAAATAAGAATACCTTATTATCAATTTTTACTACATCAATCCTATTAATTATCATTGGTTATTCTACATACTTTACTATTTTTATTCGTTCTGGTCAAAATCCAGCAATCGATGAAAACAATCCTGAAACCATAGAGCAAGCAATTTCTTATTTAAACAGAGATCAATATGGTTCTATGTCTTTATTGCCAAGAAAATTTGATAATATACCATCAAAAATATCAGTGGTAGGAAGACCCTCTTCTCAAGATCAGAATAATTATGAATTTTCTAATAAACAAAATTTTGATTATGCGTTTTATGAGCCTTCTGAGCAAATTAATTTTTTATTTAGCTATCAAATTAAAAAAATGTACTTAAGATATTTCTTGTGGCAATTTGCTGGGAAAGGTTCTGTTGATGATTCATTTGTATTTAAAAAAGATTCTGATAATGATTCATTGGAGCAAACAAGAATCAAGTTTGTAACTCCTGTTGGAGCAAACAAGAATCAAGATGGAGTTGATTGGGCTCAATTTGGTTTGCCCCTTGCTTTAATCATTGGTTTATTTGGTGCATATTTTCATTTTCGGAATAATAAATATGATGCATTTTCATTATTAGTTTTGTTTATTATGACTGGTCTTGCAATTGTTTTGTATTTGAATCAAGATAATCCCCAGCCAAGAGAAAGAGATTATTCTTATGTTGGAAGTTTTATGGCATTTTCTATATGGATTGCAATTGGAATTTTTGGATTTATCAATAAAGTCAATGAAATCTTTCTTGAAAAATCTATTAAAAAATCAGCATCATACTTTATGGTTGCAATGTTTTTACTATTTATTCCTATAAAAATGTTTCTTGCTAATTATCATGAACATGATCGCACTGGAAACTATATTGCATGGGATATGGCTTACAATATGTTACAAACATGTAAACCAAATGCTATTCTTTTCACAAATGGAGACAATGATACTTTTCCATTATGGTATTTACAGCAAGTTGAGGGCATAAGAAAAGATGTTATCGTTGCAAATTTAAGTTTGCTTAATACTTCTTGGTATGTTAAACAGCTGCAACGAGAAAATATTGATAATCCTTTTATTAATATTAGTGAAAAAGAAATAGATAATATTGATTTTAAAGCGTGGTCTTCGCAATTAGTATCTATCCCTGCTCCAAAAGACTCATTAAATACTGCAGGCAATATAGAATGGGAATTAAAACCAACTTATTTTGATGCATTACTTCGTATTCAAGACTTAATGGTGTTAAGAATTATTACAGATAATAATTGGAATAGACCAGTTTATTTTGCAGTGACTGTATCCCCAAATAGTATGCTAAATCTTGATGAATATCTTACTATGGAGGGGTTAACCTACCGTCTATCAAATAACACTAAACAAGTAATTGATATTGATGCAATGACAAAGAATCTGACATCAATTGTTGGCGATAGAAGCTGGTTTCAAGATTACAATGCCAATGCTAATAATAATACTGGCTTGTCAATTTCAAAAACATATCAACCTGGATACATCTATAGAAATCTTGCGAATGAAAATGTTTATGTTGACCCTCAATTAGGAAGATTAATTCAAAATTATAGAACAGCATATATAAGGCTAGCAATTTATCATTATCTAGATAACAATTTTGGTAAAGCTGAAAAAATTTTATTAGATATGGAAGAAAAAATGCCAAGTAATGTTATCAATATTCCTTCAAAGGAACTTCAGTATCAAATTGTGCAATTATATGCTGGTGTAGGGAACCAGTCAAAACTAGAATATCATCTTAATGAATTAATCGTTAGAAATGATTTAAATATTAATGATTATTTACTCTATGGTAAAACTTTTGTTCAGAGCTTAAAAAATTATAGAGAAGCAAAAATTATTTTTGAAACTCTTTATAATAATTTTATTACTATTGAAAAAGCTTTAACAGTACAAAGCCTTCAAGAAACAAGTATTACTGCTTCTGAATGGAATCAATGGCAGGAGTCTTTACCTGAAGTTGTTTTTTTGCTTTATTTATGTTATAAAGAGCTTGAAGAATATGAAAATGCAACCAATTTAATTGAAGAATGGTTAATTCGTAGTCCATCTGATTTAGAAGCAAATAAATTATTAGAAGAAATTAAAAATTTAGAAAATTTATGAATGTAGTATCAGTGATTATTCCTCATTATAATGGGGAAGATATGCTTTATAATTGTATTAATTCTATATACAAAAATATTTCGATAAATAATTTTGAAATTATAGTAGTTGATAATGCCTCCACTGATAATTCAATCAATCGTATAAAAAATAGTTTTGCAAATGTTAAAATTGTTTCCAATAAAACTAATCTTGGCTATAGTCAGGGTTGCAATATCGGTGCAAATCATGCAAATGGAAAATATTTATTATTTTTAAATAATGACACAGAACATTCAAAAGATTGGATAGAAAAATTAATTAATTTTTTAGATATGCATTCACAAATTGCAGCTGTACAACCCAAAATTTTAAATATTCATAATAAAAAATTATTTGACTATGCAGGAGGTTCTGGAGGATTTATTGATAGATTTTGTTTTCCTTTTGTAAAAGGAAGAATTTTCCATTCTTTAGAAGAAGATTTAGGGCAATATGATAATCCTTCCAGAGTATTTTGGGCTTCTGGGGCTGCGTTAATGATCCGTTCAGAAATCTTTAAAAAGTTAGAAGGTTTTGAAAAAATTTATTTTGCTTATATGGAAGAAATTGATCTTTGCTGGAGAGCACAAAGTTTGGGTTATGAAATTTGGTCTTATAGTGATTCTTATATTTATCATCATGGTCCTTATAAAAATTTCAGAAAAAATTCTATAACATCTCTTTATCTTAATCATCGTAATTCTTGGATACTTTTTTTGAAAAATACTTATAGCTTCAATTATGGATTATTGATTATTATAAAATTATTTTTAGATTGGACTGCCTTGATTTATTCATTATTGTCTTTAGATTTGAAAAGATTTTTTGGAATTATTAAGGCACATATTTGGTTATCTATATATCTATGGAAAATTATTCAATTAAGAAAAGCAAATAAATACCGATTTAATCAATTAGATAATATCTATAATGGTAGTATTGTTCTGGATTATTTTATTAAAAGAAAAAAATATTTTTCTCAAATTTCACTTAAGTAATTTTCGTAAATATCTTTTCTTTGTGGATCTAAATAAGTCATTTTTTTGAGTAAATCTTTTTGACCAAGTTTTTTCATTATTTCACCAATTTTTTTTCCATGAAATTTCATAAATACTGTTGTGTAATTTTCTTGACTATAGTTTCTATAAATTTCATCTAAATTGTTTACAACTTCATTTAATGATTTAGAGCACGCATCTATTTTACCTGTTTCAAAAAGTTCATAACTTAAATATGTCGAATATCTCAATTTTCTTAAACCATTATTGGTTGTTAATAGGTCAATCAGAACTAATCTTTGTTCCCACCCCCTTGGAAAGTTTGATGCATTTGCCCGAATTGCAATTGTTCGTGCTTGTTCATAGTGAGATGTTCCACCAAGCAATGACCATGTATCTAATTCTGCGCCAAGCATAATATTGCCATAAAAACCTAATAAACTTGCTAAAGGATCAAAATAAACACTGTCATAGTAAAGAGAATTTTGATTTAAAAGAAATTGAGATCCTTTATCAAAAAAATGTAAATCTTTTCCATTACTAAATAATGATTGTATTGAATATGTTTGTGTGCTTCCTTGATTAGTATTGCCTTCAAATATAATCTGAATGTTGAGATTTATTTCTAAGTCATTGTATTCTTCATTCCAAACTGTATATTCATAGAATCTTTTAATATCAGTTTTTAATTGGAATAAAGAGGAACGTTCATCTGATTTCAACATTCTATCATCAAATGAAATAGATGCATTACTGAACTGTGCATTGGCTAAAGAAATAAACGCAATAATTAAAATTTTTCTATTTAGTTTTTCTAGCATAATTGAGAGATATATTTTTTAATTTACAAAATGGCAATAATTAAAGATATAATTAAGACAAATGATAGACTATATCGTTTATCGAGTACGATAAGTGAATTATCTGAAAAATTAAATATCCCTTCATTTCTTGTTGGAGGATGTGTGCGAGATTTGTTAGTAGATCCAAATATTAATTCGGTTGATATTGATATTATGGTTGAAGGAAATGCAATTGATTATGCAAAGAAGCTTGCAGAAATTTTAGGAGTTAAAACCGTTGTTCCTTTTCCAGAATTTGCTACTGCTCGAATTCCATATAATGAATGTGAAATTGAAGTAGCCTCTGCAAGATTGGAATCGTATGATACTAAATCACGCAAACCAAAATCAATAGATATGACTGATGTTATTGGTGATTTAAAAAGAAGAGATTTTACTGTTAATGCCATTGCAATTTCTTTATCCAAAGATAATTTTGGAGAGCTTATAGATCCATTTGATGGTTTGCAACATCTGAAATCAAAGTTACTCAAGACTCCTGATAATCCTGATAAAACTTTTAGTGAAGATCCTCTTAGAATGATAAGAGCTGCATATTTTGCATCTAAATTATCAATGAATATTGATAAAGAATGTCTTAAGTCGTTAAAGAAAAATGCTGATAGAATTAAAATTGTATCACAAGAAAGAATTACAAATGAATTATTAAAAATATTAAACACTTCATCTCCATCAGTTGGATTAATTCTTTTGCAAGAAAATGGATTATTAGAATATATCTTCCCTGAAATCCATATTATGTATGGACTAGATCAAACAAGTGAATGGCATCATAAAGATATTTTTTTTCATACTATGGAAGTAGTAGATAATGCGGCAAAACTATCTAAAAAAGTTAATCTTCGTTTAGCAGCTTTAGTACATGATATTGGTAAGCCCAAAACAAGACGATTGCACAAGCAAAAGGGATATACATTTTATGGCCATGATGATCTTGGAGCACGAATGTTAGAAGAAGTTTCAAAACGTATGAAATTTTCAAATAAAACTAAAGATTACATTAAAAATTTAACAGCACTTCATTTAAGACCAATAAGTTTAGCAAAGAAAGATGTAACTGATTCTGCTATAAGAAGACTTATTGTGGATGCAGGAGAAGATATTGATGATTTAATGTTACTTTGTAGAGCAGATATTACTACTAAGAATCCTAAGAATGTCAAAAAATATCTATCAAATTTTGACTATGTAGAAAAACGTATTAAAGAAGTTGATGAAAAAGATGAGTTACGCTTATTTCAATCTCCTGTAAAAGGGATTGAAATAATGGAAATGTTTAATTTGCCTCCCGGCAAACAAGTGGGTGTTATTAAATCTTTAGTAGAAGAAGCAATTTTAGATGGTGAAATAGAAAACTCTTATAATGCAGCAATAAAGTTTCTAAATATCTTGAAAAAGACAGGTAAATTGAATTAATATGCCACGTCTATTTATTAGAAAAGATTGATTGAAACTTTTTTTATGCTTTTTAGTATTAAATTATAGTCTAATTCTTTTAGACAAAATTATGAAGTATACAATTACATTAACGTTGTTTTTTTCTATGCTTTTTGCTCAAAGTTTAAGTATAGATGAATGTGTTCGCATTGCACTAGAAAATAAAGGTAGTATTCAAACTGCAAAACAGAGTACAAGAATTGCCAAATTGAATCGAACTTCTGCGGCAGGAATGTTGCTTCCAACTGTAAGAGCAAGCAGTTCATTCAGCGAGACAACTTATGGCAATAACAGTCTAACTAATGAGAATTATGCTACTGGGATAAGCCTGAATCAAAATATATTTAGTTTTGGAAACAATGTAAGAAACGTGCGAAGCAGTGATAATAATTATGATATTGCTAAACAAAGCGAAAGACAATCTATAGCAAATGTTATTTCAAATGTATATACCTATTACTATCAATATTTGAAAAATAATGAGTTATTTATTATTGCTGAAAAAAATCTAGAATTATCTTCTAAGCAATTAGATCTAGTAGAAAGAAGATATAATTTAGGCTCTGTAAGTAAAACTGATTATTTAAAAGCTTCTGTTCAATATGGCACTGCTAAATCTACACTATTGTCTAGAAAGCTTAATCGTGATAATAGCATGGAACAGCTTAGAAATAGTATGGGTATTGCAACAAAAAATATTCCATTAAAAGTGAAAGAAAAAGTTAATATAGAATTGATTATTCCTACTTTTGATGAAGCATATGGAATTATGACCGAAAATAGTCCTGAATTAAAAATTCTTGATGCTCAAATTAAAGCAAGCAGATTAAATGTTCGTTCTTCAATTGGTTCTACTTTACCTAGTGTTAATCTTAGTGTTGGAATGAATGCTTCATCACCAGAAGAAATGACCAGTCAATTTTTTGAAGATAACTATATTAAAAGCGCTAATTTAACTGTTAGTATTCCAATTTTTTCTGGTCTTAAAAATAGCAATAATGTACAGATATCAAAGATTAGACTTCGTCAATCAGAAACAACATATAATTCATCAAGAATAGATTCAAAAGTAGCACTTTTATCTTTAATCAATACATTAAATAATTATGAAGAAATTATTCCAATTTATGAAGAAGTGTTAATCTCTGCAGAGGAAGATTTAAAATTAGCACAAAATAAATATGAGCTTGGTTCAGCAACTATATTAGAATTACTTGATGCGCAATTAGCAGTATTACAAGCAAGTTCAACATTAGTTACAACAAAATATGATGCTGCAATACAGCTTGCAAATTTGGACAAATTGCTAGGAACACTTGATAAAAAATATCGATAAGGAGAAAAAGTGAAGAAAATAATAATAATTTCTGTATTTGTTTTTTTAGGTATTGTTTTATATATGATGTCATCATTTGGATCTAGAGGTGATGGATCTATTGAAGTATCTACAATCACACTTGAAAGAAAAGATTTGTCTAGTAAAGTAGTTGCAGATGGAATACTGCAGCCAGAAATTGAGATTAAGCTAAGTTCAAACACTACAACGTATATTACTGAAATTGCAGTTAAAGAAGGTGATGATGTTAAAAAAGGTGATTTTTTAATGGCATTAGATGATCGTCAACAAAGAGCAGCGACTGAAGCTTCAAGAGCAAGTGTTGAAGCAACAAAAGTAAATTTAACTAATGCAGAAATTAAAAAATCACGTCAAGAAAAATTATATAAACAAGGTTTAATATCTGATCAAGAAATGGAAACTAGTAATTCTTCCTATGCATCTGCTTTAAGTTCTTATAATCAAGCTGCAGCACGACTGATTCAAGAAGAAGATGCTTTACAAAAATTAAGATTAGTTGCACCTCAAGATGGCACTATCACTTATTTAAAAGGTGAAGTTGGAGATTTGGCACAAGGAGGGATGTTTAGTCCTCAAGTCTTGCTAAAGTTATCTGATTTATCAAAAATGGAAGTTTTAGTAAATGTCAATGAGAACGATATTACGGATGTTTCTTTAAATGATTATGCATTAGTTGAAGTTGATGCATATCAAAATCGTAAATTTAAAGGAGTGGTGAAAGAAGTTGCATATGCAGCATCAACCACTAGCGGAGGATCTCAACAACAAGTAACTAATTTCCAAGTGAAAATTCAAATGCTAGAAGTTGCTCCTGGTATGCGTCCTGGAATGAGCGCTACAGTTGACATTGTTACAGAGAATAGAGAACAAGCAATTGCAATTCCAATTCAATCTTTAACCTCTCCTCGTAAAAAACCAATGGGAGATGAAGGTAAAAAACCTGCATTTAATGTTGAGGTTAATACTCAAGAACGATGGTCATCAAATAAGAAGGATGGAAAAAACAAAGGCAAAAATGTTGTATTTGTAGTTAAAGGGGATATTGTGGAACAACGTTTTGTTGAAACTGGCATTGTTGGTGATAGAGATTATGAAATTTTGTCTGGATTACAAGAAGGTGAAGAAATTGTGACTGGAAGTTTTGTTGCAATCAGCAGAGAGCTATATGATGGTGCAAAAATAAAAGTAAAAGACAAATCAAATAATAAACAAAGATCTAGTCGTAAACGTGGCTAAATCAAAAAAAGAAATAATTTCAATC
>MDSY01112780.1_pt1 | contig 10496 bp, 8 predicted proteins | sample 811131 | NCBI WGS metagenome assembly MDSY01 (sample SAMN05326643, study PRJNA326480) | marine metagenome | isolation source: seawater | place: Atlantic Ocean: South West | collected 2010
AGGAGAATTCCTCTTATCTCTAATTCTGGATTTAAACTTACTTTTATTCTTTCAATTGTTTTCATCAACTGCGTTAATCCCTCCAAAGCAAAAAATTCTGTCTGAAGAGGAACTAATAAAGAATGTGAACTGACTAGAGCCATCACAGTCAATAAACTCAGCGATGGTGGGCAGTCAATTAGAGCATAATCATAAGATGCTCTAGAATCATTTAAATAAGCGGTTAATTTACGTTTTAAAATAAAGGCTCTTTGAGTGTCATCAGCTGTCTCAACTTCGAGTCCAGATAAATCTACATTTGAGGTTATAATATCGAGATTTTCAAATTTAGTTTTTTTAATTACCTCAGAAATCTCTTTTGATCCATTTAAGACATCATAAATTGTGTTGTTAGAACTTTCCATATTAGATAACCCAAGACCTGTCGTTGCATTACCTTGTGGATCTAAATCTATTACAAGAATTTTTTTATTTTGCTGTGATAGACCTGCTGCTAGATTAATCGCAGTTGTTGTTTTTCCAACTCCACCCTTTTGATTTATAATTGAAATAATTTGCATTTAATTTTTCTTTGTTATTTTTTTAATATTTAATATAAATGAGTCTTCGTTAGTTAAACTTTTTTTTTCTGTGTACTCTAATTCCCAATCTCTTAAAGAATTTTTAAAAACATCTTTTCCTTTTTTCCCCATAAAAAAAATTAAATTTTCATAATTTGAAAAAGTTTCATGAACTAATTTTAGAACCACTGTCATTGGTTTAAATGCTCTGGACATTATGGTTCCAGTTTCTAATTTTTTTAAGTCAAAAATATTTGATTGAATTATTTCTGTATTCAATTTTAATTTTCTAGATACGTCTCTTAAAAAAGCACTTTTATGGTGACTCTTTTCATATAGATAAACTTTCATTTCTTTTTTCATATTTTTTAACATAATAGCTATAATAATTCCTGGAAGACCTCCTCCACTACCTAAATCTGAGGTTGTATTACTATTTAAATTAACAAAATCAATTATTTGTGCTGAATCAATTATATGCCTGTTAATAATCAACTCTTTTTTTGCTGTTTTTTGGCTAATTAAATTAATTTGCTTATTTTTTTCTTGTATCATGGATATAAAGCTTTCGAAGTCCAGGTATGTTTCACGTGAAACATTTAAGTCAGAAAGTTTTGAGTAAGAATTTAAAAATTGTTGTTCCATTAAGCTATATGCTTAATAGACTTTCTTTTTACGTGTGACAACAAAATATATACAGCTGCGGGGGTAATTCCATCTATTCTGAGAGCTTGACCCATTGTTTTTGGTCTAATTGTTTTAAATTTGGCTTTAACTTCGTTTGATAGACCAGAAAGATCATCAAAATTAACATTATCAGGAATTATCAAATTTTCATCCCTTTTGAAGGCTAAAATATCAGCTTTTTGCTTTTTCAAATAACCTCTATAATGCGCATTGATCTCAATTTGCTCATCTATTTCCTTATTGAAATAGGGTATTTCGGGCCAAATTTCCCTGATTTTCCTCATATCAACCCCTTTTTGAGTTAATATTTCATTTGAAAATCTTAAAACTCCATCTTTAGCAATTTTTATACCAAAATTTTGAACTTTAGAGGGAGAAATACTAGATTTTTGCATTTTTTTAACAATAATATCTAATTTTTTTTGTTTATCCTCATAAAGACGTTTTCTTACATCGGAGATTAAATCTATAGAAATACCTTTGTCAGTAAGTCTTTGATCTGCATTATCTGCTCTTAAACTTAGTCTATATTCAGCTCTGGAAGTGAACATTCTATAAGGTTCTGCTACTCCTTTAGTAACAAGATCGTCTATCATAACTCCGATATAAGCATCTGATCTATCAAGTATAAATGGTTCTTGTTTCTTAAATGATAAAGCAGCATTTATTCCAGCTATAAGACCTTGGGCTGCAGCTTCTTCGTATCCGGTTGTTCCATTGATCTGACCAGCAAGGTATAAGTTATTAATCTTCTTTGTTTCTAAAGTCAAAAATAATTCTCTTGGATCTATATAATCATATTCTATGGCATATCCAGGTTGAATTATTTTAACTTGTTCTAAACCACTGATATTATTACATATTTCTTGTTGAATATCACTTGGGAGTGATGTTGATATCCCGTTTGGGTATATTGTATTGTCATTCAAGCCTTCTGGTTCTAAAAAAATCTGATGACGATCTTTATCAGCGAATTTAACTATCTTATCTTCTATAGATGGACAGTACCTCGGCCCAACACCTTTTATACTACCAGAGTACATGGCGCTCTTGGGTAAATTTTTTTCTATAATCTTATGAACCTTATCATTCGTATAAGTCATGCGACATGTAACTTGTTTATTAATATTTTTTGTTGTTAAAAAAGAAAAAAAATAAGGATCATCATCAGCGAATTGTTCCTCTAGATTTGCATAATTAATTGTTCTGGCGTCGAGACGAGGTGGGGTTCCTGTTTTTAATCTACCGATTTTAAAATCATATTTTTCTAATTGTTCACTCAGTCCTGTTGAAGGTTTCTCATCATACCTTCCAGCTGGTGTACTCTCATCCCCAATATGAATCAAACCATTTAAAAAAGTGCCAGTTGTTAGTATTAATTTAGAACATGAAACCTTTTTACCTTCTTTAGTTTCAAAGGCACTTATGACATTTTTATTAAAAATAAATTTTATAACTGGGTCTGAAAAAACTGTTAAATTACAATAATTTAGCAGTTTTTCTTGCATATATTTACGATATAATGATCTATCAGATTGAGTTCGTGGCCCTCTTACAGCTGGTCCTCTGCTTCTATTTAATAGTCTAAACTGTATGCCCGATTTATCTGCTATCTCGCCCATAACACCGTCGAGAGCATCTATCTCTCTTACCAGGTGACCTTTACCCAATCCACCTATTGCTGGGTTGCACGACATCTCACCTATTGTTTCTATCTTGTGGGTAAATAGAGCTGTGCTTACACCCAAGCGAGCAGAGGCCGCTGCAGCCTCACAGCCCGCATGACCACCACCAATTACCACCACATCAAAAGATAGATCTTTTTTCATTAATTAAATTTATAACTGATAGAAAATTTTACAAGATTAGAGTAGAAAAAAATAAACCCAAAACTGAAACAATCTAAAGAGAAAAAATGATAAAATAATTCTTATTATTTTAAAATACGTGTAAATTGCTTAAAAAAGTATTATTTATCAATGATAAATGATAAAAATTGGATAAAAACTCCCATAAAATTGATATTTTGGATAAAAAAAAAAAATGTTGGTAATGCTAGCTTATTTAAACAAAACTGATCAAAAGATGAAAAAATTTATTTCCCAATACAGAAGTCATTAAAAATACTACCTAATATTTCTTCTACGTCAACTTTGCCCACGATCATACCAAGATGTTTTGTGGCTAATCTTAAATCTTCAGCAGCTTTATCAAAATCTTCAATTTCATTTTTTTCATCAAAATTTTTAAGATATTCAAGACATTGTTGAAGGTGATACCTGTGTCTCTCTCTAGTAATTAAAATATCATCACTTGTTATAAATTTATTTTTTAAATTATCTTTTATTTTTAAAATTAATTTATCAATATTTAAGTTTTTTTTTATAGAAATTAATACATGATTTAATTTTTTAATTTCTGAATTAATATCTCCTTCTAAAAGATCTGATTTATTTATAACTAAAATCGCATTTTTATCTAATAATCCCTTCAAAACATCAGTAAAATCAAGGTTTTTTACATCAACGACTACGAGCTTCAAATCTGCTTCTTCTGCTCTGTTTAAAGATAGTTTAATACCTTTTTTTTCAATTTCATTTTTAGATTCTCTTATCCCCGCTGTATCAGAAACTATTACCGGGTAACCATCAATATTAAGATGCGTTTCTATTACATCCCGCGTTGTACCTGCTGTCTCAGAAACTATTGCAACATCTCTATTGGACAAATGATTCAATAGACTAGATTTGCCAGCATTGGTGGGTCCTAGAATTGCAATCTTAAAACCTTCTCTAATCCTTTCTCCAACTTTTTGATCATCTAGAATCTTTTCAATACTTTTTAAAACTTCTTCGGAACTTTTTCTAATTTCTTTTGACATGTTGCTTGGTAAATCTTCATCGGGGAAATCAATTTTTGCTTCAACATGCGATAATATTTTTAAAAGTTTTTTTCTCAACAATTCAAATTGAACAGCTGACTTACCATTCATTATTTTAATCGCCTGTTGTCTTTGAATTTCTGTTTCTGAAGAAATTAAATCAGCTATACTTTCTGCTTTAAGTAAATTTATTTTTCCATTTTGAAATGCTAATTTTGTAAACTCCCCAGGTTCAGCTAGACGGCAATTATCCACTCTTGAAATAGACGCGTGTAGAGCATCAATTACAGCTTTGCTGCCATGTACCTGTATTTCAGCCATATCTTCACCAGTGTAGCTCCCAGGCCCAGGGAACCATAGTATTATACCCTCATCAATTAGCTCAGAGTTATTGATTTTATTAATTTTACGCAATGTTGCTACTCTAGGTGCTGGTAGTTTCTTACCTGTTAACAGTTTTAGAGCTTTTGCAGTTTCTTTACCTGAAATTCTTATAACGGCGATACCCGAAACTCCAGGTCCGCTTGATAAAGCATAAATTGTCATAGCTTTATCTTATTAAAGTCACACAAAATTAATATTAAATTATATTAATTTTATCGAACATTTTTTGAAGAAAGTTTTGATACGTATTAAACGAATTGATGGAATCTTTATAGATTGGCTTGTTTGCTTGAGATACACTTACAGTTTTAATTGGGGTTTTACTAAATTTTGTAAAATTGTAACACTTTTCATTTAAATCTAAATTGCAAAACTTTAAAAGCTTATCTATTTCACCCTTGTTATCATTTATTAGTTTTTCATAATTCAAATTGTAAATATCATTTGGAATTTTATTTTTCCAAAAACTTATAAGCTTAAAATATTGATTATAATATTCAGCGATTTCCTCTTGATTAAAAGCCCAATTCATCATTGATGATGGAAAGTTATTTTTAAAAAGTGAAACGCAATTGTCTTTTGGATTTCTTTGACAGATTATAATTTTTGCATCAGGGAAGAAAATTTTAATGAATCCTATCCATTTAAAATTTTGTGGGGTTTTGTCTATAATTGTATTTTCATCAAAATTATATATTTCAAAAAATTTAAGGTACTCTGAAATTATTTTTTCAGAAGAGGAGTTTTGCAAATCAATAATTTTTTGTCTATTAATTTTTTTGTTTATCAAAAAATTTTCAGTTATTGTTTTTTCTAAATATAATAATTCTCCAGCACCATATACGTCGGGATGTGATGAAAGTATCTGTTCAACTAGAGTGGTACCAGAACGGGGCATACCGCAAACAAATATTATTTTTTTTGGTTGAGGCTTAATATTTGTATTTCTAAATTCTATATTTTCAAAATTTTTTATCAAATTATCAAAGACATCTATTTCTTCTTTTAGATTTGAATCGATTTGATTATTTTTTAAGTTATTAGCTAACTGCAGATAATCATAAGATTCCTCAAATTTTTTAAGATCTTCCTGCGATTTACCTACAGCAAAAGATAATGTTATCTTATCCTGATCGTTAATATCTTGTTCTTCTATTATTTTCTTCATTTTATCAATATGGGATAAGGATTTGGGGTTTTCAGTAGAATATTTTGTAATCTCACTTAGTAATTTGTGCGCCGAAGCGTGTTTCGGTTTAATCAAAAATATTTCATCTAAAATCTCTTTCGCTTTTTCCAAATCATTGATGCTTTGATAGACGCCAGCCAGTGAAAGCATAATATCTAATGGTTTGATATTTCTTTGATTGGAATTTAATATTGCTTTTTTAAGTAATTCAATTGCTTCTGTGTGGTGATTAATTTCAATTTTAAGATTAGCATAATTATTAAGTGCATGAACGTAATTATGATCTATGAGTAGTATTTTCTTATAAATTTTTTCAGCCTCGATATAATTTAATAGTTTTTTGTATGAGTTTGCCAAATTGTTCATCGCAGCGATATTTTTTTTATCATTTTTAATTGCTAGTATAAAAAAATTGATTGCTGACGTGTAATCGTTTAGGTATTGTCGTGTTAAACCACTTAGATTTAATAAATATGAATTATTAGGAATTTTTTCTAATAATTTTCCTAGTATTTCGTTTGCTTGTAAAAAATTTTTATTTTGAAGAAGGTTGTGTATTGATCTAATTTCTTTTTCTAAATCCATACATTTTTATTTAAATGTTTTGTTTTACGCAGGTTTATTCATTGAGTTGAAAAATTCAGCATTATTTTTTGTGTCTTTTAATTTAGAGCTTATAAATTCTATTGCATCCATTGTGCCCATCGGAGCTATAATTCTTCTTAATACGTTCATCTTTTGAAGATCGTTTTTATCATATAATAATTCTTCTTTTCTAGTACCTGATTTAGTAATATCAATTGCAGGGTAAATTCTTTTATCGGCAATTTTTCTATCTAAAACTGTTTCACTATTTCCTGTTCCTTTAAATTCTTCAAAAATAACCTCATCCATTCTACTTCCAGTGTCTATAAGTGCTGTTGAAATTATTGTTAAGGATCCTCCTTCTTCAATGTTCCTGGCCGCACCAAAAAATCTCTTAGGCCTTTGGAGAGCATTTGCATCAACACCACCCGTTAAAACTTTGCCAGAACTTGGGATTACAGCATTATAAGCACGACCCAGTCTTGTAATAGAGTCTAACAGTATAACTACATCTTTTTTATTTTCTGATAATCTTTTGGCTTTCTCAATTACCATTTCAGCAACAGCCACGTGTCTTTGTGCCGGCTCATCAAATGTTGAGCTTATAACTTCGCCTTTAACAGATCTTTGCATGTCGGTTACTTCCTCGGGTCTTTCATCAATTAAAAGTACAATCAGATAACATTCTGGATAATTTTTTGCAATTGAATTGGCAATACTTTGAAGTATCATTGTCTTGCCCGCTTTAGGTGGTGAAATAATAATAGATCTTTGACCTTTTCCAATTGGACTCACTAAATCAATTAGTCTAGCTGTTAGGTCAGGTTTTTTTTCAACTTTTGTTGTTTCAACTTCCATCACTAGCTGCTTATCAGGGTAGAGTGGTGTAAGATTTTCGAATGCAATTTTATGTCTCGATTTTTCAGGTTCTTCAAAGTTTATTTTGCTGACTTCAAGAAGTGCAAAATATCTTTCACCTTCTTTGGGTGCCCTCACTGGTCCCTCAACTGTGTCACCCGTTCTTAATCCAAATTTTCTTATTTGACTTGGGCTCACATAAATATCATCTGGCCCCGGTAAATAATTTGACTCCATTGCTCTTAAAAAACCAAATCCATCTTGTAATAATTGTAGAACTCCTGCTCCAGTGATTTCTTCTTTTTCTGCAACTTTTTTTAAAATTGCGAAAAGAATCTCTTGCTTTCTTAGAGTACTAGCGTTTTCAATGCCCAACTCTTCAGCTTGAGTAATAAGTTGCTCTGACGTTTTTAATTTAAGTTCTTGTATATTCATGATTTAATTTAAAAGAAGATTGATTGAGAATTATTTGAAGTAATATATATATACAATCGAAAAATATTTTCAACCCTAGATTGGCTTAAAAATAACAATAAATACAACAAAAATTAAGATAATAGTTGGCACTTCATTTAACCATCTATAAAATTTGGATGTTTTTTTATCAATATCATTTTTAAAATTAGCAAGAATAACTCCAAGATAAAAATGGTATAAAGTAAGAAAAATTACCAAGATTAATTTTATTTGTAGCCATTTTAAACCAAAACTTTCAAAACCAATAATCGAGATTAAAATCAATCCAAATAACCAGCTTAAAATCATAGCTGGTGTCATAATATAATTAAACAGTTTTCTTTCCATTGTTTTGAATACTGTACATATTTCTTTGGTCTTTATGTTTTCAGAATGATAAACGAAAATTCTTGGTAGATATAATAGGCCAGCCATCCAGGATATAACTGCTATTAAATGAAGGCTTTTAAAAAATAAATAACTAGTCATAATTTATGCATGGACACTTTTTAAAACCACTGGGACAATGTATTTTAGGGGGGAAAAGCTTACCGTCAAAACTGTAGGTGTTTTTTTTAATGATCAGTTCGCTCATAGCTTTTATGAAATCTTTATTAATACCTAAAGCTGGAACTCTAGTGTAATTTTTACATCCATTTTTATCAGCAAGCTCTTTATACTCTATATCTAACTCAACTAAAGTTTCTGAGTGTTCAGAAACGAAAGCTATTGGCACCAATACAATATGTTTTTTTAATTTTGAATTTTCAATAATTATATCTTCCGTTGATGGTCCAATCCACTTTAGGGGACCCACACGACTTTGATAGCTTAAAATCCAATCTAAATTTTCAATTTTTAAAGATTCAACAATTTTATTAACAGACTGTTCAACTTGCCATTGATAGGGATCGCCTTTTTTAATATTTTTTTCAGGCAGGCCGTGTGCAGAAAAAATTAATTTATAATTTTTTAAATTACTAATCTTTTTTATTATTTCATTTTTATGCGCTGAGATAAAATTTACATCTGTTGGGTAACAACAAATTGTACTTGTTTTTGTTTGGAAGTTATTTTTTTTACAAATATCTTTCCATTCTTTAATTGAAGATCCAGATGTTGCTGCTGAATATTGCGGGTAAAGAGGCATTAGAACAACCTCATCAGGGTTGTAATTTTTAACATCCTTTATTACATTTTGGGCTCTTGGGTGCCAACACCTCATAACAACAAAACATTTGTATTCACAAGAACCATCATCATTGTTGAGCTTTAACTCAAGAGCTTCTGATTGTTCCTCGGTTAGTTTTAAAATTGGTGATGATCCACCGAGTTCTTGATAAATTTTTTTTGCGATAGGGGCCCTTCTATTGGATATTAACTTGGCAAGTGGGTATCTAAAGAAAGTAGGTAAATTAAGAATTGCCGGGTCGTTAAATAAATTAAATAAAAATGGTTCCACATTGTCTAACTTATCAGGACCACCTAAATTAAACAATATTATCGCTTTTTTCATTAATAGTCTTTTACAACATTTACTAAATACTCAACCATTTCAGGTTTTGTTTCAGGCAACACGCCATGCCCAAGATTAAAAATATAGGGATGATCTTTAAAAATATCTAAATATTTCGTGGCCTCTTTTTTAAGTGTTTCCTTATCAGTAAGTAAAATTTTTGGATCAAGTCCTCCTTGAATGGGTATTTTAATATTTTTTAAAACATAGTTAGGATCTATATTGTAATCAATATTAACAGCATCTGGTTTTACAATTTCACAATATTCCTTATAATTTTTTATTTCCCTTGGAAAACAGATTACAGGAACTCCTAAAGTTTTAACAAAATTCACTAGATTTAAGGTTGGTGTATAAATATAATTTGGTAAATCTTTTTCTTCCAGTAGCCCGGCCCAACTATCAAATATTTGTATTACATTGGCACCATTATCAACTTGATTTTTTATATGCACTTTTAAAAATTTTTCGAGGATTAATAAAACTCTATTGATCAAAAAATCATCTTTAAAAAAATCTTCTTTTAAACTTTTCTTAGGCGATTGTTGGTTAATCATATAAACCAATAAAGTCCATGGGGCTCCAACAAATCCTATAACATTTTTATTATTAGTAAGTTTGTTATTGCTTACTTTTTTAATAGCCTTATAAACAGGAAAAATTTTTTCAACAAAATCTATTTCATCTATTTTAGAAATATCTCTAATATTTAGCTCTCCCAATATTGGTCCAAAATTTTTTTTAAATTCAACCTTTTGATTTAGACCATATGGCAATATTAGGATATCTGAAAAAATTATAGCAGCATCTAAATTGAATCGTTTTATAGGTTGTAATGTTATTTCGGAAGATAAGACTTCATTTAAACAAAGATTTATAAAATGTGGATTTGCTTTCCTAATTTCACGGAATTCTGGTAAATACCTACCAGCTTGTCTCATTATCCATATGGGATTTATTTTAGTGTCTTTATTAATTATTACTTTGTGCAAAGGTGTCATATTAAAATAGTATATATAATTATAGTATTAGTGTTATGTAATGTGAATAATGATGATTAATTTTTATTAACATTATATTGACATCTTAATAACATCTTAAAGTTAATAATATTGTTTAAAATGTAGCTTTTTAGTATTTTATTATTTTTAATGTATAATTTTATTAACCTGTTTATTATTGTTAATAAAACCCTTATTTTACAACAATAATTAATCAAAATTTAAATTGAGTAATTATATTAAAATAATACAAATTTATTAACTATTTATTCATGATTAATACATATCAAATTTATTTAATTTCAGACTCTACCGGAGAAACTTTAGATAGGATTTTTTTAGCTCTAAAAGCACAATTTAAAAACATTGAATATAAAAT
>MDSY01037018.1_pt1 | contig 10494 bp, 10 predicted proteins | sample 811131 | NCBI WGS metagenome assembly MDSY01 (sample SAMN05326643, study PRJNA326480) | marine metagenome | isolation source: seawater | place: Atlantic Ocean: South West | collected 2010
AAATATCAGGTGTAAGGACATATCGACCAATACTGGCTAGGTTTGAAGGTGCATTTTCAAAGTTTGGTTTCTCTATTAGACCTAAGACCAATCCTGTTTTATTATTTGGCACAATGACACCATATTTTGATATTTCTGGGCCATCAACTTTCATGATACTAAGTTGAGACTTACCAGTTTTTTCATATCCACTGATAAGATCAGACGTAATACCGTTACCATTGAATGTTAAAAAATCATCAGCTAAAAGTAATGCAAACGGCTCATTGCCCACAACTCGCTCAGCGCAAAGGACTGCATGTCCAAGCCCTAATTGTTCTGATTGTCTAACAAAAATGCACTCTACGCCTTTTGGTAAAATATTTTTTACCATATCAGCCATATCATTTTTACCTTTTGAGCGCAAAGCTATTTCAAGCTCTTTATTACTATCAAAATGATCTTCAATCGCGCGTTTATTACGGCCAGTAATAAAAATTAATGTATCTAAGCCTGCTGCAATAGCTTCTTCGACAGCATATTGTATGAGTGGTTTATCAATAATAGGCAAAAGCTCTTTAGGCATTGCCTTAGTCGCAGGCAAAAACCTTGTACCCAATCCTGCTACTGGAAAAACTGCTTTTCGAATCTTCGAATTCATTTTGATTAATCCTCTGTTTGTGAAGAAACTTTGTTATAAAATTTATTAATGGGAATTTTTATCCTTCTCAATAACTATAATTCCTCTTGACCAAATTGTTAATAGTATTCCCGTTTATGTCCGGTTCATCCAAACCCCCTGATATGGCGCTCTTTTTACCTTTCCACGAATGAGGCAAACGTAAGCCAGAGCTTGAGTTTGCGCTACCTGCACGATACAGCCTGGCGAATGCATAAGTCCTCGATATGCCCCTGACACTATTAGTAACCCTTACGTTGACCGTCGTAATGCTTTGAGGATTCGATAATAAAGCTTCAGGCATCGCAGGACTTATTTTTTGCCTGATCATCGCTAGATTTGTTGTTTTGCCGTAGCAAAACGCTGGCTAGGACCTGTTCTTACCTGGTGCTGTTAAATCACTAGTTGTTGGAGCTTTTCTGAGAAGTGTCCAGTGCACCCTTCCTCCCAAGGGTTGCCTGGACAGATCTTGGTTGTCTGAATGCCCACTTTTCACTGTAATGGTAGCAAGACTATGGCGTTGTATTATTCAGCTAAACCTGTTATTTAAACCATTATGAGACTTTCCTTTGTGTTGATAAATTGCAGGAAGATATGTGAATAATAAAAAGTTAATTAAACTAAGCACTCGACCGAATTTGATATGGAATTTGGATTAAAAACATCATTGTGAGATTGAATACCTTGAAATTTTTTCAAATATACCTGGAATTAGCTTCAAATTTAGGCCGAAAATCCAAAGTTTCACTTCAAGTGATCTTAGATGTTTTAGTATCTTTAGGCTGTTTTTCACTAGCGCTTGTATTGGGGAGCACGAGCCTTCAACTTATTGCCGACCCAGTAATTTTTCTGTGCATGATTACTTCAATAGCATTTGTGATAATAGCTTTTACAGGCTTTGGCCTCTACCGGTCACTGGTACGCTTTATTACAGGTGAAATTTTTATGATAATTACCAAAAGCGTATTAATTGGGTCCTCTGTTTTGGCTTCATTAATCGTTATGACTGACGTAAACGTTCCTCTTACGGTCCCATTTATTTATGCACTTCTCTTGCTTTTATCTACTAGTGGAATTCGCTTTGCGGTGAGGCAGATATTTCGAAATGCACATAAAACGATCAAAAAACAAACGTTGATATTCGGCGCAGGTGATGCAGGCCGAGAACTTCAGAACCTGTTATTTTATAATGACCAAATGCAGCCTGTAGCCTTTATGGACGATAACCTAGCCATTCATGGAATGACCATCGGCGGTAGTAAGGTTTACTCCAGCAGTTTATTGGCAAAAGTCATAAAAAAATATGGAATAGAGCTCGTCCTTTTGGCCTTGCCAACAATTAACCGCCAGCGCCGCAAAGAAATTATCAACATGGTTAAATGCTACAATATAGAAATTAAGTCAATACCGCCCATGTCCAAAATTTTACAGGGTCAGACTTTAGTTTCTGAACTACGGCCTGTTACCCCAGAGTTGTTACTTGGCCGTGACGCAATATCCCCGATTAAGAATTTATTGCGCCGCAACATATCAGATAGCTCTGTAATGGTGACCGGCGCCGGTGGATCAATTGGTACAGAACTTTGTCGGCAAGCCTTAGCGCAAAGTCCATTAAAATTAATCTTGTTTGAATTGTCTGAGTTAGCGTTATACCAAATTAATGAAGAATTACTCCTGTTAAAAGAGCAAGCAAACAGCGCTACCGTCATTGTACCAGTCTTGGGTTCAGTACAAGATAAAAGGTGTGTGACAGAGACAATACAAACTCTCGGTGTGACTACCATATATCATGCCGCTGCGTATAAACATGTGCCGCTCCTGGAAAATAATATTATTGAGGGGGTAAAAAATAACGTCTTTGGCACACTTACTTTGGTACAAGCAGCAATAGAACTTGGCGTGGAGAGTTTTACCCTAATTTCAACAGACAAAGCTGTCCGTCCTACAAATGTAATGGGGGCAAGCAAACGTATTGCAGAATTGATCTGTCAGGCATACGGTAGAGACCTACCGAAAATCAAATATTCCATGGTGCGATTTGGAAACGTCCTTGGTTCCTCAGGCTCCGTTATTCCACTTTTCCAAAAACAGATTGATGCAGGTGGTCCTGTTACTGTAACCCACCCTGAAGTCACACGTTATTTTATGACAATACCAGAAGCCGCAGAACTCGTAATACAGGCTAGTGCTATGGCTAATAGTGGGGACGTGTTTGTCCTCGATATGGGTGAACCGGTAAAAATTACTGACTTAGCTTTGGATATGATCAAACTAATAGGGTTACAACCCTACTTCATGGATCAGCCAAATCAAGAAGTTCGTAAAACGGAAAATATTCCAATATGCTTCACCGGGCTACGGCCTGGTGAAAAACTTTATGAAGAACTCCTAATTGGCAACACCCCACTGCCCACTGAACATCCTAGAATAATGAAGGCTAGTGAGGTGTCATTACCGATGGCCGACATGACCAACCAGCTCGATCGATTGCGTGATGCCTGCAACACTTATGATCTGGAGGCTGTGTTTAGCATTTTAAAAGATTTGCCACTTGAATTCAGTCAAAATAATCAATTACCCTCGGACATTGCTCCTGTAAGCCCGCAGACTGAGCTTGATTAAACAGGCATAAAGTCACCAAAATTCATTAATCTTAGAAGTAAAGAATTGGGTCTTTAAGGATGTTTGGGGCAAGGTTTTATAGTAATATTTCGCATATTTAATTAAGGATCCGGTGGGGCCTGACACTGGATGTAAGAGCTGTTGTTCGTGCGCCCAACGGCAAATTTCTGCTGGTGCGGAATACCTACAAGCCTGAATCGCACTTTCCCGGCGGTGGTGCAGGCCGTGGAAGCCGCTCTGGCTGATGAGCTGATACAGGAGACGGGGCTATGCGTCTCCGGAGCTACTCAACTGCATGGCATCTTTTTCAACAGCTGCGTCATTGCGCGCTATCATGTGACGGTTTACCTGTGTGATGCCACAGGAAAATTGCCAATTAAGTCGCCGAGCCTGAAAATTTCTTAGCTTGGATATTTTACTCCAGAGCGTCTGCCCCCAGAAATCGATCCTGGAACCGAGCGGCGGATCGAAGACATCGTACTCAGCAAATCGATCTCTCACGAGTGGTTAAAAGTATTGGGGGGCGTTCAAATCTTATTTCCTTTTGAAGGCTTATGTTATGGGGCGTTTCAGTCAAAAAAAATTTACCTCCTGACCTACCCCCCCCGAAATTTTCATAACTTTAATATAGAGTTTGCTCAACCTTTGAAGGAGCAAAAAATTGTCCACGGTCGCCATATAAAAACCCGCTCAAGAAAGTTGAACTAGCCACAATGAGCGCTCGTTAGCTTAACCCATAATCACTGATGTCATTTCAGCACACCAGATACTCGCCTTTTCAGCTTCTAAATCACGAAAGCCATTGCCTATGTCTGCAGCAAATTTATCAATCATTAAAGAGTAAGAATCGGCGCTGCCAGTCTTAAGAGTTTTCTCTTTTGCGCCACTAGGATCAAAAAATTGAATTTTTGATTTGTAATTTGGTTCTTTGGTGAAAACACGCGGGCAATGCAGAGAAAGATTGGCACCCCAAATCGAGAGCTCGTTTTTATACGCCAATTCGGTGCCCCAATGTGCATCTATGAGTAGGTTACCAGAACGTAAAATACACCATCCTCCAGAATCTATATCCGAAGGTTGTGTCTCGATAACTCCTGAAGCTACCAGAATTGGCGGGGTGGTGCATATTTGATACCCAAGGGACAATGGGTAGCAAAGCATATCAAGCGTTGCACCTCCTCCGAGTTTTCTCTGCGCACGAAATGTGTTTGCAATGACCCCCGGTAAACCGAATTTTATAGAAACCGACCTGATTGAGCCAAGCGAACTTGATTTAACAGCATTTATTAAGCCTTGAAACTGAGGGTGGAATAAATACATCAAGCCTTCCATAGCTATTAAATTTTTCTGACGCGCCAAAGAATAAAGTTCAACTGTTGCTTTGCCAGAATGAGTTAATGGTTTTTCCACTAAAATATGTTTGCCAGACGAGAGTGCTTGTAATGCATGTGATTGATGCGCGCCCGTCGGCGTACAAATGATTACTGCGTCAGTATTCGGATCTTCGAGAAATTCGGAAACATCAGAATGATATACGCAGCCAAACTTTTCTGAAATTTGGTCGCCAATCTTGATGTCTCTTGTATGAACGGACGAAAGCGTAGCATGCTTACAGCCTCGAATTGCTGGAAGTAATCGGCGTTCTGCATGTCGACCAACACCCCAGAGGCCAATTCTTATTTTATCCGATTTCATGAAGAACACCATTTTTTGCAGAGAATACAGCGATAGGTGCAAGCCCCAGAAAAGAAAAAATTGCGCCATAAGCATTAAACCAATAAGCAAGACCAGCGATTGGTAATAGCCACAATACTTGAATTGCCATGACTTTCGCGGTCACACGCCGATGGTTCTGGCTTCTATATGCAAGCGATTGATAGGCATGTTGGCGATGGGCAGCCAAGAACGGTCGAACATATATCAAGCGAAGGATAAGAGTTGTGGTTGTATCTGTTAGTGCGTAGCCACAAATAATTATCCAAACCCAAAACATTCCACCATGGTCTGAAAGCGTGAATATCATTAGCATAGGAACAAATAAACCAAAAAAGATACTGCCAGCGTCGCCCATAAACATACTAGCTGGCGGCCAATTAAAGAACAAAAAACCCATGCTTGCAGCAGAAAGTGAGTATAAAAGTGCCGCATTTTGATAGTCATCCTCAAGCAGCAGGAAGCTACCCATGCAGATCCCGATAAATGACATGCAAGAAGCGAGCATTCCATCGGCACCATCCATAAAGTTAAACAAATTGATCGACCACAGAATAGCTATTCCAGTAGCAGGGTAACCAACCCAACCGAGATTTATTTCAAACCCAAGTATATCAAACGGGGGCATTCTTCCAAACCAATAAATGCACCAAATAGTTCCAACAATCTGCCCAAGTAATTTCAGCCGCGCGCTCAAATTCTTTACGTCATCAATCAGACCAAGCGCTGATACGAAGCTTCCACCCAGCACTAAACCTATGAAATCTTCTAGAGCTAAGGCGTCCATCCACAAAAACAAGAAAGCCGCCAAGGTCCATCCTAAAAAAATCGCGATGCCTCCTCCGCGTGGGATTGCCCCAGCATGTAGCGTACGCTTATTTGGAATTGAGATTATGGAATAATGAAGAGCGGCTTTCTTCCAAAAGTAAGCAAAAAGAATGGTTGAGATAAACGCAATTCCTGGAATTACAACCAGTGACACAACTATTTCTGTTTGCATCATTTTTTTTTGGTTGAAGTAATGTTTTGTTGTCTTGTTCTGGCTATTGCCAAAATTCGATTAGGAACATTCTCAGTTATGGTCGAGCCAGCCCCGATAATGGCATCTGCTCCGATACTTAATGGCGCAACAATTTGCGTGCCGGATCCAACATATGCACCGGATCCAAATGTTGTTGAAACTGATTTTATACCGTCATAATTACAAGTGATAACACCAGCGCCTATTGTCACGTTTTCTTCGAGAAAAGCATCCCCCAAAAATGTAAGATGGTTTATTCTGCCACCCTGTCCAATCTGAGTGTTCTTTAATTCAACAAAGTTACCAACACTTGTCCCATTGTCGATCTCGGTTTTATCGCGCAATCTCGCATAGGGTCCAATTCTGCAATTTTTGCCGACTACAACATTTTCAAGTACACTAAATGCTCGGACATCCGTGTTTGTGCCAATTTCGGTGGAATCCAAATAACAATACGGTCCAACCGTCACGCCTGCTCTCAATATGACTCGACCCTCAACGACCAGATGACTTTTTATGCGAACGCCCTCTTCACAGATAAGTTCACCAGAAACTTGTAAGGTGCGCCAATCATCGATGATGACGCCCTTGTTTATCAGAGCTTGCGCGATTGCCCGCATTTTTGAATCTAAAACCAGAGTCGATTCTTCTAAAGCTGATTTATCCATGTAATAACTTTCAAAGGGTTTCAAGTACACATTCGAATTATATGGAAACTTTCGCCATATGCAAACCCAGCTTGGGTTCCACGAAATACTGAGAGACCGCGAGCGGCTTCAATAGAACGAGGGTGTGGAAATGGATGAATCTGGCTTTCAAAACAACCGAGTGCCTCTAGTTTCTTGTCCACCTGATCGGTGATGTTGACAACCCAGTTTGGTGTGAAATTAGGCTCAATATGCGGCGCGTTCCAATGGGTTTCAGAAAGTGTTTCATAAGCAGCAACAATTTCGATACTTTCACCCACAGACCCGACAGGCCTTGTTGCAACCAAAGCACTATCAAAAATGGCTCGGTGATCTATATGCCGATCCGGATAAGGAATTAAGACACTCTGCGGCTTAACATCTGTAACAACTTTCAACATCATGTCGTTCAATTCGCTAACCGGAAGATTAGCTACCATAGTCGCCGGCACTTCCAGATTAATTGCTTCAGACACACCAAGTATTTTGTGAGCTTTGGTGGCTTCCCGTACTGTAATATCGTAAGCGTCACGTGAGTAAATCGGTGGCAAATGTCCTGAAACAGTTAGAACAACGACTTCATGTTCCTCCTCAAAGGATTTACGAATAAATCCACCAGCACCCAGAACCTCATCGTCTGGATGCGGTGCAATAATAAGAATTACAGACATTTTCAGCTACTTTCTTAAACGATTTTGACTTTAGGCATCGGTAAAATGAATTTACCACCATTTTTGGAAAACTCTATGTTCTTTTCCATTATCGACGCTGCAAAGTTCCAGGCAAGTATTAGCAAGTAGTCCGGTGGATTTTCTGAAAGTTTTTCCTTGCTAACAATTGGAATATGTTTGACTGGCGAGAACAATCCCTGCTTCTTGGGGTTGTCATCAACAATGTAGTCAATTTCCTCTTTGCCAATGCCGAAATGAGTGAGCAACGTCGTAGACTTTGTCGGCGCTCCATAGGCGGCAACTCTTTTACCCAACAAAATTATGTCTTTGATAGTATTTCGCAATTCCTCGCCAACTAGACGGATATGTTCTGAAAAGTCATGGAATGTTTGTGGGTCATCAAAACCGGCTGTCATTTCAAGATTAATGCAATCTTGCACATTTTGGGTCACTTCTACTAAACTCTTTCTGTTTTTTTTCTTGACGGCAACCCGGATTGAACCTCCTTGAACATTCACCTGGATAACATCAATCACTACCATATTCAGACGCTCAAAAAACATGACCAAGGGCTTCACTGTGTGAAAGTCGACATGCTCATGATAGATGGTGTCAAAATAGGCATTCCTATAGACCTCCAGTGCATAGCCAACTTCAAAAACAAAAACGCCATCATCTTTCAGCAAATGCTCGACACCCTTCATCACACTTTCAAGATCATCAATATGTGCGCAGGCGTTATGTGAGGTTATAAAATCTGCCTTGCCAAACTTTTCGCAAACTTTTTCTGCTATCTCGATGCCAAAAAACTCATCCCAAGTTAGAATGCCCTGTTTCGTGGCTTCGGCTGCAATCTCTGTTGCTGGATCGATGCCCAGAACCTCGTATCCCTTGTCCTTGTAGCATCTTAGACCAGTTCCGTCATTCGACCCAACATCTACAACTAGACCGCCAGTTGGAATATCAAAACGATCAATGGACCAATCACAATAATCTTTGAAATGCTGTACGAAAACAGGTGAAGTCCCTGAAACGTATTTGTAATCTCTCTGGAACAAAATTTCTGGATCAATCACCATACCCAGCTGCAAATGGGTACAATCCTTACAATGCATTACGAATAGATCGTACATCTCGTCTTCTGATTGAATTTCATCACGTGTTAAGAAATGGTTTCCGGGCGGGGTCGGTGACAAATCGATGACTCGTTCCAATTTCTTGCTGCCACAAAGCCTGCAATCTTTTCTCTCATAAGTTCTGGACATATAATAAAGCTTTCCATCAAAATTTGAATACAAGCGAATAATCTAAAATTATTTCACACAACGGATTGTAAAGTTTCAGGATCTATCAGAACTATCCGGCGCACATCTGATTCGTAGGCTTCTTGATCCCGGGGCAAACAGCTTAGGGCGAGAATTTCTGTGTCCTCTAGAAAAACAGTTGCGTGATCTTCCATTGGGGGCGTCCAAATAAGATCGCCCTTTTTTGCAACAAATTTATTGAGTTGTTGATCCTTACTGTGTTCGCGATAATAGTAGTCAAGCGAACCAGATATCACATAGATATAATGCCAATCCTTAAGATGATAGTGATTGGATCTGACGGAGTCTTTTGTGGAGGTTATCATTGAAACGTTGTGCGTAGGAATGTTCAATAACATTTGGATATATCCGCGGTTATCGGTATGCGCCGCTTCCAACGCTACAAGACACGAGGTTTTATATGTGCCATCTTCGTTAAACTCACCTGCAGCACTCATCTTCATTACTCACATTTTATTAGAATTTTTACACTTATTTAATCCCAAGTTGCCAGTCTTGCAAGGGGCATGGTAGAATTCTTTGTCACAACCGGCGAAGCGGGCCTGCTTTTCTGAACAGGATTACTGCTGAGTTCAGGAGTATCGAGTCTTTTTCATCGAAACCTCCTGAAGTTATTATACTGTGAAAATTCTATTCGCGGATACCACTTATTTTCTGGGGAATTACAATAGCAATTCTAGTCGCTATCAAGACAGTTTGATGCATAGATTCAATAAGGTGAATCTGCGCGTTAGTCCGACTAGTACCTCTTGAGTGGTCCAGAATTCGCAAACACAAGTTTCCAAGCTAAGGTAACGTTACGTGTGATCGAGGTGCTTGACAGTGTTAAGAATTATCCATGAGTAATATCATAATACACTCGAAGCAAAGAATTGCATGCTACAAGCCTAACCACTCCGCATAATAGAAAAAGATATATTTCATCCTATTGGGCAGGATATTATTAAAGATATCAAACTTTTGATCTTTTCCCTTGACTTTCAGCACTATCTCCAACTCGATATTGGCCTCAAAATAGTCTTCAGTAGCGCACTTTTAGATGCCCTAAACAAAGATAAACGCATAAATTTCCGTACAGATGGCTCTTTCAACCACGTAGTTAGGTTTATGCTTTGCCAGTTATATTCGTAACTTTTCGAGCGTAACCTTAGTCGACAAAAAAAGACCCAACCCTGCGAACTGAAATTCAGATTTTTCGGACAATGCGAGACATTTAAATCTTTCTATTTTATTAACAACCCCAACGTTCGAGCTGTATCTGACCCCAAGGCACATGACATCCACCTAATATTATCTCAGCCACTTATGACTAACAAAGATGATCTTACGTCAATTGTCTAAGATAATTTCCATAGGTGCTCTTACCAAAATTTTCAGAACGGGCATTGATCTGTTCTTTTGTGATCCATTTGTTTAGATATGCGACCTCATCAGGAGATCCAACCTGCAAACCTTGGCGCTCTGTCAGGGTGCGCACAAAGTTGCTGGCGTCTAGCAGAGAGGTGTGTGTGCCAGTATCAAGCCAGGCATATCCACGGCCCATCTTCTCAACGTGTAGGTTGCCGTTTCGTAAGTAAGCTTCAAGTAACGCCGTAATTTCTAATTCGCCGCGCGCAGAGGGTTTGAGTGACTTGGCGCGTTCAGGTGCGGATCCATCAACAAAGTAAAGTCCCGTCACCACATAATTGGACGGCGGAACTTCTGGCTTTTCGATGATAGCCCTTACAGTTCCATCTACATCAAAATCTACCACTCCGTAGCGTTCGGGGTCTGAGACGTGATAGCCAAATACTGTTGC
>MDSY01140138.1_pt1 | contig 10494 bp, 9 predicted proteins | sample 811131 | NCBI WGS metagenome assembly MDSY01 (sample SAMN05326643, study PRJNA326480) | marine metagenome | isolation source: seawater | place: Atlantic Ocean: South West | collected 2010
TATCTGGATTAATGTCTTGTTTTAATTTTAACATCAATTCCTTTGTTAAGCTTATTTGTTTATTAACATTTATTGTTTTATGTGAGTTAAGAATTTCATTAGCAATAAAAATATTTTCATGCACACTTAAATTAGGAAAAAAATTTAATTCTTGATGAATAATTCCAATTGAGTTTTCTTCTGCATCTTTGGTGGAATGAATTTCTAAAATTTTATTATTAAGAAACAGCTCTCCTGAAGTTTGTTTTTCTACTCCAGACAATATTTTCATTAAAGTAGATTTTCCTGCTCCATTTTCGCCAACCAGAACATTAACTTTTGCTTTATAAACATTAAAATTAACACTATCTAATGCAACTACTCCTGGGTAAATTTTATTAATGTTTTTTGCTTCAAGTATTTTTTCCATAATATTATTTTAAAAAATCAATGTTTGTAGGAGTTATGTAAATTTTATCTTTTCTATCAAAGGTAATCGCTCCTTCAAAGTTTATTTTTTTTCCTGCAATTTCTTTTAAATTTAAGGGACCAATAATTTCATTTAGCACTCTAACTTTTATAACTCTTGAAACATCTGCAAAATCTAATTGATTAACAAAATCATTAAATTTAATAAATTTTACAGCATCTCTAATAGAGTCTTTTTTAATAACTGGTCCAATAGTTATATATATTTCTGAATCATATTCTTTTTCTAATTTTATACTCAATGTGCCCACTCGAGATTTTTTGTTAAGAGATACAACTTCTGCTTTGCCTCTTACCATAAAGCTAAAACTTCCTGTACCTGAACGATGACCATATTTTTCCTCTGCTAATTCTTGATTTTTGAAAAGTTGATCTAATATAAATGTAATTTCCTCACTATCATTATGAATAGTAGTAAGTATTTTTGATTCCCAAATATTCTCAACATAGGATACCGGATCAAAGCCTTTTTTGATTAGTTCATCTTCTTCAACAGTTCTAATAACCGAAGCAAAAAAATATGAATATAAAATAAAAATAAAAAGTATTATTATAAGTGAAAATAATAATAAATTATTTACAAAAAATTTATTAAGCATTTTTAATTGTTTTAATTAAATTTATATTAATCATCTTTTTTATCATACACCTTTTCTTTGTTTCTTTTTTCCATCAACAAAGTCTTTATATGCAGCTATATTCTCATTAGTTGAATGAACCTCTAGTGTTGGACTTTCCCAAAATGCTGTACCTTCTAACCATTCATAACCATGAGTTTCAATAGAAATAACATATGTTTTTTTAGATTCTTTAGCTCTCTTGAAGGCGCTTTCTAAGTCAGAAATAGATTTTACAGTTTCAGCATTAGCACCCATACTTTTAGCATGAGCCTCAAAATCAACAAACTGCATATTTTTTGCACCGGCTGCTCTTAAGTTGCAGAGGTATTCTTTTCCTCCTTTGGCTAATTGCAAACGGTTAATAACCATATGACCACCATTATCACAAACAATTATAATCAATTTTTTATCATAAAGTACAGAGCTATAAATATCACTATTGTGGAGTAAGTAAGAGCCATCCCCAACAAAAACTACAACATCCTGTTCTGGTTTTGCCATTTTAATACCTAATGCACCGGAAATTTCATAACCCATACAACTAAAACCCCACTCTGTTTCAAAGGTATTGAGTTGTTTTGGTTTCCAAATTTGCACAACTTCACCAACCAAACCTCCTGCAGCAGTAACAACGATATCAGATTTATCTGCATTCCTGTAAATAGCTCCAACTGCATGAGCATAGGATGGTATTTCTTGATTGGTAGGTCCGCTATTTTTTTGAACATAAGCATCCCATTTCTCTCTTTCTTTTACAGCACGTTCATACCAAGAATTAGGCGCTTTCCAATCTCCAAGAACATCAGACAATTCTTTAAGTCCTATTTTTGCATCACTAATAATTGGAATTGCGCGATGTTTAGTGACATCAAACCTAGCAGTATTTATTGAAACCAATTGAAATTTTGGATTTTGAAAATTTGTCCAAGATCCAGTTGTAAAGTCTCCAAGTTTTGTTCCTATTGCAAGAGCCATGTCTGTATCTTTAGATAAGCTATTTGAAGAACCTTCTCCTAAACAACCAATTGCACCAATATAATATGGGTCATCTTTCTCCATACAACCTATACCCATAACTGTTGGAGTCACTGGTATGTTATGTTTTTTTGCAAAAGCTGATAATTCTTTCTCAGCTTCTGAATATAGTACACCCCCGCCAGCTACAATTAGTGGTTGTTGTGATTCTCTAATTTTTTCTGCTGCTTTTGCAATTTCTCTTGGATCAGGATGTATTTGTCTAATGTTGTGAATTTTTTCTTCAAAAAATATCTCAGGATAATCAAAAGCCTCACCTTGAACATCCTGTGACATTGATATTGTTGCTGGACCACATTCTGCAGGATCTAACATAACTTGTATAGCTTGAGGTAAAGATGATAATATTTGTTCAGGTCTAGTAATCCTATCAAAATATTTTGAAACAGATTTAAAAGAATCATTTTGTGTTTCAATTGGAGAATTAAAATTTTCAACTTGTTGAAGAACTGGATCTGGAAACCTGCTCGCAAATGTATCGCCTGGTAATAAAAGTAATGGCAAACGATTACTTAATGCAACTGCAGCTGCTGTAACCATATTTGTTGAACCTGGTCCAACTGAAGATGTTGCAATAAATATTTGTTTTCTTCTCATAGCTCTTGCATACCCTATTCCAGTCAGAGCCATGTTTTGTTCATGATGGCCTCGATATCCAGGTAAATCAGATTTAAATTCTTCCATTGCTTGACCCAAACAAGCTACATTTCCATGTCCATATATTCCGAAAGCACCAGGGAATAATGAAACCTTTTTCCCATTAATTATTGTTTTCTGTGAAATTAAATGTTTAATTAATGCATGAGCGCAAGACATTCTTAGTGTTTTCATAGTTCTCCTAAATACTAAAAATACTATTATAACAATAAACTTATTTCTAGAATAAAATTAATATAAAGTATTATAAGATTTAGGACATCTAAATGCTTAAATATGAAATTTATTAGAGTATGAGCAAAATATTATGAAAATAGCAATCGTCGGCTCTATTCACCAATCTGGACTTAATATACTAAAAGAAAACAATTTTGATATTGTAGAAATTGTAAATTTTGAAATTAATTCTTTAAAAAAAGAATTAGAAGAAGTTGATGGTATAGTTCTGCGTACTGCACAACTAAAAGAAAATGAATTATCAAAATGTAAAAATTTGAAAATAATATCAAGACATGGAGTAGGTTATGACAATGTAGATATAGAATATCTAAATAAAAATAAGATTGCATTAGGTATAACTAGCACTTCAAATGCTGTAAGTGTTGCAGAGCATGTTATGACAATGTTTTTATATTTATCAAAAAAAATTAATGTATCAGATAAATTGACAAAAGATGGTAATTTCGAAAAAAAAGCTGAATTACCAGAGTTCTTTGAAATTTATAAAAAAAATGTTTTCATTTTAGGATTTGGGAGAATAGGTCAAGCTTTAGCCAAAAGATGTTTAGGTTTTGAATCTAATGTATACGTTTATGATCCATATATTGATGAAAAAATAATAAAAGAAAAAAATTGTTATCCTATTAATTTTAATGAAGGAATTAAAATAGCAGATTATATAAGCTTTCATCTTCCACTTAATAAACAAACAAAAAATTTATTTTCTTACGATGAATTTAAAAAATGTAAGAATAATTTGATAATAGTTAATACCTCTAGAGGAGGCATAGTAAATGAAAAAGCCCTATATGAATCATTGCGAGAAAAAAAAATATTGGGTGCTGGTTTAGATGTTTTTGAAACTGAGCCACCTGAAAAAAATCATTTACTTTATTCGCTAGAAAATATTTTATTAACACCACATAATTCTGCATTAACTCTCGAGTGTAGAAAAAGAATGTCAATTGAAACTTGTCAGAATATCATCTACTATTTAACAAAAGATAAAAAAATAAATAAAAATAATTTAGTTAATAGAGAATATCTTGATTTAGACTAAATATTTAAAAAAATACTTCCTTCTTCTTCAGTTACATCATAAATTTTTAATGGTGGTAAATCTGGATCACTAATAGAATCTCCAGACACTATACTATAATTATTTCCACAACTTGCACATTCCAATTCTTCACCTTCAACATTAGATTCACTTAAATATGCGTGCTCCTCACAATTGCAATGACCTTGGGTTGCAAAAAATCCACTATCTAAATGAAAAATTGCATAATCTACTTCTTCATGTTCAAAATTTTCAACACTACCTATATCAATGTCATCTACTTCACCAATATGAACAGGCTCTATTTCATTTTTCATCAAAAAAATCTTAGAATAATTTTAAATGAGAATAAATAACTTTTTTTAAAAATTTGTTAATTTATCTAAAGCGCAAATTACTCCGAGAAAGCTGATTAATGCTAGTAACGCCCATTAATTTCATATCTCTTTCAATTTCATTACGTAAATTAAACATTGCTTTTTCTACACCTTTTTGACCTCCTGCAGAAAGAGCGTAAAGGTACATTCTTCCTCCTGAACACGCTTTTGCACCTAAAGAAAGAGCTTTTAAAACATGTGTTCCACGTTTAATACCCCCCTCACAAATTACATCAATTTTATCTCCAACGGCATCTACTATTTCAGCTAATTGGTCAAATGGTGATCGTGATCCATCAAGTTGTCGACCACCATGATTTGAAATCATAATTGCGGTAGCCCCAATATCTACAGCTCTCTTAGCATCTTCTACAGACATTATGCCCTTTAAGGCAAATTGTTTTCCCCAATATTTATTTATTTGTTCAGCGGCTTTCCAATCCATAGACTGATCAAGCATTTTTGTAAAATAATCATGAATTGATAAAGAAACTTTATTTCCTTCTCTTATCCAATCTTTTAATTGGTGTAATTCAAATCTAGAGTGAGTAAAATGATTAAATGCCCAATTCGGATGCATTGCAAAACTAATTAAACTTTTTAATGTTAATTTTGGAGGTGAAGTAAAACCAGTTAATAAATCTCTTTCTCTATTACCTCCAACTATAGTATCAACTGTAAGTGCTAAAGCATCGAAATTAGCATCCTTGCATCTATCTATCATGTTGTTTGTTAAACCCTTATCTTTATGAACATAAAGCTGAAAAAGTTTAGGAGCTGAAACTTTTTTAGCGATTTCTTCAATACTAACAGTTCCTAAAGAAGATATACCAAACATTGTGCCAAATTTGTCAGCTGCTTTACCTACTGCCAATTCACCGTCATGATGAAACAATCTTTGTAACGCAGTCGGTGCAAAATATAACGGCATATCAATTTTCTTACCCATAACTGTTGTTGACATATCAATTTTTTCGACTCCAGCTAAAACATTTGGTATTAAATCACATTGCTCATATGCCTTGGTATTTCTTCTATATGTTACTTCATCATCTGCTGCGCCATCAATATAATGAAAAATTGGACCTGGGAGTCTTTTCTTTGCAAGTCTTCGAAAATCTTCAGTGTTACGGCATCTTTCAATTGAATTAAACATTAAGCTGCTATTGTTTTTTGTGTTTGTTCACCCAAACCTTCAATGCCTAATTTCATTATATCTCCAGGTTTTAAAAACAATTGTGGTTTCATTCCCATACCTACTCCAGGAGGAGTTCCTGTTGATATAATATCACCTGGTTGTAATGACATAAATTGACTAATATAACTGACTAAAAAATTAACTCCGTAAACCATTGTTTTTGTTGATCCATCTTGCATCCTTTTGCCATTCAAATCTAACCACATTTTTAGATTTTGTGGATCTGAGACTTCATCTTTAGTAACTAGATACGGGCCTATTGGTCCAAAAGTATCACATGATTTTCCTTTAACCCATTGTCCTGAATGTTCTAATTGAAATTCTCTTTCACTCAAATCATTTACTACACAATACCCCGCTATGTGTTCTTGCGATTGTTCTTCACTAATATATTTTGCTTCTTTACCTATAACTACGCCTAACTCAACTTCCCAATCAGATTTAATAGATTTCTTTGGAATAACGACATTATCATTAGGGCCAATCACAGCGCTCGTTGCTTTAAAAAACATAATAGGTTCTGGTGGAACTTCCATACCAGTTTCCTCAGCATGATCGGAATAATTTAGACCTATACATATGAATTTGCCAATACTATTTCTATTCACACAAGGCGCAATACTATCAATTGTTTCTATAATAGGTAATGAGGATAAATTTTCACTACTAATTTTGTTAAGATTTTCAACTGTAATATTTTGGGCATCCCAATCTTTTACTAAACTACTTACATCTCGAATTTTTTCTTCATTGTCTAAAATTCCTGGTCTAACTTCGTCATCTTTTCTATATCTTAATATTTTCATTATAAAGTCCATCCTCCATCAATTAAGTTTAAAGTCCCAGTAACAAAATCTGACTCATCACTTGCAAGATACACTGCAAGTTTTGCAATTTCTTCTGGTTGAGCTAACCTACCCATTGCTTGTCTTGCAATAAAATCCTTTCTAGCTTTCTGAGGATCATTTGACATATTAACTCTTCCTTCCCAAGAAGGTGTCTCAACAGTTCCTGGAAGAATTGCATTACATCTAATTCCATCTTTAACATGATCAGCAGCAATAGCTTTTACAAAACCATTGAGAGCTGCTTTTGTAGTTCCATAAATAAATCTATTTGGCGCCCCTTTTACATTAGATGCAGCAGATGAAACAATAACAATGCTCCCTTTTTTTTTCTCTAACATTTTTGGTAATAACGCAGATGTCATTAAAAAAGCAGAGTAAACATTTATATTTATAGAATTATAAAATTCTTCAGAAGAACATTCTAAAATAGTTCCATGATGAACAAAACCCACAGCATGAAAAAGAACATCAATATCTGAGATAGACTCTGAAAAAGATGTCACGGCTTCTTTATTTGCCGAGTCAAGAAATTGTGTTTGAATATTAGGATTTGCTTTTTTCAATTCTGAAATCTTATCTTGATTTATATCAGTTGCAATAACTTCAGCTCCCTCTTTGCAAAAAGCTAGAGCAGTTGCCCTGCCTATTCCTTGAGCTGCCGCAGTAACAACAATTTTTTTATTTTTCAACCTCATGTATTATTGCTCCAATATTCGCCATTAGGAAAAGTAAATGTTTTAACAGACTTTTCTTTCATTTCAATAGAATAACCATGATCATTTGGAGGCATATAATTGCCATTTTGAATTACACAAGGATACTTGAAGTGTTCATGCAAACTATCTTGATACTCTACAACTTTATTGTTTTTCTCTCCATTGATCAAAATATAATCTATCATGCAAAGATGTTGGACATACTCACATAAACCAACGCCTCCTGCGTGTGGAAAAACTGGGATGTTAAATTTGTGAGCCATCAATAATACAGTTAAAATTTCATTAATGCTCCCCAATCTACAACTATCAATTTGACATATATCCATAGCACCTGCTTGAAAAAATTGCTTAAACATAATTCTTCCACCACATGCTTCACCAGTTGCAAGATTGATATCGCCTACAGATTCTTTTATTTTTTTGAAACCCAAAACATCATCAGGACTAGTTGGTTCTTCTACAAAAAGTAGATTAAATTTTTTGTAAGCATTAATATGTTTAATTGATTGTTCAATGTTCCATTGTTGGTTAGCATCAACCATTATATGGCATTGATCCCCAATTGTTTTTCTTATTAACGCTAAGCGTTTGAGATCTCCTTCTAAATCCAATCCAACTTTTATCTTAAAGTGTTTCCAACCAAGTTTTATATACTTATTACACAAATCAATAGTTTTTTGATCAGAATAGCCTAACCAGCCAGCTGCAGTAGTATAGGACGGATATCCTTCCTCCAAAATTTTTTCAGTTCTTTCTTTTTTATATTTTTGGTTTTCATCTAAAATTTTATATGCATCGTTTTCATTAAAACAATCTTCAATATATTTAAAAGTTAATATTTTTACTATCTCCTCAGGATTTTTTTCAGATATAAATCTCCAGAGAGGTTTTTGATTTTTTTTTGAAATCAAATCCCATAAAGCATTAAAGATTGCCGCTACAGCCATATGGACTACACCCTTTTCTGGTCCAAGCCATCGAAGTTGACTATGATCAACGCAATCAAACCAAAGTTTTCCAATTCTTTCCTCTAACTCATCTAAAGTTAGTCCTTCAAATAATGGAGTATAATTTCTAATGCACTCAGCAACAATATCGTTTCCTTTTCCAATCGTAAAAGCAATTCCAAATCCTTTTAAATTATTATCAGAAGTATGTATTGTTACATAAGTTGCAGAATAATCGGGATCAGTATGGATTGCATCCGAACCAGTAAGATCTTTAGATGTAGGAAAACGAACATCATCAACAGTGATATCTTTGACTTTAATCATTATTTTAAACTATACAATTAAGGTTTAAAAATTAAAAGAAAAGATAATTAAATTTCTTCTAATTCTACCTCTTGATTAAATTCTGCTCCAAAACCAGGTTTGTCTGTCAAAGTAACTTCACCATTAACAGGTACTGGCTCATTAGTAAAAATTTTTCCAAAAACGGGAACAATTTGATCACCTTTAGGGCTTAAATTAATAAACTCATTAAATGGAGTAAGGGGTGAAGAAATCCCAAAGTTGTAAGCATAGACTCCGCTACAGTGAGGTATAACTATCATATCATAGGCTGAAGCCATTGCAGCAATTCTTAAAGTCTCAGTCATTCCACACAAAGTTAGGTCCGGTTGTAAAATATCAACAGATCTATCTTCAATTATTTTTCTAAAACCATAACGAGTATTTGTATGTTCTCCTGTGGTCCATTTTTGCCAAGGGCAAGCTTTTTTAATGTACTTGTGACTCTCTAAATCATGAGGGGGAAGGGCTTCTTCAATCCAAAATAGATCTGCCTCTTTTACTGCATTAGCTAAATCAATTGCATATGGAACATCCAAAGACATATAACAATCAATCATTAATCTATAGTCAGGACCGACAGATTTTCTTGTATCCATTATTAATTCCTTATTTTTTTTCAAACCTTTTAAGCCATCACCTGGCCCATAAGGTAGAGGAATTTTTGAACCCGCGTGACCCCACTCCTGATATAATTTTGCCTTAGGTCCAGTCACATATGTTGGCAAAGTATCTTTTACTTTACCTCCGATCATTTTATAAACAGGCTCTCCTCTAATTTTTCCTAAAAGATCCCATAATGCTAAATCTATTCCTGCAATAGTATTAATGACAACACCATTTTGTCCTGAATATGGAATTGAAGCTCTATACATTTGATCATAAAGAATATTTAAGTCCCTAGCATCAGCTCCAATTAAAAATCTATTAAAATGATTTTTTATAATCCAACTAGCAAGATATCCTCCATAAGCTGTAGCAAAACCACGTTCACCAGTTTCAGTAAAAACTTCAATAAAAATTCCTTTTATGGCATCCATTCCCCATTTGGCTCTTGATTCTTGGAAATGAGGGTATCTTGACATGGGATTTGCAATTACCGTATCATTAATCCAATGTCCTTCAGCATGATCAGTATAATCAGCACCAGCACTTTGAGTCTTAACTATAGAAACCTTAATGTCTGATATGATAAAATTATTCATAAAAAATTTTTATATTTTTTTAATTTTTTGTAAATCATAAAGTGAATCTGATTTTCTTGGAAGAGGAATTTTTATTGGTATTTTTTTAATTCTTGGAAATAATGTTGGAGATCCTCTAATTATAAGCTTATTATAATTATTTAAATTAGAATTAGGGTCTTCAGAACTTCCTTTATCATATGTAAGAGGCCAGGCATCAACTGCAGAGTAATTAAATAATAATAGTGGTCTTTTATTTGTGGTTAAATTTAAGCCAGAGCCATGAAGAGTTCGAACATGATGAAATGTAACTGTGCCTGCTTTTCCCGTTAGAGAAACTGATTTTCGTAGATTTATATTTTCTTTTTTAAGATTAATCATACCAACAAAGGATCCTTCATGATGATGGTCATATAATTTTTTTTTATGAGTTCCTGGTAAAATTTTTAAAGGACCGTTTATTTCATCACAATCTTCTAAATATATTCCTACCGCTAATAAATCATCATTCGTATGAGGATAAAATGACCAGTCTTGATGCCAATGTACAGTTCCACCTTGACTAGTGGGCAGTTTAAAATTTAATTTGCTATGATGAAATCTAATTGTTCCTCGCAATAACTTTGAAACAATAGAAATAATTTTTTTATTTCTTGATAGATTAAAAAAAATCTTATCTTGAGCAACTGGATTTTTCAATCTAACAATGTGACTAATTCCATTAATTTTTTTATATTCAAATTTTTTATGTTTATTACTTAATGAATTATCTTTTTTTATTAAATACTTAATTTTTTTATTTATTTCTGATACATCA
>MDSY01111009.1_pt1 | contig 10493 bp, 7 predicted proteins | sample 811131 | NCBI WGS metagenome assembly MDSY01 (sample SAMN05326643, study PRJNA326480) | marine metagenome | isolation source: seawater | place: Atlantic Ocean: South West | collected 2010
CGCCGCGGCCCCGGCTCGCCCCATGGCTTCCGCCAGGTCAAACTCGTCGTCATTCGACCTGAACCACCGCCGGTAGATCCACGACACCGACACGGCAGTTCCCCCAATCACGACCACCGAGACGAGAATTTTATTTTTCCGCACAAACACAATCGCGCTCTGCAAAAACGTCCCCGCCGCCATCATGCGCTGCATGGTCTTCGGCGATATTTTCTGCATCATCTTCGCGGTTTGCTCTGCTTGCTCGTCCGACATGTCCATCCCGGATGCGGCGCTCATCTCCTTCAACTGCTCGGGCGATATGTTCTGAGGTTTTGGAAAGAAGAAGTCAGTCTTATGTTTGAGAAATCAAGGAGAAAAGAAAACACGTGTTTTTTTTTGTATGGGCAAAAGTAAAAAACGCACCTTCATCATGTCGCTCATGGCGCTCTGCATCGCGGGGTCTTTCATTTTCTCAGCCATCTTGGACATCATATCCGCGCTCGGTGCGCCTCCACCACCCGCACCAGGGTCCATTCCCATGTCCTTCATTTCCGCGGCCATCTTCATCATGCCCTCCATCTGCTCAGGTTTCATGTTCTGAGTTTTTTGGAAGAAGGAAGTCAGATTTATATGAAGCACAGTCGGGTGTGATGTATTGAGACGTATTACGTGCTTCTTCGAATCGGGATGATGAGGAATCCCGAGCCTAAGGATGGTGATGAATCCTCACAGGATCGCACTAAAAACCTCCAAAATGGTACACGAGCTACGCGTCCAAAGGCGAGCAGGATTTTACGGGATAAAAAAACGTACCTTCATCATCGACGCGGCTTGCTTTGCCATCTTGGGGTCAATTTTGGGCATGTTCGCGCCGCCCGGCATCGAAGCGGTCATTGCCTCCAACTGCTCCTCGCTCATGTTCTCCATCATCTCGCTGGCTTTACTCATGAACTCAGGGTCCTTCATCGCCTCCGCGGCTTTGGCCATCGCATCGGGCGGGAGGCCCATGGCGTTGGTGACGGTGGACACGACTGAGTTAGGTTCGGAGATTTCAAGTTGAGGGGTCTCGCCATCATCCATCTCGCCGTTTGCGATCAAATCGCTCACCGCCTTCTCCACCTCTGCTTTCACTGTTTCGTCGCCGGGCGACAACGCAAGTGCTCTCCGCAAATCCGCAACCGCGGGTTTGAATTCCTTTTTGAACGCGTACGCCTGCCCTCGGCGGTAATACGCTTTTAGCGATTTTCCATCCGACTTCAAAACCTCTGCACATTCGCTAATCGCGCTGTTAAACCGGCTCGTCTTGTTGAAGCACAGGGACATGTTCAGCATGCATGAGGTGCGCAACGCAATCGCTCCAGCTGTTTTGTCATCCTTCAGATTGTTCTTGACGCGCATGTACTTCTCAATCGCCTCGGTGTACTTGCCCTGGCCCACTAGCGCGTTGCCTTCCTTTTTCAATTGCTCCGCGCCCCGGAGTTGGTATTCGGATTGCGCTTTCTGTTGGTTCATCGCCGCGCTGTACTGGTTCTTCAACGTATCAGTATCCATGTTCCCCATCTCCTGTGCCGCGCGTTTCATATCATCAGCGGTCATGTTCTTCATCTGTTCCGCAGCGCCGGGGGGCATGCCCGCGCCGCCCATGGACGCCGCCATCTGCTGCATCTGGGCCTGTGATTGGGTGAGGGTAAGCAATGGGGAGGGGTGGTGAGATAGAGCACGAAGAAGGTACGATCGGTTTGATTGTGCTCGGCGTTTGCCCTCCATCAAGCGGGAGGTGAAGTGCGGGCACACGCCGGCTCCGTTGTGGTATACGTTCTCCACCTCCGCCACTCGAGTACGCATCGTTCGCCTCGAAGAAAGTCGCCGGGAAATGCAGATCGAACGCGCGCCGATCTGAGCTGAGTCGACATTGCCGTGCGTACCATCTGCTCGGGGGTCATGTTGGCCATCTGCTTCTGCGCGAAGGCCATCATCTCGGGTGTGATCTTCGAGGGGTCCATGGTGCCTCGAGACCGACGCCGTCCGAAGCTCGGTGCCCTTTCGTGTGGAGGTTGAAGAGCCGCGGACGCGAACGTCGGCGCCGAAAAGACGTCGTGAATTTGATGTATGGCCAAAAACATCCACGATTGTGTTGGTCTAATGACTCAAGAAGCGCGAAAAAGAAGGTTTTCACGAAAAGCGCGAAAAAGTAATCAAGCGAGTTCGTCGTACGCACTCGCGTATATCCTCATACAAAACTAACGCACTAATTAGAACTCACGGTCGATTTTATTTTTATGGGTGACAGCCCGGGCATTTTTAGTGCACCAGCCGCGGTCATCTGCGGATTGAGAACCTTGACCGGCGATGGATGTTGCATCGAATAAATGCCGTTACCTTTCGGCGATTGACCCTTGGGCGTCCCGGCCAACACCTCCGGCGAGACCGAGTACCCCCCTCCCCCAACCGGCGCGCCTTCATCTTCGCTGGAAGACCCACTTTCCGTCATGTGCGAAGGCCCCAACGCGTTGACGCGTTTCTTGACACTCACCGCCGGGGTTTTGATCGGCTTTAATCCTTTTAAAGACACGAAACCACCAGGCGCCACTTCCACGGATGGCGACGGGCTCCGGTACATCGAACCATTGTAGTTGCCGTTTACTTGGTCGGTTTCAGGCTGCTTGGCTAACACATTGATGGCATCTGTATCTTTCTGGTTCTTCCCTTTGTCCACGATGTCGTTGAAAGAAAGTGAGGATTGCCGCTGGTGCGTGGGCTTACCGTTTATTTTTTCCAACTTTTCCCGCGCCTCGGCTTCTTTCTTCGCCGCGATTAACGATCGAGGGGAATCAGAAACGGGGCCTTGCATGTCTTGCCACGCTTCAGGCATGCCAACCTTTAGGAGCTGAAGAATCTCAGGGAATCCTGGTCTCTCACATGGGTCCTTGTGCCAGCACTTCTGTAACAGCTGTACCGCGTTGCTGGGTAACCACGTGGGAAGTTTCGGCCGCCGGTGCAAAAACGCAACCTGCACCACGATTTGCACCGGGCTGCTCAACTCCTCCCACGGGTACTTCAGCATCATGAGTTCCCACATAATTATGGCAAACGAGTACACGTCAGAGCGCTCATCAGTAGGGTCGTTGCGCAACGCCTCGGGGGCCATCCACTCTGGGGTGCCTCCTGGCGAATGACTTCCAGCAATCGTGCTGTGCTTCAATCGACTCATACCGAAGTCGCAAACCTTTACGGTCCAGTGCGCGTCGACTAACAAGTTTGCGGGTTTCAAGTCGTTGTGCACCACGGGGGGGGACCTTGAGTGCACGTAACTCATGCCTCGCGCGCAATCCCTGGCCATCTGTTCGCGTAACCGGCCGTTGGTGGAGAGTTCTACGCCATTTCTACTCGCGCCGTGCAACAACGAGTGCAAACTCCCGTACGGCATAAGTTCGCAAACAATATTCAGAATAGGCCCGTTGATCACCGCCCCTAAAAACAGCACCACGTTCGGGTGCCGCATCCCCTGCATCATTCGAATCTCCCCCGCAAACTCCTCCACGCTCTCTCCTGTGATGTTCTTGTTGTGCATCTGCTTCAACGCCACTTCGGTGCCGTTCCAGTCCGCGGTGAACACCTCGCCGAAGGAACCGGAGCCTACCCGACGGCCAATCTTTAGCTCCTCGGGCGGTATCACCCACCGCCCGGCGGCGTGTCTCAGCGCCCTTTGCGCCGCAGGGTGCACGTCGATATCAACCTCGTCATCCACACCAGCTTGCTCATCACTCTCGCCCAATGTCCCTGAAAACGGCGCCATCTTCGCGGACGTCCTTCCTACCCCGTTAGGGTTCCGTTTCGTAGGCGTGGGGGCGTACTCCACCGTCGATTCAAGCGTTCCGGGTTCGTCTGTTGGATTTTCCGGGTCATCACCACCGTCGGTGTTCACGACTTTCTCATCCCTGAACTTGACTTTCCGCGACCCGATGACGGATGTGTCGCCGGAGACGCTACCAGTGCCGCCACCGAAGATATCGGTAATCCCGGTGAGGTTGAACAAACCGCTTTCCTGCGCCGCGGCGGATTTCTTGGCGATGGAACTCGTTTTTCGCAACGCCGAACCGCGAGGCTCCGGTAATGGCTTCCCAGCGACAGCTATTTTCTGCACAACCAGGTCAGCCGCGAGCTTCCTCTCGAGACTTCCAGAAGCGATGATTCCAACCTCAGATACCACGGAGCCGCGGAAGCTTCCATCCGCGCTGACGAACCCGTCGTCGCTCTTCAAAGAATCGTTTTCTTTACTTCCTGTTCTCTTCCCTTTTTTGTTTTCCAAAACCTCCTCGTGCGCGGCTGCCGCTTCTGCCGCGGCGAGCACCGCGGCGGCGTGTTCCCACGCGGCGGCTGCTTCTGCCTCGGCACCAGACGCGTCACGCGGGGTCCACAGCCCGGATCGCTCCCGGGCTTCCTGGCGTTTCCGAGTTCGTCGTCGCGCCGTGTTTGGCGTTATGGCGAACGGATCCGGGCCGTCTTCGTCCTCGTCGAGATTATCTTCCTCGTCGCGGCCCTCGGGGGTTCCGTCTTCCATCGAATCACGTCGTCCATCCTGAGGCACCGCGAACACGCTTTTCTCTTCCGTGATCAACATAGCTTCCGCTGGTGAGACCGGGGAATTCGTGGAGACGTGCGGGAGGCCTCGCGTCGCGGCTTGGATCCAACGGTCCCTGTCTAATACAGTTCCCGCTCTTAACAATCTTCGTGAGTACCCGTGCGTCGAGCAACAAAGCCCGTACAGCCGCTGCCAGTAATCCAGAGAGTCCATGCCTCCTCTTCGCAGGGAAAATTTCGGGTGCGTCACGAGCTCCAACACGAAACACGTCTCGCCATCCTCAGGCGAAGCGTAGGCAGACAGCACTGTACCATACCCGTACATCCGTGAAAACCCCCTCCCCCAAAAAAGGTGGTTGTCGTACAACACAAAGTGTCTCATTTTCCACCCCCGCGTGCCCATGCCTAGCACCCGCATCGTGGTGCTGAACATGCCGTCGGATCGGAGTTTTTCGAGAGTACCTTCCAAGGTTGGATTTCGGGGAAGCCATGCTAAAAACCTACCCGGTGCGCCTGGAAGGTTGCTATCGCTAGGCGCTCGCGGTGGCTTCGCGCGTGACCCGCCTCCACCGGCGCTTATTGTGCTCGCGTAGCTCAACATGCTAGATGCTCTTGACGCTCCACTCTCCCTCGCCAAGCTTCCACTGGATGACCCCCTGCCTATCCCACGCATGTTTTCTAGATCGGAAAGTGACGCGTTCTGGCGCATCTTCAACGAGCTGCTGCTCTCGTCCCTGGTCATGCAGCCGCCGTGCACGGACCCTTCCCGCGACTGCGCCCCGTTCAAGCTCGACAGACTCGAGTGCGACCCAAGACTCCCCCGTCGCAACGAAGGCGGGTTGCTTGACTCAAACGAAGGCCTTCGGGAGCTAGAGGAGCCTTTCTTTCCTCGGCCGGCAATTGATTGAAGTCTTTCCCCTTCGAACGGCGACTTCGGGGGCGAGCCATGGTTGGAAGATCGGCCATTGGGGGACAACTGAGGGGGGGCTCCATTCTCGCTCATCGGTTTCGTGGGAGAGGTGTACGGGCTCGGGGCAGCGCGGCCCGTGCGATTGACGTACCCCGGGGGTTCCGTGGTCTAGTAGATGATGTATGCGGGAGATGAGAGTGCGTACACAGGTCAGTTATGGTCAACGGGGGTCCCCAATCGGAAGTCCAAGAAAGCGTTCAACAAATCGACACGCCGATCGGGATAGTATCCCCGGGACGGGAAGGGGACAAGCGAAACACGTACCGCGTAAAACGACTCGTGGTTCCCGTTGATGAACGTATCGGGAGGGCTCCCGCCGTTACTCCTGGGGTGATGGACAGGTAGAGATGGAGGAGGTCAGTCGGTGAGTCACGAATCAAACACTCGACACCCTGGAGTGCGTGAAAGGTGTCGTTTCGGAGCGTGTCGGTAATGGGGGGAGCTCCTGCGCACCATGAGTAGTGCATCTCGCGACGCGACCACGGCCCCCGTGCTAACAGGTCCAACGGAAGTCGCGCGCGTGTCACGCAAGCGGCGTTCGCGCCCGCCCTTGTGTCGGTGCGGGGGCTGATCGCGTCGGCAAAGCCGAGTCGGAAAGCGATTTTCCAAGGACAAGAAAGCTCCAAGCATTTGTCGTCAATAAGTGGCATAGAAACTTGCAATGGGATGTTGTGAAACTCGCGCGTAATCAGTTGACAGCTAAACACAGGCAAACAGTCAGTATGCGACAACAAAAGAATAATCCTAAAAAAGCAGAAAAAGCGCACTGCTTACAAGGGATCTCGCGAGAAATCGGAATCTGGGCTTGACAAGCAAATTGAGTCGACGAGGCGTTTTCGCGTACTGACGACGACGAGGCTAGGCCGCGGAGGAGATCTCAGTGCTATCCGCGCAGACTCACGTCGCGTCTCCGTATCGCCAACGCACGTTCACACGCGTGGTACGTCACTATATTTTGTGTATACTCTTCTATGAGGACCTCCTGCTGATACGCGTTCCCTCCACGCGTTCCCTCCTCGCGACGCGCTTTACACTGTTCAACAACGCGTTGCTTTTCGTGCCACGTGGTTTTTTCGTGCCTGCATCGGGACCACGCGCTTCCCTGCATGATGCGACAACCTTCGTTCGCATCACCTAGACCCTTTCGCGAAGTACGAGTATACACGTGAAACGTTCCGTACCCTATCAGCTGACACCCACCTCTCGTTCCACAGCCATCCGAGTGCTTCTACAAGCGCGCCAAAAGAAGGGGTCCCAGATTTGGCCAAAAAGTGCACGAAAGCACAAATTGCAAACACAGTCACCAAAAATAAACAATGACGTTCGCCCTGAACTTCGCCGCCCTGGAGGCGAGTTTGATTTCCGATGCGTTACCCAAGCACTTAAGAGGCAAGCACAACACGGTTGTGTTGAAGAAACGAATCGCGACCCTTGACGTTTCGAGTTCCATTCCGGTTATTAAAAGCGTGAAAGCGATGGCGTACCCTAGATCGTTAGTGAATGGAAACAATGGTGTAGCGCCTGTTTCGCTTTCGCAAGGCCTTCGCTCAAGAACAAACGCTTCTCTTGCCAAAGCCAACTCGTTGTCATGTCACGTACACGCCACGCCAGTACGTATGATGGCGTGTGAAAGTGCCTCTGCCATCGCAGACGCTGCTCTCATGAAGTTCCACTTCGAAAACGCCAAGCCCAACGGCGACGTCGACGGCGCGTTGCAAGACGTTATTCAATCTTCGTTGAAACAAAACGATCTATGTGCGCTTGAAGGGGCGTGGGAGAAAACAGAGTAGAGAGGGACTATTGTGCCTGTAATGTGACGAACTGAACTGAGTGGGTGATGAATAAGCTCTGAATAAGGAGTGAGACGTTGTTGTAAAATATATGAAGTGTACCTTTACATGTGTAGGAGCAAACAGTCTGTAAACTCGACGCATTCAATCCCCTCCAAACCATGCGCTTTGTTTCTGGTTACTCGCCCGCCCCGTGTCGCTGACTAATTGCCCATATAAGCCCTTGCTCTGCGATGCGGTGGTGTGTTCTGTGTTTACGTCACATGTTATGACACCCTTTCTCCTGGTCGCCTCTGCCAACGAGAGGTGCGGAAACGGACACGTGTCGCTTCGACACGACCCGAGGTGCGCGAACTTGTGGCAGTACCGCACGCCCGCGACGACGTGCGAGGCGGTATGTTGTTGGCTTCGGGACGAAAGCGGTTGACTATATACTCCTACAGGATCCATAGTGTCTCCGCTTCCGACTAAATGCTCACTCGACACTACATCGAATTCACCTGCAGGCGGCGCAAGCAAAGACATCCACATCTTCCGCGCGCGCCTCGCGCCCGGCGCCGGCGGCTCTCCTTTCGGGGAAAAGGTTCGCTTTATTTTTATGGATGTTTTTTCGGCATGGGGGAGGACGTCCGGGGGTATTATTACTTGTGTGTCGGACACATTGTCGGACAAAAAACCTTGCTCTTCGTCATCCAGCACTTGCTTGTATGATTTATAAAGATCATACACCAGTCCAGGTACCAGCTCGTCGTCGTCTCGAGGACCCTGCGCGGGTCGAACGTCGCGCGTTGGAGCGTTTACGGGAAGCGCTTCGCTTTCAGTTTCAATTTCTGTTTCAACTCGCGCGCCCTCCACGCCCGCGAACCCAGCCCCTTTGCGTTTTCGTTTGCCCGTATCTCCAGCCGTCTCCGCCGTGTTCGTGGGCCGTCCCCTTCGACGTTTCGCATGAACGGCAGGGTTGGTTATGACCGTATTTAGTCCAACAGTTTGACTAACATCCTCTGAATCACCTCCATCCTCTCCTTTCCACAGCCGCGCGCTGTTGCCCCCAACCTGTTTCGACAGCACGTACCTCCCTCCCGGTAGTTTCTCGGTCGTTTCGAGCAGGGATTTGAGTATTTGGTACACGGAAGCAGTCGCAACGCAAGGGTCAAATCGTGAGTTGAACCAGGGCTCATCGGTTGGACCGCCAGCGCTGGTGTTGTCGTCTCTATCGTCGCCATCGTTGTCTCGCGTAGACAACTCTTGTTCGTTCTCCAAACCGTCGTTGGACTCTGAATACTTGTACGACCCCAATGGAGGTAAGTCAACCGCTTTTGATATCAAAGAGTAGACTGTCCCTCGGTCCATGGTATCGAGACTTACGACCGTACCGTCAGCCACGGCTACGCGTGCTAGTGTGACTTTTGCGTCACTCGGCCGACACACGGTGTGCGCCCAAATGCGGCACACGTCGCTCAACGAAAGCTCCTCTGATTCGTCGCCACTTTTGCGCGCTAAGTAATCGGCGACGCATTTCACGTTTTGTCCGACACATTTGTCCGACACGATTGAAATAACTCGATTTGCAACTTTAAACGTTCCGGTGGTTACCGTGCCGGTGCACGTGTTATCGTCGAAACAGCGTTCCCAGTAGGTTTCTGATCGCGCGCGTGTCGCGCCGATGACGTCGCGCGGCGGAAGCGGGTCCAGTACTCGGAGCGTCTTGGTACCCGTGTCACTGTTTGCGTCGCTGTGACTGTTTGCTCCTACTCGAACCACCTCGATTGGGACGTCCCAAGCTGATGTGTCCCTCCCAATGGAAGAGCATGCGAACAACTCGAACGCCCTTTCGGTGAGCACCGCGTCGACGGAGGGCTGGGGGTTTGTCGTGTCGGCGGCGCGCTTTGAGGACAGCGACGGTGCGCTAGCGTCGGAACTCGCGAGAACACCGACCGCGTCACTGACCGCCGGCGAAGCGACTGTGCGTTGCGTGACTAATTGCAGACTGACTGTGTGTTCTTCGAACCCAAGAGGGACTAGTTCTACTCGTTCAGTTTGTTGTGAACTCAAATTACCAAAGTCGTGTAGAGGTACGTCCTTCGCCACGAGCATACACCGTCGCGGCGCGGTTCCGCAGGTCGTCGAAAAGCAAGTTTCAATCGCACAACGCCGCGCCTTGCGTTCCGCGAGTTGGTGCGCATCAACCCCAGAAATCGCTCGATACCTCTTCAGCTTCTCTGAGTCATTACTCACCGAATCAACCAGCCATTTCAAGTACCGCTTCTGTTCGTGTTCCACTCGCCTGTACAGTTTACTCAACGTTCCCGGCGCCAACCCCCGGGGTAAATCGTCGGCAACAAAAACCTTCGTCGGCGGGAACTGAAGGAACACGGCGTGCTGGTCCCAGGTCAGGGTGGGCGGGGGGGCGGTTTTTGTAACGGGTTGTAACGGTTCAATGGTGTCTTGAGTGTTGCAGTTTCGTTCTGAAGCGTCGCCGTCAGCTCCGGTACGCCCCGCTAGATCTTGGGACGTCAACTGCGGCGCGCAGTGGGGCGCGTCATTATTCTCGGCCTCGTTCTTTAATTGGCTTCCATCTAGTGCCGCCCTCCACCGGTCGTACGGCGACGGCGGGTACTGTTTTTGGGTTTCCAAAATCGTTAAAACTCGTTGAGCGAGTGACATCTTTCCAGGAGATGTCCTTACGCGCTTCGTTTTTAACCCTGTTGAGGTCTCCGTGGGTTTCGTAACCCGCGAGGAGGTTCCCCACGGCACTGGGGGCAAACACATTTCGCCTTCGTCGGGCAGGTCCGGCAAGTCAGGCGAGAGCGCTTTAGGTCGCGTGGGGGGAGGTTCGTCTATCCGGGGTTGGTCCTGCCGATCGTTCCTCAACGTACGTACATCCTCGCGGACCGGTCCAGGCGCCTCGCCCACGCCAGCCCACCCTTGACGACGCCAGGGCGGCATTGGACTGCCGCTGACGACAATCTCTTTGTTGCGAAAGCCAAAATACCAAAACGTGTTCCGACATTCTTGGACATCTGAAGGTCGTTGACCGGCAAACTCCGATCAAACGCGGGCACGTCGAAGACAAATCCATTTTTATCGATTCCCAAATATCGATGAAACGAAAGATTCGCGGTCAAAGCTCCATGCGAAAAACGTTTCAGTCGCAATAAAAAGCAGCTCCG
>MDSY01007711.1_pt1 | contig 10491 bp, 9 predicted proteins | sample 811131 | NCBI WGS metagenome assembly MDSY01 (sample SAMN05326643, study PRJNA326480) | marine metagenome | isolation source: seawater | place: Atlantic Ocean: South West | collected 2010
ACGGACCCGCGTTTCAGGCTCAGGGCGGCTTCCTGAGCCTCTTTCAGGGTGGCGAGGCTGAACCCGAAACTCTGGTTGGTGGCTTCGGTGCCGCCTATAGACTGAAAAACCAGATCTACGGGCGCCCCCTGTTCGATGGCTTCGAGGGTGTTGGTCACGTGCGTAAGCACGCAAGACTGAGTTGGAATGTCGTAGCGCTGGATTACTTCGTCGACCATGGTCAGTAGCCGCTTGGTTTGAGCCACGTTATCGGTCGCTGGATTAATGCCGATGACGGCGTCGCCATTGCCATAAAGCAGGCCATCAAGAATGCTGGCGGCGATGCCTGCCATGTCATCTGTAGGGTGGTTCGGTTGCAGCCGGGTGGAAAGGCGCCCCGGCAACCCGACGGTGTTTCGGAACGCTGTGGTTATCTGGCATTTCTGGGCAACCAGGATCAGATCCTGGTTGCGCATGAGCTTGCTGACCGCAGCCACCATTTCCGGCGTCAGACCGGGGCGTAGTCGTGCCAGCATCTCCGGCGAGGCGTTATCGCTCAGAAGCCAGTTCCGGAAATCGCCAACCGTCAGGTGAGAAACGGGGGCGAAGGCGGCGGCGTCATGAGAGTCCATGATCAGGCGGGTTACCTCATCCGTTTCATAGGGAATCAGGGCGTCGGTCAGAAATGTCTTGAGTGGCAGGTCGGCCAGACACATTTGTGCCAGTACCCGCTCTTCAGCCGACGCTGCGCCAACGCCGGCGAGATGATCGCCTGAGCGCTCTGGCGTTGCCTTTGCCATCAAGGTCCCCAGGTCCCTGAAATCCATGGTCTGAAATCCCATACGGTACGTGTACTGGCCACTCATGGTCTTCTCCTTTAATCCCGGGGGCGACTCTGGCATGCCCGCATCAAATTCCTTTAACTACACTGTAGTTTCTTGAAGCGGATGCTGTCTCTCAATTTGCCAACCGATTGGGCAACTGACTCGGTCTAAGGTTCTACTGCCTTGAATTGCGACAGGTGCTAGACTTGGAACCCCTGCAGGTGTAAGGAAACCCTCAATGGCGCTTGGCCGTTTGCTGCTCGTTGTGTTGATGCTGTCGCTTGTTTCTCTCCCCGCCCTTGCTCTGGAATCGGTTGCGCCGGGAGAGCAAGGTGTGGCGCTGACAGACTTTCCCATCGAATACTTCATTGATGGATCGCAAACGAAAGACTACGAAACCGTTCGGCTTGAGTCTTTCGACCAGACCATGAGCACCACCACCCTCGGTACCCGGGCGGCGGTGACCTGGTATCGGGTTTCATTACACAACTCAGGTTCTGATGACCGTTCGCTGTTTCTGCACCTTCCCAAGGCTTATCACGTTCGTTCAATCGATATTGTTGAAGAGCGCTCCTCACGCGTCGTCAATCGACTTTCCGTTAACCTCAATGAGGCTGACGCCCACCCTGCCATGTATCGGGGAACACTGGTGTACCCGTTCGAACTGCAAGCCGGGAAAACGACGGTTGTGTATGTGCGCAGTCACGCATACTCACACCAGTGGTTCTCGTTGAAGGTATACGATGACGAGAATTCCCGGCGGGCGCTGGCCGGGGGGCACCTCGATATTGCCCTTATGGTGGGGATGATGCTGGCGCTGGTCTTCTATAACGGCCTTTTGTATTTCGCCACCAGCAAGAAGGAAAACATTTACTACTCACTCTATCTGATTTCAGGCCTGGTCTGGATCGCGCTGTCTTACGGTTTGGTGGCGAAGGCGTTCAACGCTTACGGCGACGCAGTGTTTGTCCTGAATCTCTCGTTGATAACCATGCCGATTTTCCTGCTGTTGTTCATGATGGCCATTTTCGAAACACATGAGTATTTCCGAACCGAACATCGCGTGCTTCAAGGTATGCTGGCATTGCTGGTGGTGACGTTTGTTTACGGCCTGTTTGATATCGCGACGGCCCTGAAGCCTGCCAGCAGTCTTGCCGCCCTGATGATGGTAGTGACCTTCTCCGTGAGCATTTCGCTGTTCAGGAAGGGGCACCCTCTGGTCAAATTTTTCCTTGTTGGTCACACCTTTTTTGTGGTGTTCAACGGGTTTGCCGTCCTGTACTACAAAGGTCTGGTTCAACCGAACTATATCAATAGTCATGGAGTCGGTATTGGTATAGTTCTGGAAGCGCTCACCCTGGCTTTCATTATTTCTTACAGGATCAAGGTGTTGGAGGATATCCGGTCAAAGCAGGATGAGCTGAAACGCCAGGCCTCGACGGACCCTCTGACACGGCTCTTCAATCGCCGGTATTTCATGGCGGAGGGAGAGTACGTGCTGGAACAGGCCCGGACCTCGGGTGAGCCGTTGTCGGTTATTGCCATTGATATCGATCATTTCAAAGCGGTCAATGACACCCATGGCCACAATGTGGGCGACCTGGTTCTGGTAGAAGTTGCCTCGGTATTTCGTCAGTTCAGCCGGGACAGGGATCTGGTCGCGCGCTTCGGTGGTGAGGAATTCGTCATTCTCCTGCCGGGTGCGGATCTGGCAGAGGCGTTTGGCTGTGCTGAACGTATCAGGAACGCTGTCGAAGCCATGATCATTGATGGAGGCGATGGGTTGGTGGTTCAAGTCACAGTAAGTGTCGGTGTGGCTGAGGTAAACCCCCTTCTGGAATCTGTGGAGGGGGCGGTCAAACGGGCCGACCGTTCACTGTATGAGGCCAAGGCCGGGGGCCGCAACCGGGTTTGTGGCTATGATGGTCCGGCAGGCAAGGCCCTACCCACCTGAGGGTGGAGATCCTCCAATGGCGTCCCGCACATTAAGAAGCGCTAATCACGTTGTTTGAACCCTGTGCTAGAGTTGGAGTGACCGTGGTTGCTTTTGGATACACGCAGCCATAGCCGAAATAGCAGTAATCATACTGATAAGGAGGCAAGATGATGGAAGCGAAATCCGGTCAACAAAATGAGTACGAACAGGTACGTGAGGATCTGCGCCGTCTTCAGGAAGATATGGCCAAGCTGACCAGAAGCGTCGCTGAAGGCCAGAAGAACAACATCAGTCATCTCCGAGACGAGATACGCCGCGAAAGCCGGGAAGCGTTTGACCAGGTAAAGCGGCGGGGCGATGAAGCCCTTGATCGCGCAAAGGATGTCAGCGGCAAAGCGGTGGAAAACGTGGAACACAAAATTGAGGAGCGTCCATTCCTCAGTATTGTTCTTATGTTTCTGGCCGGGTTGTTGGTGGGTCGCTTGTTGGATCGCTGATGATGCCTGACTCGGCCTGGTTGCAGGGCGCGCTGCGCAAGGTAGTCGCGGCAGTTCTGGGTTTACTGCTGGCGCTGGTTTTGCTGGTGGCCCTGCTCATTACCGGTTTTTACATGCTCGTCAACGCCGCCACGCTGGCCCTGGCTCCTGTGCTGGGTGAAGCCGGTGCTATGGCCGTGACGGGCTTTTTCTGCATTTTCCTGTTAGTGCTTTTTTTCTATCGTATGACACGGCCGGCCAGGTCTCACGGACAGGCCGATTCCGGCGAAAGTTCAGGCATGTCATCGCCGGTAGAATCTTTAAGGAACCTGATTCGAAAGAACCCTCTGGAATCGGCGTCTATTGCTTTTGTGCTGGGCATCGCCGAACAGGGAGATCCCCGGTTGAAGTCTCTGTTGCTTCAGGGCGGTATGGTTTTGATGAAGGAAGCCGAAGCTGAACGTGCTTCCAAGCCTGAGCATATGCCTGGCTCACAACCTTCCGATAGCCCGTCGGAAACAACGCAGTAACAGACCAAGAGCAAGACATGCCACCATCACCATTACAGTCCAGCCTACCTGGTGCGCCTGAGAATAAACGCGCACTCTGGTCTTGGGCGCTCTACGACTGGGCAAACAGTGCCTTCTTTACGATCATTCTTACGTTTGTCTTCGCCCAGTACTTCAGCGTCTCGGTGATTCAGGATGAAGTGGCGGGCACGCGGGCATGGGGCAACATCGTTGGTATAGCTGGGGTGGTGATTGCCATACTTGCTCCAATTCTCGGTGCTATTGCCGATCAGTCAGGCCGGCGCAAACCCTGGTTGATCAGTTTTACACTCCTGTGTGTGGTTTCGTCGGCCATGTTGTGGACGGTGACGCCGGATCAGAGTCAGTTCTGGACGGCCGCTCTGTGGGTGGGGTTGGGTACACTCGGGGCTGAGTTCGCTTTCATCTTCTATAACTCGATGTTGCCGGATCTGGCTCGGCCGGAGCGAACAGGGCGTTGGTCTGGCTGGGCCTGGGGGCTGGGATATGTGGGCGGTATCGCCAGTCTGGTGGTGGCTCTCTATGGCTTTATTGAAGCGGACGGTACGTTTTTTAACCTTGATCGAGACGCCGCAGAGCATGTGCGGGCAACCTTTGTTCTGGTGGCGGTGTGGTATCTGGTGTTTGCGTTGCCGGCCTTCTTTTTTATCCCGGATCGGCCATCAACCGGTTTGAGTCTGGGGGCTGCGACGCGGGCTGGACTGGTCCAGTTGAAAGAATCCATTGCTCATGTGCGGCAATACCGGGACATCGTGCGGTTTCTGGTTGCGAGGATGCTGTACACCGATGGCCTGGCGACGATTTTTACCTTCGGTGGCGTCTACGCTGCCGGCACGTTCAACATGAGTCCCACGGAAGTGCTGCAGTTCGCCATTGCCCTGAACGTCACTGCCGGGCTGGGGGCACTGGGCTTTGCCTGGATTGACGATGCCCTGGGTGGTCGCAATACCATCCTGCTGTCGCTGGTGGGCCTGGGCTGCAGTGCGTTCGCGATTCTGGTGGTGGATGGGGCCACCGCGTTCTGGATATGGGGCATGATTCTGGGCATTTTCGTGGGGCCGCTGCAATCGGCCAGCCGTTCTCATCTGGCCCGTGTGGCCCCGCCGCATCTGCAGACTCAGATGTTCGGCCTGTTCGCTTTTTCCGGGAAGGCAACCGCGTTTGCCGGCCCGTTGCTGGTGGGTTGGGTGACGTCGGTTACCGACAGCCAGCGTTGGGGCATGAGTACGATCTTGCTGTTCCTGCTGATCGGGTTTGTGCTGATGCTGAAAGTGCCTGCGACTGAGGCCCGAAAAGCGGAGGACTGACACGGTATCTGCCCCAGCTTCGGCTATTCTGATTCATAGCCATCCCACAACAACAAGATCCTGAGGGGCGTTTTGCCATGGCCAGATATGACTTCATCATCAAGGGCGGCCGCTATTTCGACGGCACCGGGGCACTCTCGTTTACCCGCAACCTTGCTATCAAGGATGGCCGGGTTGTCCGTGTGACGGCCGATCCGATTGCTGATGACGATGCCGAGCGCGTGATCGATGCCTCCGGGCTTTGGGTGATGCCAGGTTTTCTCGATACCCACACGCATTACGATGCCGAGCTGCTGGTAAGCCCAAGCCTCTCGGAATCTGTGCGCCACGGCGTGACAACCGTGCTGGTGGGGAGCTGCTCCTTGAGCATGGTGTGCAGCGACTACGAGGATGCCTCGGATATCTTTACGCGGGTCGAGACTGTACCCAGGGAGCGGGTGTTGCCAATTCTGAAAGCTCACAAGACCTGGTCGACGCCGCGTCAATGGGTGGAACATCTTCGTCAGGTTCCTCTGGGCCCAAACATTATCAGCTTTCTCGGGCACAGTGATTTGCGGGTGGGGGTGATGGGGCTCAGTCGGGCAACGGATCTCTCAACACAGCCTACCGAGGAAGAGTTGAAAACCATGGAACGCTTGTTGAAGGAAGCATTGGATGAGGGCTTCCTGGGACTTTCGACCATGTGTCTGAAGTGGGACAAGGTGGATGGCGACCGTGAGTGGTCCAAAAGCCTGCCCAGCACCTACGCGCGCTGGAGCGAGATTGCGCGCCTGAATAAACTGGTGCGGGCCTACAACCGCGTGCACCAGGGGGCGCCCAATGCGGCCACGCCATTACAGATCCTACAGTACGTGCGTGAATGTCTGGGGTGGTTGCGCCAACCGCTCAAGACAACACTGATCAGTCAGATGGATCTCAAAGGCAGCGCTTACCTGACCAATCTGACCAAACTGACCTCGCGGGTGACAAATGCGCTTCGGGGCGACTTCCGTTGGCAGGTATTGCCGACGCCCTTCACCGTGTATGCCGATGGCATTGATGTCGTGTTCTTCGAGGAGTTTGGCGCCGGTGAGATGGCGCTGGACCTGAAAGATGCGGTGGAACGCAATGATCTCCTGAAAGACGAGTCGTACCGTCGACAATTCCGGAAGTTCTATGGTGAGAAGCTCAGCCCCCGGGTGTGGCAAAGGGATTTCGGTGATGCCATGATTATCGACTGCCCGGATGCAGCCCTGATCGGCAAGAATTTCGAAGAGGTGGCCAGAGCCCGTGGTGTGCATGTCGTCGATCTGTTCCTGGATCTGGTGGTGGAGTTCGGCAGGAATATTCGTTGGTACACCACCGTCGGGAACCATCGAAAACGGGTACTCAAGCGCCTGGTGAAAGACCCCCGGTCGCTGATTACCTTCAGTGATGCCGGTGCCCATATTCGGAATATGGCGTTCTACAACCTGCCTCTGCGCATGCTCAAGCTCGTTCATGAGTCTATCAATGACGGAGACCCCATCATGACCATGGAGCAGGCCGTACATCGGTTGACGGGAGACCAGGCCGACTGGTTCGGTGTGGATGCGGGCAAGATTCGTGAAGGGGACCGCGCCGATGTTGTGGTTATTGATCCGGCGGGGTTCAATCAGGACCTTGAGCAGGTGCACTGGGGCGAGATGGAAAACTTTGATCTGCAACGTTTGGTCAATCGCAATCCCGGCATTGTAAAAACGGTTCTGATCAACGGACGGCTGGCCGTCGACGACGAGCAATTCTCGCCGTCATTCGGTCGTGAAATGGGCTATGGACAGTTTATCCCGGCGAGGTAATTAATCAGGTTATGGCCAAGGCCTCTTTTGCTAGAAAGTCACTGCGGCTGATGTTCTGGGTAGTTGTAGCCGCACTGGTGCTGATGTTTTCAATTATTCTGCTGTTCAGGTTCGTGAACCCACCGACTTCTGCCTTCATGCTGGGTTATCAGATGGGTGATGCCCGCGAGCCTTTGCAGCACGAATGGGTGCCAATATCTGAGGTATCCGAATGGATGGCGCTGGCGGTGATCGCCAGTGAAGACCAGCGATTCCCGGAGCACCACGGGGTTGATTTCAAGGCTGTTCATAAGGCGGTCTCTGAATATCAGGCTGGAGAGGGCTTGCGAGGTGCCAGTACTATCACGCAGCAAACGGCCAAGAATCTGTTTCTCTGGAATGATCGAAGCTTTGTCCGAAAAGCCATCGAGGCGGGTCTGGCACTGGCAATTGATGCGATCTGGCCTAAACAGCGGATTCTTGAAGTCTATCTGAACATCGCAGAATTCGGACCGGGCATCTACGGTGTACAGGCAGCCAGCCGCGCCTACTATCGAATTCCGGCGGGCGTGCTGTCGCCACTCCAGGCTGCACATCTCGCTGCAGTCCTTCCTAACCCGAACGTGTTGAGCGTGCTTTCGCCCACGCCTTACGTCCAGGAACGTGTGGCCTGGATTGAGGGGCAGATGGCTCGGTTATCGAGGGCGGGGTATCTCGCCGAAATCAACGCTGGCAGGTAATGCCAAACCGTTGTTGAAGGTTCACCGGCTCTTTGATGAGTGGGCCTCGCTCCGGCACTGGGATGGTGTCATACCAAACCGGGCTTTGAATGCCCGGCTGAACTGGCTGGCGTCGTTGAAGCCGCAGGCGAGAGCGATGGCAGTGATTTTGGTGGTTGATTGGCGCAGATGATCGCGTGCCCGGATGAGCCGTTGTTCCTGTACATATTGGTAGGGGGCGCAGCCAAACGTGGCCCGGAACAGTCTTGCGAAATGGTAGGGGCTGAGATTCACCCAGCCGGCCATTTCCGACAGTGTGAGAGGCCGGTCCAGTTCCGCATGAATCTGCTCCTGTAACAGTCGCCGGTACTGATGGGACAGTTGCCCGGTAACTGCGGGAGGTGCTTTGGTGACGCTGGCGTGTCGGCTGACCACCTGTAGCAGGAGCCACTGTGCCAGGTGATCCATCGCCATTGCCTGGCCGGGTGCCTGCCAGTCGCTAAGCACCAGGAGTTTACCTGCCTGGGCCAGGATCGGATCCTCACGGTGGTAGCACTCGTTCAGTTGAATCTTATACGGGTCGGAATCCCAGGTTTGACTGGCACATCGCGCGACATCGACATCATTGAAATAGAAATGGAAAAACTCGAATTGTCCGCCGATTTGCCAGATGGAGCGGCTGCCCGCAGGAAACAGGCACACGGCGCCGGGAAAGCCGCGGCTTACCGCCTTTCCGTTGACCATCCGCTGGGCTTGCTGGCCCTTGTCAATGTAGATGCTCAGGGCGTGATGGCGAGGGCGCTCGTAGCGAACCTCCCCCTGACGGTTCTGCCACTGGGCGAGGGTTTTTCCATGCTCCAGGTCCATCATTCTCTGCGGCGCAACGCCCGCCGTGCGAAGGCTGTCGGCAATGTCCAGCTGCCCCCGTCTGTCTTGCAGCGGTGACGGGTTTGTTGTCGTTGGGTTGTCCATAATGCAAGGCCTCCGCAAGAATCATCCACGGTTCCGCAGGATCTGACAAGCTATCGCGCGTTCGTTTCCATAATCTGACCACCTGACGCCCGAACTTGCCATTTAACTGGGAGCCTCTGAATCATGCCCATTAGTGCCCATTATGGACTGACTGTATTGATATGGGGTCTGACCTGGACGGCGATTCGACTGCAGGTCGAATCTGCGTCTGTGGATTTGGCAGTGTTCTATCGCTTTGTGATGGCTTCTGTGGTTGCACTTGCGGTTCTTGCCGTTACCCGGCGGCTGAGCAGGTTGACGCCTGGCCAGCATGGCTGGCTTTTTTTGCAAGGGCTGACGCTATATAGCGTGAATTTTCTCCTGATCTATCGGGCCGCCGAATCGATGACCAGTGGGTTGTTGGCGGTCGTGTTTTCTCTGGCGGCACTGTTCAACGCGTTCAACGGTTGGCTCTGGTTGCGAACCAGGCCGACAGCGAGGCTCTACCCCGCCGTGGCCCTTGGTGTGACCGGTGTCGCGCTGCTGTTCTGGCATGACCTGCAACTTGGCAATGCCACTGGCGCGAGCATACTGTTTGCGGTCGCTGGAACCTTCTGGTTTTCCATGGGTAACCTGGTGAGCGTGAAGGTGAGGGCCGCAGGGGTTCCGTTGTTTACGGCCAATGCCTGGGCAATGGTTTATGGAGCACTTATTCTCGGATTGTGGTGCCTGATCCAGGGGGTAGAGTGGATGCTGCCTGCCACCTCAGTATTCTGGGGAGCGACCGTGTTCCTTGCCGTTCCCGGCTCTATTGTGGCGTTCTACTGCTACATTACGGTCATCCAGGTGCTGGGCGCCGACAATGCAGGCTACGCCGCGGTATTGTTCCCGGTTGTCGCTCTTTCGGTCTCCACCTGGCTGGAGGGATTCGAGTGGACGACGCCGGCTATGCTGGGCGCCCTGCTGGCCATATTGGGAAACTATGTGTTGTTTCGTCCCGGCAAGCGTCAGAGCGTCAGCGCAACCAGCGTTCCCGAGCAACGGACCTGACTCTGTTGCTATGGGCTCACTTTGTCGTGCAGGACTCATCGCACCCGTTCGCACCGATCTCTTTTGGGGCCATTTTTAAAAACACACCCAGTGCGGCCAACAACAATGCTGTACTCGCAATAATCGCAACCGGATAAACGAGATGCCCCGCCAAATCAAGCTGGCTGTATTTGATGATCATGATCAGGCCTTCAAGCGACATGGCCACGCAAACGGTACTGATGAAGCGGGGCAGGGTGCGGCGCATCATAGTCACTATATCGTGAGTTTCTGAACGGCCGCTGTATTCCGAGCGGATCACCATCGCCAGTTCGTAAACGGCCAGTGCGATTATGCTGCCGTTAACGCCATTAATCATGGCCTGCATCAAGGGCTCATCGGAGTTCAGGAGCTCAAAAACATCGACGATGGTTGCTGCCACAAGAGCGAAGGCCAATCCGAAAAACAACCAGGAGAACAGCCTGGCGAACAAACCGCGTACTGGAATACTTCTCAACCTGTCGAGCATGCGTTTTCACCGTGACCTGTGGATGTGATGAGACAGGCTACGGATATTTCGTAAAGGCTGCGATTACAGGTTGCACACAGCGCGGTAACCTTGAAGCAAAGGGCGAGTTGATTATTTTACCTCCGCTCATCGCCAGGCCTTGTGGTTGAGCCATTCACAGCGGCTATCCTTGGGTTGCCAACACAGTTATCCACAGATTCTGTGGGAAAACTCTTTGCTGTTTGATCATTGTTTCGCTGGTTGTGGAGGCGGTTATTGAAACCATAACTCGGCGCTTTCAAGGCGTAGTAAACGCTACGGTCGCAAAGCGAACGTTCAAATTTTGGACAGTGCTCGCGTTGACCAGAGCCGGAGCGATTAACCGGCACAGCAGGACAACTGCTTTACATCCTTGGTG
>MDSY01125560.1_pt1 | contig 10491 bp, 6 predicted proteins | sample 811131 | NCBI WGS metagenome assembly MDSY01 (sample SAMN05326643, study PRJNA326480) | marine metagenome | isolation source: seawater | place: Atlantic Ocean: South West | collected 2010
AAATGGAAACCGAATCACATTAAGACTCAAAAGCAAAAGTAAGAATTCAATTGCTATAGGAGCAAGAGTTAAATTAAAAACAAAAAACGGCATACAAATTCGGGAAAACCATACACAAAGAGGCTTTTCATCAACTGACGACAACCTAATACATTTTGGATTAGGTGATACAACGAAGGTAGATTTTCTCGAAATCCACTGGCCAAATGGATCCATAACCAGAACTGATGATATAGCAGCCAATCATCACTACACATTTTTAGAACCTGAAAACTCTATTAAGAAAATTACTATTTCAGACAAGGTTAAACCAACACTTTTTGTTAAATCTGAGCATACTCGTGATATAAGCAATCATTGGGAACAGCCTTTCCCCGACTTCAAACTTCAACCTTTACTACCGAATAAACTTTCCCAATTAGGGCCAGGTCTGGCAAGGGGTGATGTCGATAATGATGGTGACGAGGACTTATTTCTCGGTGGCAGCACTGGATCAATAGGAAGACTTCTATTAAATGATGGCAAAGGAAGACTTAAAGAAATTCCTTTCACTCCAGCTATTTCTGAAGCTGGCAGCGAAGACATGGGAGCACTTTTCTTTGAAGCTAATGGAGATGGTAATTTAGACTTATATGTAGTTAGCGGTAGCGTTGAAGCTCCTCCAGAGCACACCAGGTACAAGGATCGTCTTTATTTAGGGAACGGGAAAGGACAATTCACAAAATCTCAAACCCAATTAGTACCAAATATTTATAACAGTGGCTCCTCAATTTCAGCCTGCGATTTTGATAGAGATGGAGATCTAGATCTGTATATTGGTGGTCGTTCAGTACCAGGAAAATATCCAATAACTCCCAAGTCGGTCTTACTTGAAAATGATGGAAGTGGAAAATTTAAAGATATTACATTGAAAGCTTCGAACTCATTGAGTAAATCAGGCCTGGTCACATCATCAATTTGGACCGATATCAATAGCGATAATTGGCAAGATCTTATTATAACTCATGAATGGGGACCAGTAAGCATTTATCTAAATAACCAGGGCAAGTTGATAGAGACTAGCTTCGGTAAGGCTAAATTAACCGGATGGTGGAACGGAATTGAATCATTAGATATTGATAACGACGGTGATTTTGATTTGATCGTCACAAATTTTGGACTGAACACAAAATACAAAGCATCAATTGATCAACCTGAACTCCTTTTTTATGGGGACTTTGACAGAGATGGGGACGAAGAAATCTTAGAAGCTAAATTTGAAAATGGCCAATGTCTCCCCCATAGAGGTTTTAGCTGTTCAAGTAACGCGATGCCATTTCTAAAAGAAAAAATGAAATCCTTTCATAATTTTGCAACTGCTTCATTGGCGGAATTGTATACATCCAATAGAATTGACACTTCTATCAAACTTGAGGCCAACACATTAACGACGGGAGTTTTCATTAATAATTCAACCAAAGAAAAATTAGATTTCACCTTCAAACCTCTTCCAAACTTGGCTCAACTCTCACCTTCTTTCGGCATTATCGCTGAGGATATCAATTCAGATGGAAATGTTGATATTTTTCTTGCTCAAAATTTTTATAGCCCACAAATCGAAACCAGACCTATGGACAATGCTTTAAGCCTAGTTTTAATCGGAGATGGAGATGGAGATTTCACTCCACTAAATCCAGAAGAAAGTGGGATAGTATTACCAGGTGATAGTAAAGCGGCATCATGGGGTGATCTTGATAATGACGGTTTTGATGAGATTCTCATAACTACTAACGATGGCCCAGTTCATTCATACTCTGTAAATTCATTCAAAAAAACAGTTCAGAATATAAAACTAAAATTAAAAGGATCCCCTAATAACCCAAATGCAATAGGAGCAAAGGTAATCATAGGTTATGAGAAAAATAAAATCTTCACTCGAACCATAAAGTCATCTGGAGGCTATTTATCTCAATCATCAAATCTAATAAACATCCCTAAATCATTGAGCGGAAAAAAAATAAGTATAATCTGGCCAGACTCTAAAAAAACAAACTCAATTGTACCTAAGAATAAAGATAGTTTTGTAATCTCTTATTAATTTGATAACAAACAATTGAATAAGTTATAGAGAATTAGAAAAAACTTTTATTATAAGTTAATTACTGATAATATATTGGTAATGAAAACTCCATTTAAAATACTCACAGGTATCTTAATTACGCTATCATTACCTCTCAATGGATTAGTTTTTTCAGATATCTTGATCAACATAGATCTTACAGAAGAAGAATCTGGTCCAGCAGAAACAATATTAAATACAGGTAGCCTTGAAGGAGATTTTGAAGCGGAGTTTGATATTCCAAGCATTGAAACCGTGGATGGCGTCAATGCTGTAACTTTGGATGGTAATAATGACTGGTATATCGGTCCAGATGCTTCCCCATTAACAGGTAATACCGACAGAAGTGTTGAAGCATGGGTATGGAATCCTTCTGTTCCTTCAGAAGAAACGATATTTGCTTGGGGACGCAGAGGTGGACCTGATGCATCCAATTTTTCTATGCTATACGGAAATCATCCAAGCTATGGCGCCCTTGGTGCATGGGGAGGCAATGCAGACATGCCATTTTATCCAGGAGGAGGCGCTCCTGAGCCAAACGAATGGCATCATCTGGTTCTTACATATAATAGCCAATCCAACGAAAGATCGATCTACGTTGATGGAGAACTTACAAACAGTGAAAACAACGGCTCGTTTTTTGATACACATGAGTTTGATGACACCGGTTTTGCCTTACCTATGGTTATTGGCAACCAAAATGAGCCTAACGGAACACGAACTGACGCACTATCTGCTGATCTTAGTATAGCAAAAATAAAAGTTCATGACACTGTATTAACAGAAAGTGATGTTTTAGTTAGCTTCAACTTAGATAAAATTAAATTTGGTAAAGGCGGACCTGAAATAATTTCGTTTGAAGCTTCAGAAAATACGATCGGTCCAGATGAAACAGTAACGTTTACTTGGGAAATTGATGGTGCAGAGACAATATATATAGATAACGATATCGGTGATGTTTCTGACATAGAAGAAATAGATGTTACCATTGAAGAAACGACCATTTTTACAATATCAGCAACTGACTCTAACGGACTGACTCAATCTGAATCCATCACGATCAAAGTTGTCGATGGAGGTGCTTTAGTGGATATCGACATAACAAAATTGGATACAGGCCCACTATCAACCATAATCAATGAGGGATCACTAGCTGGAGACTTTGAAGCTGAGTTAGATGTTCCTAATGTAGAAACTGTTGATGGAGTCAACGCTGTTACTCTTGATGGTTTTGGGGATTGGTATGTAGGACCGGATTCGACACCTTTATCAGGCAGTGCGGACCGCTCAATAGAAGCCTGGGTATGGAATGAGACGGTACCAGTTGAAGAAACTATTATTGCTTGGGGACGAAGAGGTGGACCAGATGCAACTAATTGGTCTATGCTTTATGGTAATCATGCTACTTGGGGAGCTCTAGGTGGCTGGGGAGGATCAGCTGACATGCCATTTCAACCTGGTGGTGGAAATCCTTCTACTAACGAATGGCACCATTTAGTTCTTACATACAATGGAACTTCAAATGAGCGTGCAATTTATGTTGATGGGGTTTTATCAAATTCTGAAAACGATGGACCAATTTTTAATACACATCCCACAGACACAAACGGTACTCCTCTTCCGATAATAATAGGCAATCAAAATGAAAATAACGGCACAAGAACAGACAACCTTTCTGCTGAAATGAGTATTGCCAAAATTAAGGTTTTTGATTACACGCTATCTCTCAGTGATGTTGAGAAAAGCTATGATATTGATCGTGGTAAATTTGGAAAAGGTGGCCCAAGAATTTCCTCATTCAAAGCATCTACAAATCCTATCAATGAGGGTGATTCCGTTATACTTACTTGGGACATTAGTGGAGCAGAATCAATATCAATTGATGAAGACATTGGAGATGTTAGCGATGTCAGTGAAATTGAAATTACTCCTGAAGAAACAACAATCTATACGATATCTGCAACTGACAGCGAGGGCACTACTAGCCAGCAAGAGTTAACCGTATATATTATTGGCCAAGCCAAAATGATTCACCAATGGACTTTTGATGAAATTGGAGGTGCCGGCACAACATTAGTTGATTCAATTGGAGGAGAAAATGGTACAATAGTGGATCTAGGTGGCAATGACGGATTCGTAGAAGAAGGTCGAGTCACATTAACAGGTGGAGGTAAAAATGACAGTGACTATGTAATGTTACCTTCAAACCTCCTTAGTCCCCTTACTAACGCAACCATTGAAACTTGGTCCACTCAGTATTCTAGCCAAAACTGGTCTAGGGTCTTTAGTATTGGCTCATCAACTAATAATGTTATGCACATGTCCTTTAGCAGGGGGACCAATATAAATCAAAATGAATTACGCTGGAATGCTCAATCTAACATGACACTCCAAGATTTTGGAGGAGCCCCAATGAACCCCCTTGATGAACAGGTTCACTGGGTAGTGACAATTAATGATGTAGGAGGCCCAAATGGTGAGACCCAAGTCACAGTATACAAAAACGGTGAAGAAGTTAGAGTAGGAGCTACAAATAATGATCTCTCAGGCCTTGTCGACAATGACATCTTTCTTGGCAGATCACAATGGGGAGACAACACAGCTAATGCTTCATGGGATGAATTTAGGATTTATGATGGAATTCTAACATCAGATCAAATATCAACAAACTATCAAAATGGCCCGAACGTTGCTACTGATTCCGATGAAGACGGCATCAGCGATGCCATCGAAAATCGCTACGACTTCCTTGATCCCGAAAACCCTGAGGATGCCAAACTTGACCAAGATAATGACGGGTTAAGCAATGTTGATGAATTCTCTTTAGGAAGTGATCCTGAAGAACAGGATACAGATAATGATGAAATATTAGATGGGGATGAAGTTAAAAATAACACCTCCCCTATACTTGCAGATACTGATGGTGACTCATTAAATGACGGAGAGGAAATTGCATTAGGAACTAACCCTCTTGTTATTGATACAGACGGAGACAAAGTTAGTGATGGCATTGAAGTGGAGAACGGATCAAACCCTCTTGATCCTAGTAGCCTACCAAAGCCAAAACTACCTGAGTTGATACATAGGTGGGCTTTTGACGAGTCTGGAGGAGACGGCACTATTTTAGTTGATTCGATTGGTGGTGCCGATGGAGTAATCGAAGACGGCGGACCTAACGATGGATCAGTTGAAGATGGAAGAGTAACTCTACCAGGAGGTGCTCGTGCAAGTACTGACTATGTTCGTTTACCCTCAAACCTATTAAGCTCTCTAAATAGTGCAACCATTGAAACATGGACAACTCAATACTCTAGCCAAAACTGGTCTAGAGTATTCAGCGCCGGAAGTGCCACCAATAACGTCATGCACATGGCTTTTTCTAGGGGCACTAATATCAACCAAAATGAATTTAGATGGAACGCTCAAGCAAACATCACGCTTCAAGACTTTGGCGGAACCCCAACTAATCCTTTTGACGAACAAGTACACTGGGTTGTTACACTAGATAATGAAAATGGTGCCGCTGACCAGACTGATATTATCATTTATAAAAATGGCGAACCGGTCAAGTCAGGCAGCACTACAAATAAACTCTCTGGCCTAAGCGACACAGATTTCTTTCTTGGAAGATCTCAATGGAATGATGCTGCAGCCAACGCATCATGGGAAGACTTTAGGATCTATGATGGTGCGATGGACCCTATAGCCGTTCAGTTGAGTAATGCTCAGGGACCTGATGTCGCACCAGGACAAACTGCATTTGCGATAACAAATATAGAATATGATTCTGTATCACAAACTGCTAGTGTTACATGGAACTCAAAACCAGGCGGTCTTTATGTCATATGGACATCTGAGGATGGTATTGAATGGGCCGACGTTGATGACGCATTCCCTTCAGAGGGTGATCAAACCACCTATAATGAAATTGATGCTTCTAGTAAACTTTTACTAATTAGGATTGGCTTGGCTGAATAAATTAATTATTCAACTTTTATGAGCTTTTTCATCTAACAAAAGCTCATCGATAGATTTAAGCACTTCAGATTCATCCATATCATTGACTTCAATTTTCCTCCCTATCTCGGGAACAAGAGTGATTGTTAAAATTCCACCAAGGTGCTCCCGAAATTCTTCGAGCCCTTGCAATATTACAGAACGCCCAGATTCAACTCTCGTTAAATCATCATCAAAGACCTCAAACCCGACAGATTTAATTAAAGAAAGGATTCGATTGCAATCATCGTCTGAAATAATACCGACACGCTTTGAGTATATTAAATCAACAGCCATCCCAATGGCCACGGCCTCACCATGACCGATTCTAAATGCACTTATTTGCTCGAGCTTATGTGCGACCCAATGCCCAAAGTCTAAAGGCCTAGCAGAACCAAGTTCATAAGGATCGCCAGAAGTTGAAATATGATCAACGTGTTCTTCTGCACTTCGCTGAATGACATATTCCAACGCATTTTGATCAAGCTTTGAAAGCGGTTCAGAGAGATTTTCTATCTCGATGAAAAAGTTCTTATTCCGAATTAACGCAACTTTTATGGCCTCAATTATTCCAGCACGCCTTGACTTATCATCCAAAGATTCCAAAAAGGAGAAGTCATTGATAACAGCAAATGGAACTGAAAAGGTGCCAACCCAATTTTTCTTTCCGAAATAGTTTACGCCATTTTTGACACCAACGCCTCCATCACCTTGACTTAAACTGGTTGTTGGAATGCGGATTAAACGCACTCCACGATGTGCCGTTGATGAAGCAAACCCTACCATGTCAAGGAAGGCACCACCCCCAATCGCCAGAACATACGAATGCCTATCTATTGAGTTTCTATTAATCTTATCCCAAATTTCTGGAATTAAAGACCAATCGTTTTTACAGGCCTCAGCACCAGGTAAGACGAATGGAGAATCAACCAATTCAAGCTCTCCATCCTTAGCTTTAAACCATGATTCGATTTCTCTAAGCAGATTCTGATTACCCCCAATAACTCCACCATCCACAAATACAATAAATTTGGCACATTCTGTGGAAGAACTCTTAGAAACAACATCAGATAATACACTATTTACCGGAGAAAAGAGATTTCGAGTAAATTCAATCCTATGAACCAGATCAAGATGTATGGATCTTTCAAGCATTTCGATAATTTAGAGGAGTTTTTAGACTAATTGATAAAAGAAAAAAATCCAGAGCTAGTGCTAATTTTATTATGAAAACTAAGTCCCTGAAATTTTTCTCTGAAATAGAACAACAAAGGGTAAAAAAATTACGAAATAAAGACCTGAAAAACCGATTGCATGTGAAACTGCCATCGAATCGATCAAACACATTCCAGCAATCATTAGAGAAACAGATTTTCCAATTCTCCCCTCAATCTTTGATTTAATAACCCTAAAACAATAAGCAATCCAAAATAAGAATAACAATGAAGATATAACAATTGGTATACTTATAAAGGAATTAACAATAATGAAATATAGTGATAAAAAACAGGGTAATGATACCAATATTAGACCGTAAATACCAGATTCATTACCAGAATCTTCTCCCCTAGCAACTAAAGTAATTCCAGCTGTATAAAGCCCCAAAATAATAGCCCAAATCAAGATATCATTATTCTGGCCTAAAGAATAACCAGCGATTAAATAAAGAAGAGATCGACACAAACCCATTACAAAAATGGCAGATGACGTTTTTTTATGGATGAAATTATAAATCGTTATACTCAAAAGCAATGCTCCAACAAAAGGTAAAGAGCTAGCTGAAAATAATAAAATCAATGTCCCTACAAATAAAAAAAACAAAGTTAAAACCAGAGCAAAACGGTAAGATATAGCCGACCTTGCTATAGGCCTGTCTGTTTTGTACTGCTTATCATACCTTAGATCGATGACATCATTCATCGCCATTCCACCCGAATAGAGTAATGATGCACCTATAAAAATTAATGCTATATCCCAATTTAAATAATCTTTCGAAATTAAATAACCAGCAGCACAGTTAGATATAACTGTAGGAAGATTCGATATCCTACACAGCTCGAGAACTGCAATAATTTTCCTATTTACACTCAAAACAATCCAACATCTCTAAGTGAATTAAGGGTCCATTCATATTCAAGGCTCAATTGCTCTACAACATTATTCGATTGCATTGATTTAGGTAAAACTTCCCAAGTATAGGTTTCCATCTCAATGTGTTGGCATATTTCTGGATCTGCTGCCAAAACCTTCAATGTATCGGTGATATGGTCTCTTGTATCATCGAATATTCCACCAGGAGATGCATGTAATGGTATATGAAAATGAACTCTCCATTCACTATAGTCATTAAGATCAGGGTCAAAGTCATTTATAGCATCTGGAAGGTCCTTATACCTCATTATTCTTCCATTGTTTAATTTACCAATAACTTGATGAAGATATACGTCCTCTTGATAAGCTTTTAGTGTGTCGATTGCAACCTGGTTAGGTTTTAACTTAAGAGCTGAACTTAAATGGAACTTACTAATTCTAATGTTGTTTTTGCTGAATAATGAAAGTGAATCTATTGCATCCTCATATTCAATTGCCAGATGACATGTGTCGTAATTAACTCCTATTACAGAATCGAAGCTATCACCATGAACAGAACGAAAACGCTCAAAAAAACTTATTGTCTCTGGAGTGTTTTCAAACCATCCCAAAGGCTCAGGCTCAAGACCCAAGTGAAGGTCTTTACCAGTTTTTTCGCATAATTGGTTAATGTAATGTCCACACCTACCAAGATTATTTACGATCATTTCGCCTTGTTCATCCTCATTTGCGATAAACTCTTTAAATGATCCCGGCAATGTACTAACACTCCCTGATATTCCATCAGGTAAAATCTTTGAAAGAATATTAAAAAGTAAATTGGTATATTCAAGCCGACTGTTAGATGTCCAGTCAGGTCTATACACCTGCTCCTTTACTCTTGCTCCATGAAATTGACCATATGGGAAACCATTAATCGTAAATACATAACAATTATTAACATCTAACCACTGAATAAATTCATCTAATCTTCCAGAACCTTCTTCAGAAAGCTCAATTGCAGCCTTATATCCTAATCGTAAACCAATAGCAAAAGGGTCTGTGTTTGATACTTTATCCTTTACCTTTAGACTATATTCTTTAAGACCTTGAAAGGTTTCCTCCCAGCCTTCACCCCTGTGAATATTTGTGCAATATGCTAAATGAATTCCTTCTTTGATCTGCATTGCAGGAGCAATTTTAAAGATTAGTAAATAACAAAAAATTTAACGCAATTTAAATTTGTCAGACTGCGACATAAACTTAACGGGGTTCTTATAAACAATGTCATCAATATATTCATCGTCATATCCCCTCCTCCTCATTTCAAGCGCAGCCTTAGGAACAGACAATGGATCACTAATCCCCCAATCACAGGCACTATTAAGCCAAACATTTTCATTTCCAAAAATTTCCAACATATCTATCGCTCTATTTGGAGTTACTTTTGATTCAGGATATAATGTCATTCCCGCCCAATAACCATTACTTAATACTATCTTTGCTGTATGCTCTTCAACATGATCAATAATCACTTTAGAAGGATCAATTTTTGAATGATTATTTAGAGCATCAACAATCAATTTTGTACCTTTAAGTTTGTCTTCAAGGTGAGGTGTATGGACAAGAATCATTTGATCATGATCAACGGCTAATTGGATATGTTCTTCTAAGATTAAAAGCTCATTCTTAGAATTTTTATTCAAGCCTATTTCACCAATACCAAGAACATTATCACATTGTATAAAATCTGGTATTATGGAAATGACTTCTCTCGCTAAACCGACATCTTCAGCTTCCTTTGGATTAATGCACAACCAGCAATAATGATCTATACAAAACTTGGCAGCCCTCTTTGGCTCATATTCTGTAATTTGGCGAAAATAATCATAGAATCCGTCTCCTGAAGAACGATCAAATCCGGCCCAAAAAGCAGGTTCATTAACAGCTTTACAACCTGCATAAGCCAAGGACTCATAGTCAGCAGTAGTTCTACTAACCATATGAGCGTGAGGTTCTATATATCTCATTATAAAAAATACTACTTATTGTTTGGATCAGGTGCTCCAAAAGCTCCTTGAATATCAGCTTTATCGATTGGTTCGGTACTATGGTCACTGAATCTATTAAGTATTTTAGCGACGCGCCCTATTTCATCTGATTGAAGCTCATTAATAGCATCTTTTAATGCATGATAACGATAATCGTCAGTCTGACCATGCCTCTCTACACGATCTAAAAATGCAGCAACATCAATAAGTTTAATCCTAGCATCCATGAAGCCGTGATCTATTAAATTGGTTTCTTTCACTGACAAATATTGTTAT